>Ga0065711_1004051_pt1 | contig 27635 bp, 16 predicted proteins | sample Hoacrofraction12_FD_59098 | JGI IMG/M metagenome (GOLD analysis project Ga0065711, IMG submission 59098) | Hoatzin crop microbial communities from Cojedes, Venezuela - Epithelial fraction 12 v2 (version 2) | ecosystem: Host-associated > Birds > Digestive system > Esophagus > Crop | place...
CAGACTTCTTAAATCAGCTGATTTAAGAATACAGGCAGACCTGGAGACATGGGGAAGGCACAGACATCGAGCAGCAAGGGCTAAGCAGAATCCTCTCTTCCTGTCCTCTTTGCCAGGCAAAGGAAAAGAATGCTTGACATGATCGCTATCAGAAATTACTGGAGTTACTCAAGCACTCTCAAACTAGACAGCCGAACAAACGCTTTCACAGATGGATGCTGGACCAGCATTTAGCATGAAAAATCTGGTTTTATAACAGATTTAATTATATCATGCATACTACTTCTAAGAGTGCCTGCTGATGTCAATGGAAGCAGATGCCTTATCCTTGCGAATTACTCTGAAGAGTAAACTCCCTGGCACCGCCCTCTAGTTCCTTCCCTTTCTCAGTAAGCATCCCACTTTTGCAGGAAAGTCCCTTCCCTTTATAAGAGAGCAAAACATCTTGTCATACTCTCACTCTGCCTCTCGAGCACTCACTCTAGGCTTTCACCTTCTCGCTCCGACTAAACCCCGCTCTATTCCCTGGCTATCTTGCACAACCCTGGCTGTGACTGCTTGTGGGGTTGTAATGTACTGACTTCCCACTCGGCGTGGAAATGGGAGCCATGAAGCGAGGTGATGACGTACACCACAGCTGCTGTAACAGCGGCAGGGAAGGCTTTCCTGGAGCAGGTGATAGACTAAGTGCATGCTTATCCACGTCACAGAACTCTACCCTGTCTTCCCACTGGAGAGCCTCCTCTCCAACATCTCCCACAATATTCCCAGAGGCAAGTAGAGCATCCTGAAAGCAGCCAGTTCCAGTGTTATCCACATGAGAACCGGCCAGTTTCTGAAAAATCATCTATTTTTAAACTAACCTGTGAGCTCAGAAGCATAAAAATCTAAACTGCCATACTCTTTAATTTTTTTCCCCACTTGGCAAAACCCCTCTTTTCTCTCCATTTTATATTTCTTTAGTTGTAGCAGGACAGCTACAGACTCTGTACCTAAAACTTCAACAGTGAATAATGTTTTCATGATATAGAAACAATATTAAATGAATTTTAATTATTTCAGAATCTACTTGTACAAGAAAATTCTCAAACACCAACTTTAAGAAGAAGAGATTGTTGAAAATGAGGGGACAAGTGCTTGGTCTGCAGGCAGAACACACTGTCCCCATGGGGCAAGGTAAAGAGAAGGAGAAGCAGGAAGCATCTCCCTTGCCATGCCAAAGGAATGTTACTGACTTGGGCAAAGAAAGGGAGGCACTGTTTTCAAAAGGACAGGAAAAGGAACAAAGCACAGATTAAAACCAACTACTTCATCCCCCTTCAGCTTTGCTTCTTACTGATCAGCAAAGAAAAGGGAGGAGAGAGCTGCTATAAATCATTGGTTACATTAGGTGAGAAAACACTCGGCAAAGCTAAATGCCGGGTATAAAGACAGATGAAAATACGTTACTTCAGGCCAGCGCTAGTTTAGCTGATTTATACCCTGCAGAAAATCCATTCCAGGGTATATTGTTCATTTACCTGTATTATGATCAATTTAGATCTACGTTTAATAAATTTTTTGAGCAATGCTGTACTCTTTAAACAACTGATAATCAGTGGCCTAATACTGTTGCCTCTGCATAATTCTTGCTGATGTCCATGCCTTCCAGATATGTGCATTTGAGGGTTAACTACTTAGAGCCTCTGCTGGCCTCAACTACCAAGATCATTTCTATACAGAATGGCAGACTGAAAAATTGCATCCACTTCAGCAATGACTGTCCTACATAAACACTGACTGGGTCATGAAACCAGAGCAGCCATTCAGCTGTGTGTTTCTGAAACAGCACTCTCTCATCTTTAATGTTGCCAGAATAACAAGATGATTGACTGGCCAGCAGTCCTCCTTCACCGGGAGACGCGTTGTTTTACTGCTGAGGCAATTCATTCCATAGAACCATGCTGCAATCTGGGATCCTTTCACAGGTTTCTAGCCTGAGAACCTCTACCCACGGTTNAAAAAAAAAAATGTACNTAATAAGCCCTAGTAAATTAGAATGCTAGTTATTGTTCAAGAAAGGAAGAGCTACACCTATACATTTTAGGACTACTATTTTATTTAAGCAGGCTACATATTAAAATTATGTACATACATTTCTAACATTTCCCGAATTTGAGATTATCATCTTACATGGGGGAGGAAAAGAATACTCTTAGGTTTAAAACCAAAGAAAAACTCAAAGCCTCACCCAATCTGCTATCATATCAGGTCACACTGACATAACGTGTTCAGAAACAAAGCTGGAGCCTTCAGACACATTACGTTACTGTTCCTTTTGAGCAAACTGAGTAATTGGTAACAGCAACAGCCTTAGCTTCTAGACAGACACGTCCAGAGAGCAGAGAAACACACACCCTGACAATCAATTGTACAACTGTTTTCTAAAGCAGGAAACAGCAAGAACTGGGATTCCCGAGTTCAATTTTAAATGCCTCAAGAAGAATGCTTCCANTAATTGCANGCATCTTCCCATCTACTCTCTATNCTTCCATGCTCCAGCTTCTTCTGCTNTTCTCCTAGCTATCTCCCACCCATCATTTCTCAGNCTACTCTGCACTGTTTAACATTTATATACGCCATATATCCTTTTTACTTCCTCTCCCACCCAACAGATAGACAGAGAAAACTTTAAATTATATTTTTAACAAACNTTCCCCTGGCAATATTTTATATGTGACTGTCTAAGCCAACAAAGCAACGCNTCAGATTCAGCCCTGGATTACCTCGCAGATTCATTGCAATAATGCTAAGGATGAATCTGGCTCTAGGACTTTTGTTAGAGGAGCAGTTGTTTGCACTCATAAGTCATTTACCAAACAAAATGAAAAAGTCATCTAGTAACATGGGGAGTACAATGGCACCAGCAAACATGTGAACCCGAAACACATGAAACAAGAAGCAGCCAAGAGCAATAAACTCCTAAGGAAACATAGATGCTTTTGACCAAGGCCAGACAGACATTTGTTGGAAGCCAAGATTAGTAAGCCTTACCACTTATAGTTACGCGATCATCTTTGGAAGAACTCTGTGTTTCTTTTAACTGAATCTCTGAGCTCACATCCACTTTTCTTCCAGACAACTGTAAATAGGCTTTGAGAGAGGCAGGCACCTTGACTGTAATAGAACCTGGTATTAATTTAAATGAAAGCCAGTTAGTTTAATACTGAGATCAAAGCATAAACCAGGCAATTATTTGGCTAATTTAAAAAACAGTAACAACAAATGACAACTTGATTAAAGAGCCTTCAGACACAGTAACCTATTTTTTTGTCTCTGAAAGGATAAATGAAGATCTCTTCATTTATCATAACTAGAATACTGTATGTCACATGTAGAAAAAGGTGTCACAGTATTTCCTTGGCAGACATGAAAATTAACAGTGATGTGTAGTGCTAGCAACACCTCTGGGTTGAGGATCCTATTACAGGAATGATCAAGAGAAGCAAATCTAATCAATCTCACAAGTTTTATGACTTTAGTTTCATCTTCTAGTTGCATATTTACATTCCTGAGATCGGATTTGTTGATTCATCCAGCCACTGCATGGCACATTATGGAAGAAGGGCACCCCTGGAATGATGAGACGCCGCTTACATCCTGTTAACACTAGCAATTGTCTTTGCTTTACTGCACAGGGCCAGCTGTTCACACCTTTGAACAGATGCAGCCTCAAAAGTGACTAACCAGTTTAGACTATGTATCATTAAAAACGTAAACTACTAGCAAAACTGCAGCTTTGGTGGCCCAAATAATTCTACCGTTGTGATTAAAACCATAAATTCTAAGTTCTGCTTCCCCTAAATATGTGCTTCTGTGCATCAGACTGAAAGCAGACGGTGGGCCCCCAACCTGCCCACCTTAGTCACATTTGGAATTACTCAGTCACAGTGTTTGGAAGCTGCACCCTACGCATTAAAACAAAACCTACTAAAATTCAGAATACACTTTCTGTGTGTATCATTTTTGCCCAATTCCAACATTCACTTTAGAAAAACATAAAAAAGTTTCCTTAAATACACCCCAAAAAGCTGAAGCAGAATATGATAACTGATGTTGTAACAACTAAATAGCAGTCAGAAAGTGACCCTAGCTATGCAATTTAAATTCAGCAGAATCACTTGTCTGTGACAGTCCTGATGAACAAAAAAACTATCAATATAACTTAGGCTTAAATTTTGCTGGATATACAAAAGCCTTAGGATAAGAAAGGGAAAAGCTCTTCACCTTTTGGTGCTCCTTAGAGAGTTGCTCAGTAATGTGACTCATAAAATCCAACACACATACAGCTAATTTGTCACAAACAGGACATTTTCTACGCTGCAGCTGTCAGCAGTTACTCTAAATTTACGGCGTAAAAGAAAAAAGAACTTCATCAACTTTGCCTTTGCTAAACTGTGCTGCCAGAAGACATATCAGGCAATGTTCTGAGAATAACATTAAATAGCTTTTATTAAACACATTCCTGTTTCCCACTAATTCAAAGAGAAGTAACTTAGTGTTAAGTGATTCAAAAGATAACTAGGAAATAATATAAAGATAAATTTCTTTGCACCAACGGAACTAGAATAGTTTGAACAGAAGAATGGCACGCAAGTGATTTCAACGCATTTCCTCCATTATTCCCCTTCTGAGTAACTGCTAGGATTTAACAGGGCACAGACATTGTATCACAGACAACCACAGAAGGGTACCAAACACCATGTTCTTTTAAATCACCCAAAGTGTCTGACATGATGTTAAAGTCAAGTACAGAAATGCTGTAGTGGTTTTTTTTTGCAAAACTAGGACTAACGAGATGTATTCGGGGCTTTGTTATTTGCCATTCAGAAGATATGATATTGTAAAACCATAAATCCAACTTCAGGAGTGAGCTTTTAACTAAGAAGTGAAATTCTGGTGAGTAATCAGGAGACAAAAGGAACAATGGTAGGACAAGTCCCCTCATCTTTGTTTTTCTGCCTTCCAATTTCAATGACGGGACATTTCACCAGCAAAAAGAAATGCGAATGTGTGATGGCTGTCACTTTGCACGTACGTATATCAGCACCATGGCATAAACTGTGCTATAGACAAAGGAAGATTGCAACCTAAGTCAATTCTGCAGAACTCTGCTGGGTAGATTGCCAGGAAAAAAGCATTGAAAACTTAAAAAAAAAACCAAAACATTTTTTTAAAGTATCATTGTCCCTTGCAGAGTTTAGGGTATTATAAGTATTTATACACATTTTCTAATAATGAGGTAAACCAGAATGTAGATAACCAACAATCCCAAACTCATTTTTTCCAGACAGATAAGCAAAAACCCCTTACCCCTTTTTCTCTCACATCATAAGCTGCCACAGAAAATATTTTGGTTTGCTAACCTTTCTGAGATTTCAGATCCACTTTTCTTAATTGACTGACATAAACATCTATTGCCCCATGATGTGTAGAAGCTTTTAGACTTCCATCTGATGAATCTAAAAAAAAAAAAAAAAGAAAATAAAAGAACTTGTGTATCATTCATGCTTTTCAAATGAAAATTTGCTAGAATCTTTCTTTGTATTTGAACTGATTTTGTCAATTCCATGTTTGAGAAATATATTTATTTACTCAATGGCAGACTTCTCTTAGAAAAACACATTTCTGAACAAAACTCATCTCCCCAGTCCAGAATTACAGCACACGCTGGTCCCAAAGCCATGGCCCTGCAGCTGTTACTGGACTTGTAGCATCTACAATACTCCCCTCTTTCCACAAGGATGGATTCATCTTCATGCGAATATCAAGCACGAAGTCAGAACACTAAGATGTATTTTAGTTTCCATAAGAGCTCATTTGCTGAGACTCTGCACAGAGAGACCTTTACCCAGGAAAGCCACCCCATGCAAACAACACGCGGTTGTGCATTGTAACACGTTGTTACACAGAACTGTGTATCAGGCTGTGTAAAGTCTGACTCACTACATCTGAATTTCAAACAAACGATTGAGGTAACTATTGCACTTTAATATACATAGTAAAACAGCATTCGTTCTTTGCCCTGGAATGGAGACCCCTACCTTTTCCTCTATACCTAATTAGCTGAAATTTATGGTAACAAAGCTTTCTAAATAAATCTTTTTACAAATAGAAAGCCTTTAAGAAGCCTTAATTACATACTTGAGAAGTAGTCTTTAATTACTTGCAATGTATTCTAGTTTTAAATACACAAGTTTCCACAACATTACAGCAAAGTCCTAACAAGTTAAATTTTGAACTACTGAACAGACCTATAGCTGATAAAAATTGCAAAGAAATTATGAAGCAACTCTGGAGAAGCTTAAAAAATTTACACAAGAGCAAAAGGCAGTCAGTGAAACATCTTTTTAGATACACTGATAGAAATTAAAGTATTTGCAAGAAATCTTGAAATACTGATAGAGACTGTTTTTCTTAGTTTCTGGATGTGCGTAGAAAAAGAAACACAGTCAAGCTCTCAGAACTAGCTAAAATAACAAAATCAAACCTGAATGAAACTTCCCATTCTAAAAAGTAAAAACATTCACAAGAGAATGAAGTTGATTAATCATGACAAGGATGTCTAGCATTAATGCCTTAAGCTTGCTGTACAGTTTCAGCTCTAAACACACTCATCTGGAGCTTTTCTGATGCCAGATCTCAAGCACACATGTGGAAGATCAGTGTATTACACACAAAAGTAAAAACATAGAAAGGCATTATTACCCCACCGCTAAAACTGATTTCTTTGGGGGGGAAAGTAATTAAAAAAAAAAGTAGCCAATCCATAAAAAAAGTAGCCAATCCATATTTAGTCATCTGAGAATCTGAGAGTCTCTCTGACTAACAAGAAACCAATAATGACTAGAACTGGATGGGAATGTTTTTCCCATCTCAGTAGACTGTGTTACAGATGCTCTGTTCCAAATCTGAAGGAAAAAAATTAACTCTTCATTAACTGAAATGAATGAACTGGGAAAAAAGTTTTGCTTGTGTAAGCCACAATGAAACATTTTATTGATAACTAAAAAATGTTTGTAAGTTTGAAAGTCACTGAAACAGAAAAGTTTTATATGAATCAATCTTTTTAATGAAAATTTTTTGTAGCAATAAATCAACATTCAAGACAGAGAGTTCCTTTCTAGATTTTCAATTTTATATATACACCTAAATATATAAAAGAATTCCAGCATTGTGAAAGGCTGGATTCTGTTTGCAGAAGGCATAAACAGAATAATGGATGCAGGAAGAGGGCAGCAGGCATAGGTTCACCAAGGCACAGATTTACCTTGAAAGTAAAAAACCAAACCAAACCAAACGCCGATTTGAGGGAAAGTGGAACACTGTTTTGGGAGGATGACTTGCCAGATTTTGACTCCTAGAGTACACCACTGAACAGCAAGTTTCTTATGGAAGAAGAAAATACAGCAAAGTTTAAAAAACACCAAGAACCTCAGCAGCATTAACCAAATGCTAAAGCTGACATTACAATACCTGTTTAGATTTGATCTATGGAAATCACATGAAATATATTTTATGGAAACAACTGCATATGATTTATGGAAATAATTTTATGGATATGATATTAAATACACATGCTTCAATACAAGTAAGAATGCCAAGAGACTTAAAGTTGTTCATCACTTCTGCAAAGTCTATTAGAAGACATTTTGTGTCTCTAGAACTCTATACCAATGAGAACGGGGAAAAAACAGAAAATAGATTAAAAACAGCAAAGGTGAGATTATATAACGAAAAAGCCCAAATTTAAATAAAGAAATATTTCAATAAGAAAAATTACCCTATATTGAGTAACACAATCTGGTAGGACAAAATACCTAACTGCAATAATAATGGAGACAATACATATTGTACAGTTATGACAGAATACAACTATGGCAATTTATTTTTAAATACACACCCAGTGTCAGCTGAGATCTACGTGAACAACTGAAGGTAAAACCAAGAAATAGTGTGTAATTTGAATTCAGAGTTTGCTAAGGACTGACAACTCAAGGGGAAATACAAGGATGAATTGTTCTACTGGAAATAACAGATGGTCCCTCTTGAGCAACTTCAGTCATTTAAGAATTCAGTAGTACAGGGAAAAAAAAAAAAAGGAAAATAAAACACAAAATCAGCAGTGAAGCAAGATGTCCTTGACAAAGTTTTTGTTAAGCTTTATGAAAAGTAAGTACAGCTTGAAGAATAAGACCTAAAGTCACAACTTGGGAAAGACTATACAACTGAACATCACTGAAAGGCCCACAAAGGTGACAAAACTGAAACATCATTCGCAACATTTAGTATCTCTTCTTCCTTCATTTTATAAAGCCAAGTACTGAAGAAAATACTCAACATAAGCGATCGTTCCTTAAATCTAAGAAAAAACATATTTACTTTTCCTAATAGCACATAATGACTTAGCTTGCTCATGTTAAAATCAGTGACAAAACTGATTTCATTAGAAAAACGCAAAATATTTGTTAGGATTTGGTTAAAGATAGGAGAAAGTGTAAGATTCTAACGTATCTGAAGCGTGATGAAGCTTTAATTCCTATTTAACTGTCTATCTACTATCATTTGTTGATAACAACTAGACAATTTTCCTGGTTCAGTTCATTGCTCTAAAACTGTCACACAAAAAAACATTATGAGAAACTGAAATGCATACATTAAATACACTAATTGCACATACTACTATAAAAATCATTGGCAGGCCTTTACCATCCAGACCTGGCAAAACAAATGATGTAACACAGAAAGCAAAGAAATCTCTCATAAAAACTATTCCTTTGCTAACTAAATCATCCAGATTATCCTTTCACCTCTAAATGATCTATTTTCTACCTTGATTTTAATGTTGTATCCATTGGTTTTATAGGCCATAGTCTCTTATTCTGTTTCCAAAAAAATCATTATATGCCTCAATCCTGCATCATAGCAAAGTGTGCCAAGTACAATTTCACCTTGATAGGCCTCTGACCTACTGTACATCAAATGGGATCTTCCCCTCTGAGTATCTACCCACGCTGTCCACATCTATGTGTCTTCTTCTACAGACTACATCATACTATGCTAATCATATCTGTGAACCAATTAGCTATAGGTCTCTACTATTTTAAAAGACACTAATGGGGTGGAAACAACTTCTGAAAAGATATGGGCATCTAGTTAGGAACATGATGGTCAATAACATGAAATCCCCACAAAATCTCCTGTGGAAGTTTCAATAAACTATGTGAAACTGCTCATCTGTGAGCCTCGAGATGGAGGTCAGTAACTAGCAGTGAACTCCAGGGTCAATACTGGGTCCAGTCCTGTTTAACATCTTCATTAATGGAGGAGTGTATCCTCAGCAACTTGCTGACGACACCCAGCTGGGAAGAGCGGCTGATACACCAGAAGGTCATGCTGTTATCCAGAGGGAACAGGACAGGCTGGAGAAATGGGCTGGCAGGCACCCCACGGGCCCCACAATTTAAGAAGGATGTGAAGGTCCTTGAATGTATCCAGAGGAGGGCAACAAAGCTGGCGAAAGGGCTGTAAGGAATGTCCTCTGAGAAGCAGCTAAGGAGTGTGGGCTTGTCTAGCTTGAAGAGCAGGAGTCTGAGTGGTGACCTTGCTGCTCTCTACAGCTTCTTGAGGAGGGGAAGCAGAAAGGAAAGTACTGAGCTCTTCGCCCTGATACTCAGTGCTAGAACGCGTGGGAATGGTTCAAAACTGCACCAGGGGAATTTCAGACTGGACACTGGGAAGCACTTCTTTACAGAGACGGTGGCCAAACACTGGAACAAGCTTCCTAGAGAGGTGGTCAATGCCCCAAGCCTGTCAGTGTTTAAGAGGCATTTGGACAATGCCCTTAATTAACATGCTTTGACTTTTGGTCAGCCCTAAAGTTGTGAGGTAGTTGCACTAGATCATCATTGCAGGGCCCTTCCAACTGAAATATTCTATTCTAAGAGTAAAAAACCACATGAAATATTGCTCCAAATACAATATAAACTTAAGTACTACTGCAACAACACCCAGAATCTTCAGCACTGTGATGTGAGATGCTATAAAATACACATGATGTAACATCACCAAAATTGTTTATTGGTAATAGAACATGTACAGAAGTAAAACATTTTATTCTTCTAAGCTGCAAGGAAAACACTATTGTTCCTAGGCAGCAGCTACTTTTTCTGTACGCTCCAATTTTTGGAAGTAGTTTCTCCAGGACATCAGCTCTGTCCAGAATGCTATATAATCTACATTCAAATGGACACAAAGAGAGGGGAGGGGAACATGGAAACAAAGACTGATGATAAAACCAAGTAGTAACTCAGTAGATATTAACTCACAGTGGACTTTTTTTTTTTAACTTTCATTTTTCATAACCTGACACTTGAGGGATAAGAAAAAGCAGCTGATTCCAACCTACCTAGAGAGCAGCACCTTTAGTACAGGACGATGTGGAAGAAAGCATGGGAAAAATAGGGAAAAAAACTACAGTTCTGTCATCAGAACACAGAAGGTGGTCAAGATCTGAGATACAAGGTTGGAAGATGAAGGAAAGTGAGAGCCAGAATGTTAACATACTTCCAGCAGATAGCAAAGACCAGATCAGCAGAACTAATCGCTATTAAGAGACAAGGGTGTGTATGGATTATTTTTTTTTTTAAAGTACTTAAACGCTGTACTTTATGAAGTATGGTAAATGCCTTTAATGGAACTCAGAAATGAGATTTTTAATTTTAAAATTCCCTAGATCACATCTTAAAAACTGAACCCTCAAGACAAAAAACTCACAGATGCAGCATTACTTCTAAATACACCAAGTTAATTATTGGTTTTTTTCCAGTTATCCAAACCTGTCTTAAATACTGTAATTGTTTTCTATAATTGAGTCCCTTCTTAAAATAAAACTTTGGTTTTTGTCTCAGTACTAGGGAATTGCCTTGTGATAACACTCATCACAATGGAGGATCTTGGACACCTCAGTTCACTTTCATCTCTGGACCATACACAAATTTATGTTTTTGAGAAAGTTGAAATGTACTTAATTGTTAGGTTTCAGTTGATTTAAGACAGTGAGCATCACAGCAAGTCACCAAACACTTTAGGTCATCTAGTGTGGGTTAATGAAGAAAGAAATTAGCAGAATAAGGCAAACTGGCACTGACTTATTTAAAAAAATACAAATTAGTTTCTTCAATCTCAGTGTACAGTTTTCCTTGCCAGAATAAGTCCCTGCTGCCCATAAGCTGGTTAAAGCTGGTTCCTCCCATCTGAAACAGAACAACCACCGTAAGATTTATCATTTCTGACTACACCAAACATAGAAGATTCATTTCTTCAATGCATAACTGGATTAAACTTTAGTAACCCCGTAAGGAAAAACAATCTTTTTTCTGAGCTGGTAGGGGAAAATTTGGCTTCGTAGCAGCTAATATATAATCAGACCATACCCATTAACACTGAGAAATTAGCAAATTCTAGCAGGACTGAAGATGAGCAAGCAGTGTGCTCTGGCAGAAAAGAAGTCCAACAGTATCCTTGACAGTACAAACTGGAGCATGGCCAGTGTATCAAGGGAAGGGATTATTCCCCTCTACTCAACACTTACTAGACCATGCCTAGAATAAAGCATACACTGTTGGAGCTTCAAAGAAAAGGGAGACATCAATAAACTGGAGTGAATTTGGCAGAGAAACACCGAGATAGTCAGGGTGCAGAGTACCTTCCCCATCAGCAGAGCCCGGGGGATGAGGGCTTGCTCAGCATGGAGAACAGACTGCTTCAGGACCTGAAAGCAGCCCCCTAGTATCTGTAAGGTGGTGATCAAGAAGACAAAGCCATGCTCCTCAAAGTGGCGCATGACGAGAGTATGATGAGTTTCAGTCTGGACAGAAGGAAAATCGTTTTCACCCTGAGGACAGTCAAGCAGTGGAACAGTTTGCCCGGAGGGCCTGTACAGTCTGCATCCTTGGAGGTTTTCAAGACCACAGGATAATGCCCTGAGCAGCCCCACAGCTGACATGGCTTTGAGCAGTTGGTTGGAGACTAGAGGCTGCTTGAGCAGGGGGGCTGGACAAGACAACCAGCAGAAGTCCCTTCCAACATCAACCATTCTATGATTCTGCAACTTCCCGAGGTCTCTTCCAACCTGAGTTTTCCTACAAATTTACTGAATAAAATTTTAAAAGATTAAGCTAGTTCTAAAAACAAAGTATTCCATTACTTTTTGTAAGATAATTCAGACTTCTAATGACTATTTTAAGTAAAAATCGGTCTGGTTGTTTTAAATTAAGAAATCATTCAAAACCCATAGAACACTTGTTAGAAGTAGGAAGCTTCTAGTACAGGGTTGGAAAACAACTTGTCAGTGACTAACAAAGCTCACAGTATAGGAAAAAAAAAAAGGAATAATCCCTACTTTCATATTTTAACAATGTCAGTGTGAAACACTTCCATATGCCAGATGCTTAAATTCAGACTGAATTTTGGATAGTCTTCAAAAATAGTTTGTTTACAAAAAAGTAATAACAAAATAAAAAACAAAATTTAACAAAACTATTCTATAAGTAATAAAAAAGTAAAAAATGAAAGAAAGAGACAATAGCATTGGTTTCCTGTTTTAATGCAGAATTATCCAAAAATAAGAAACTGTCAATACAGTCACTTCTTTCCCCAAAATATTTTAAAAAAAATTCAGCACTCTCAACTCCAGTTTGACTTGTAAATAAATACCTCAAAGGCAAAGAACACATCCCCAAAAATCTAGAGATGAGGGCACTTTTTCAGTTCACTGACAAAATCCTGCCTCCAGTGGAATAACGAATGAAAACCCAGCCAAGGAAGTTCGAAGATCTGAGTTGTTCTTCCTATTTCTGTCAGCAAATCCCTGTCAGGCCTCTGGCAACCCAACAAGCTGTTTTGTGGCATAAATTTCTCATACACAAAAACCTTTCACTTAAAACTTTACATTTTCTTTCTCAAGTTTTTAGAGTTGAACCACTGGATCTTAAAAGTCTTTTGACTGTGGAAAATGTCATAAAAAATCTAAAGAATGCTTGATGCTCTTTAGGAAAAGATTAAGTCTAACTAGTGCCTTCAGAATTAAAATCTGAAAAATAAAGTTTATTCAACTGTAAGATGTGTCTTAATGTTTAAGCTGAACTTGGTTAATTAAGGAAAATAATCATCATCTGCTGATGGAAAAAGCTACCTCCTGTGTCAAGAAAGCCTTTACTTAAACACTTTTCATACTCTACGAGTTTATTTAACAGAAGGAAAAACAGACTAGAGAGCTTAATTTAATTCTGTGGTTTAATGACTAACTCATAAGAATGTGTATTGCATTCATTTTCCAGGAATGTTAATACAGATCGCTTAGAAACATAAGAAGAGTTGTAACAGTACAGCTCGTCCCTGAACACCTAGACTCAGTCTAACTCGTGCAAAGCCCAGTGGGTTTTGTGGTATCAAAAATTAGACAGTGCCTTGCCCAGCTGCAAAAGGCTGACAGGCAGGTTTGGAAAGGATCTCCTTCAGCTACACAGCTATCAGTGCTACTCCTGAAAAGAAAAGAGGGCAGAGATATCTGTGAGGAATCACCTCCTTTTCACTTTTCCTGTGAATATTTAGCTTTCAGAAAGGAGAAGGGAAGAGTCAGAAAAGAGGTATCTCGGAGATAAAGTAGAACCTACCTACTGTGATACTCCCTGTTTTGGTCTGAAGGCTGGTGTCACCTATTCAGAAAAGAAAAAGGGAAAAAAATGTTAAAGGCATATTATTTAACTGGTGTCTGAAATCACAACAAAGGCTAAAGTAATGTGATCATATACAAGGGCATTATAATTGTAGCAGTGTATCTAATTTGCACATAAAAGCAAAATAGCATAAACCAGCTGTATTGCTAGAATGTTATTGCTTTATGAACAAAAAATCTCAACACATGTGGGTAACAATGAAGTGATTCCAGACAAGAAAAACACTCCAAGTAAGGCCTAAAGACACAGGCTGGATGTGAGGGAGAAAAAAGCAGAGAGGCATTGTGAGGCTAAAGCACAATATTTTCTTATTTTATTTTAGGCCATTTTTTTTTTAACTGCTTTGATGCCTGCAATGGCACTATGGATGATTTAAGTAGTTTAATAGGATGAGTAACATAAACAGTTTCTATTTTCCTCTTTTATATATGTACATACATGCCCAGCCCCACCAGAGGGGATTTTTTGCTTTATTCTCAGAGGCTACTTCCTGGACTCACTGAACATTACCTACTCCCACTAAACTTATTCTGTGCATGACAACCCCTTGCCAATGCTCTTCATTGACTTCAGTGAGATCTGAGCGTGTTGGACAAACCGGAGAACATCAAACAAAAGAGCATATAAGGCATAAAATGTAGAATGGTCTCCTGAACTTGCATTACTTTGAACAGGCACTGGTGTTTTAGCCTTAAAATTTCAAAATACATACTCTTCCCCTTTACCTAGGGCATCAAGAGAATCTGGAAGGAGAACAGAAGCGCCATCTATACTACTAACAGTCTAACAAAGTTGGTAGAATGTTCCATAGCTCCATGTATGTTACACATGTGTAACTGTCTCACAAAAAATGCTTTAGATTCAAAAACTAAACCACAACATGTCATTCCTGCCACTCCTTTATCCCCCCCGGAGGATAACAGATCGAAAAATAAGGCTGATCACAGTAATGGAGTCCAATTTAGTAATACAGAGTATGCCCAACAACTGTCAGCTCTTTTGGAAGAGGCCTTTAAAAATTGCGAATGGATCAAGTTCTGCTCCCATCTTCTGTAATTACACAGAACTAAACAATTATTAGGGTAGAATGCATTCCACTGTATATGACCTGTAGTGTTTTTCTTAGTGGTCCATGTGCTGACCGCTAGAAAAGCAGCCTATCATCAATAGTCTGAAATATAACATTTCAAGCACATACTGTACAAAATACTTAGGGGTTCTGAAAATCAGAGTCGAAACAAAACCCATATTTCAGTGAACTTGAAAGACGTTTGGCTTTACTGTTTTCTGTTTTTAAAAGGCACACAATAATTATTCCACCCTTTTCCCCTTTTTTATCATGACTACAACTTATTTTTGTACAACCTGCAAAACAGCCTAGGGTTTTGTCAGCTAGCAACTCGCATGGAACTGAAGCTAGTCTGAATATAGCCCCTGTGACTTGCAGATTTGCTGGTCTGTTCTTTGTTTTTCTGGGTTTTTTGTCTTCTGTTTTGATAAGCAGGTCCTTGGAAAATTAATAATAAACATGTAGAAATCAAACTTGTATTAACCACAAACTCATATGGCAGATACGACTAATGTTGCGTAATGTAAACATATTAGTGCGATAGGCTCACTGCAAACATTTAGCTAGAACAAAAGTTGCTTTTCAAGCAGATGGGAACGTCCTGCTGTGTTGTGACCGGCACTGTCTACAGACAGTGCACAGAAGTGTACTTTTGGTCATGTACATTGTTCCATGCAGGCCAAACACTTAAGAGTTTTTAAGCTAGCCAAGTACTTTTTGGATACGTCAAGGGCAGAGGGAAAGGCCTGACTAGAGGTAATCACTGGTTTGATTATTACATCCAACTGACTTCAGCACGGTAGTGCAATATTACAAAGTCCAAAATACACTAGTCTTAACAGAATATTGATCACAGTGGCTTAGTGTTTCTTTTTTTTATTGTTTCTGAAGAAGTATTTACCTTTTCTATCACGTACAAGCTTTGCTTCTCAATAAACATTATAAAACTTCAAACTACAGTATTGCAAGTCAGGACAAGCATAGGACCAAGGGCAAAAGCCATCTTTTGGGATATAAATAAAGGGATCACTTTACATTGTATTTCCATTCTTTCAATTTGTTTTGAAGGCTTTCAAGGTGGCAGGGTTATTGTGACACACAGAAAAAGCAAATAAATCACAGTGCAGCTTTTTACCAGTTTGACTTTTGTATTTTGAATTTGCATCAGACAAAGTAAGATATGCCTAAAAAGGAATGAAGATAAAATTAATTTATACAATCCCACTTTATATACAGTGAAATCCAGAAACATACCTGAAATTTACAGAACTTACTTTGGTATATCAGATCCTTTTCAGAAGGGATTATGAACTGCCAAGCACCAGCATTATATCATACTACCTTCAAAACACCGCAGATTTTCTACTTTCTCTTATTCAGGTCACTGACAGGATAAGACAGCTATATGTTCACCTTTCCCTATATACTAATTAGCATGTAAATATATAAAGTAACTTCAATAACCATGTTTTCCAGTGTGACACTTTCCAATAATGAAATAGTTACTAGACTATGACAGAAGAAAAGGTCAAAAGCAAATATAAAGTCCTGCACATGAGACGAATCAACCCTGTAAAGCAGTAACAGTTGAGTGCTGACTGCAAAGAAGCTTTGTAGGTAAGGACCTGGGCATCCTGACAGACACCAACTTCAGCATGAGTCAGGGAGGAAGGCCAACTGCATACTGAGTTGTATGACTAAGAGCATAGCCAGCAGGTAAAGCCCTCTTGTAAGCTTGCATTTGGAATATTGTGTCCAATTTTGGGATTCCCAGTCAAGACAGACACTGATGTACTGAAGCGAGGCCAGAAGGTACTGAGAAGATCAGGGGCCCAGAGCACACTACAGCTGCTCAGAGAGTTGAGTTTGTTTTGCTTTGCTTTAAAAGCAGAAGGCTGAGGAGGAATCTTCTTGTGGTCTTCAGCTACCTAATGGGAGGGTATAGAGAAAAGAGACAGACTCTTCTCACAGTGATGTAGCAAGAAGAAAGGATAATACAAGTTGCCCTAATGGAAATTATGATTAAAAAAAAGGGAAACTTTTTTCCCCACCAGAAGGATAATTCATGACTGGAACAAGTCGCCCAGAAAGGTCATGCAATCTCTGTCCCTGAGAATATTCAAAGCTCAGCCAGACAAGGCCATGAGCAAGTTTGCTTTAGTTTGGACTACATGTCAAATTACTTTCTAACTTGAACTATTTTGTGGATAAGAAATTAATAATTAATGCAACTCAACCCAAGACTTCAGTACAGTTGCAAAGAAGGGTTTCCTTTTCTCCTATGTGCCCCTCTGGAGAAGTTTCAGTGCAACGTTATAACCCCTTGGATAAAGTAGCACATTTCTCAGTCTCAGAGCTGTTGCTCTTTTGTTTGTCAAGGGTCAAATCAAAAGCTCAATGGCACCTGACATCTCCAATGCCTCTTACAGAAGCTGGTGAAAATGACTCAAAACCAATTTCTTCAAAATAACACATTATTAATTTTCCATAAGAGTACAAAGCATGCAAAAGAGCAATTACAAAAGCTTGGACACTGACAGCATTGGAATTGCACAGCCCAAGATTCAGCTACAAAATGGGTTTCAGGCAGGTTTGTAAAGTTTGTCTTGCCTGGACTTCAAAGTTCTCAGTGCAAAAGCAATGACGTCTAGCTCAGTTTTGTGCACAGATGTGCTGATTTTATGCCAACTATAATATCAGCATACAGTCAGCTATAGGGAAACAGTGGGATTAACTGCCCAAGAAACAATCTGTCCAAGTGTTTACAAACAATACTACTAAAATTGAGCTACCTCAGGAGCAAAGACAAGAAGTGAAAGTGACCATTTTTTTCTAACATAAAACTATAATAGGAGTTTATCTTTTCCACTAATACACATGTGTTTTTTTGTGTGTATATATATATATGCAATGTAATAATTTAAAAGACTTTAAAAGTATTTGCTCTTACTATTAAAACATGATTGAGGAGCATGATGTTTTGCAAAAAATATTTTTCTGAAAAAACAGACAAGAAATACCAAGCAAATGCAATTGTTTTTAAATGCAATTGTTTTTAAAAGAAACCGCTAAAATAACGTGAGGTGTTCCAGACATTTAGCAGAGAGCTCATGAAAATAATCTTGAAGTAACGTAATAAATGTCTGTATAATTTGGATACAATTCTATTTGTTTTCACATTGTTCTTCAGCTAAATGACAATGAGGCATTACAAAGGAAGTCACTAGCTACAGCAGTTCTAATTTCATTTTTGTAGCAAGAAAACAAAATAAAATTTTTGGATGTGCAGTGGCATGAACACGCTCACAAACTGATCATTTCACAGTATCATTATATTGGTTTGAAGTTAGAAAAAACAAAACAGCTTATCAGACAGAAATACCAATAACAATACAGTCTATATGTTAGAAAAGTACAGTAACAACAAGAAGAGAAAAAAATCTTATTTCTTCCTATTCACGCTGAAGTGAACTTTACCTAATAGGTTTAGAAACTATTCTTAAACTCACTATAAATGGACAAAGGAGTTCCTCCTTTAAGGAAGAAACAGAAGTCATTTCTTGAGCAAGATGACAACACAAAATTGCTAAGAAATTGTATCAAGTTGTTTATACAGCATATAGCTGGAAATTTGGAACTCTGACTGACTTAAGTAATCTTCACTCTTCGTACATCCTCCAGTTTGTTTAACTTCATGTTAAATCACCACAAACGCATTACAGCACAGTCAGAATTCAGTGGGAATTGTGTTAAATTAGAAAACCACACCAGATTCCAACCTTGACTGCTGTTTATATACAAGACACTCAAGTTGATGAATTTTAGTTCTAGATGAAGGACATTAAAGTGTAGATAGACTAGTGACTTTTTTTTTCCCCCCAAAAAACAGAAACTGTCACCAGTCTATTAGTATAGGGTGCCAGCACACACACAGACTATTTCTGCTAAAAACTTCCAAATTGCGGTCCAAGTTCGACCACAGTTCTTCATAGATACTGTAAGAGTTACTTAAAATAATGGATAGAGAGAGGGGAAGAAGCCTCTTTACTACTTTTAGCATAAATTTTTATTGCTGAATTTTAAAATATTTTCACATCCTTAGTATGTGTGATATTTCTTTCCTATAATATATGCTTTTTGCTATTTCACAAGTGTGCTTATAAAATTGTTTTTAAAAATAAACACAGCATGCTATATGGTAAGTTAATTCTCATTAATTCAGTCGCTAACAAATACAGAATTGTTTTCTTCACAAGCTGTGCACACTTGGTTTACTGACAGTCTATAGCATTACTCCATTTGTTACTGTGAACATTACGAATGCCTCCAAAGCAGCTAAATTTGTGACAAGTAATTCTTTCTTACCATGAATGCTTCCCAGTAGAATATCACCAGCCACTGAAGACAGAGATGATGATTCTGCATAGAGATACTTAGTTTTCAGCAGCCCATCTTCAGTAGATATGTTGATGGATGTCCCCTGCAGCTTCTCTATATTCACGCTCTAAGAGAAATAAACTTAAATAAACATAATGGAAAACTTGTCATCACAGTTTGAAAAGACAGAGGGAAGTAACACTATTAAGAGGCAAAACAAATGGAAGGCAGTTGTTGGTGCAGAACAAATGGAATCAAGTTCTTAGTCAAAACCTGCAGAAAACAAAAAAAACACCTTTTCATCCAACGGCACTGACTAACAAGTTAATGATTCTTTACAACAGTCCTATGAATTATTACATCCATCATACAAGTGAAGAACCCAAATGGATGAAGAAAAAACTCGATTTACTTTTAAAAAACAAAACACTTCATTTTGAAAAGTAATAAAAAGGATTAGCTTTAATAATGAAGACTTAACATTCATACAGTATCATGACATTTAAAGCACTAGCAATCAGTTTTCTGCCACCACATACTGAAACACCCACTGTCTTTGTTACATACAGTTATTTATGCAGATTTTTAACTGTCTCACTTTGTAAACATAGCTTTGGTGAAGGTTTGCAAAAAAAGCCACAGCTGCTTTTTTTCTCAGTGTAATTCTTCGTATTACCTTGGTTGTTCAGGCTTGGACTCTTTCTTAGACTCAAGCCTCAAGTTATACAAAGCCTTAAAATATGAGGGATAAGATCGCCGTTTCTACTTCTCAGCAGAAATGGAGAGAATGGAAAAGATGTAAAAAGTTGCAGTATGGACAGATTTGGGGAATTAAAGGGCGATAGATGAGATTACCTATATACAAGTAACTAGTCGTGAGACACAGCCTCTGCCTACCTGAACAAAGATAGATGAAATCACATGCCTGTGCAACTATCATATGAATTTAATTCTACTCTTCCTCAGTCAAACTTGATTTATGATGGAATCATGCAATAGTTTATACTTAACCCCCATTCAATGTGTTTCTATTTTGCTTATGCAGACTTTAGGTGGATTGCACAAAATCCTTATTCATTACATGAAATGATATATGGCCTTCTAGATCAAACTATGCCTTATGTCAAATTATCTTTAAATCCACTTTGTCATTTTAGCATTGTCATCTTGTTGAAAAAAGTTAATACAAAAAAAATAAGTCTGCTGACCCTTCTAGTGTTATATTATGTAAAGAATAAGCTATGGATGAAGTAAGAATAATTCTGCCAAACAGCAACTAGTGTTGCACAAAATCCACGCTGTATTTTGTCCCAAGAAGTGTGCTAAAGAGGCTGGTTTAGTACGGAGTATAGGACAGTCAAATTATACTGCGACCTTACCAACCCGTACATATTGAGCTTTATGCTGTCTTTACACATTAAATCATAAGATTACAGAACACACTACTATCTTAAGACTTTTGACATGAGGCTACAATACAAAGTAGGCCTCCAAGAACGTAACAAGATACATTAACCTTTAAGAAAATCTGGTGATCAAAGTGCTGTGCCAGTATTAGAGCTATGTGAAAGTATCTACAATCTCTGCAGGCGATGCCGCTGAGAACTATGCTACAGAATCTAAGCATCAACAGTAAACAAAAATGATGATATTAAGGCATAATTTGTCACTACTGAAAGTGAGAGTAATTCAGCTTTTCAATCTTTCAATGCTTCTAACAAAACTCTAACAAGCAGAGACCTTAAAAACTCTAAGTATACACTGCAGCCGTCCTAGGAATGTTTCCCACAGCGTACTCCACTACTCCCTCACCCAGGATGGCAAAGTGTAAACCTGCTGTGGCCAAAGCAACAAGTCAAAGAAAAGCCATTGTCATTTTAGGCTCTACGATCTAAACCTGTTCTGAAGAGTTAAATAACTTCCAAAGAGCCTTTCCAATTTTAGCAGGGCTATCATTGCTATCCACACAATGAAAATACAGCAAGGCACACTTTAAGAGGGGTGAATAAAATAAAAACACCTGCATAGTTTGGGTGCAAACTGGCTGCCTTGTGGCATCCCTGAATAGGAAAAGGAAAGCCCAAAAAGCTACATCTGTTACTATGGTATGCAAGCCTTGACTCTATTTAGATATTTATCCTATTCAAATATTATTAAGTGCTTTATTATAAACAAACTCACATACCAACTCACATTATTTATCAGCCTCAACTACTTTCTTAAAAATGCACAGCAATAAAGAGTTGTCTCAGCACATGATAAAAAGAAGTACTTAGTCAGCTAGTTACTATAAAAAAAAAAAACAACCTCTACCAATACAATGAACATTTGTTTCAGAATAACCCAAATCTGGGGGGGAAGGAAGTCAGACTGCTCAAGTATGAGACTAAAAAAGTATTCTAGATAGGGAAAGCATGAAAAAAAAAAATAGGATTGCTTTTTGCTGAGACTAAATATGTTTTTAATCCCCAATTCTTTAATTTTTATGGTTTTTTGGCAGAACATAGATGTTTGGCTCTGCTAAATAAGTGTTATAGATAAGTCCCTGTGGCACAGATTAGGTAACAACTCCCCAGTCAAACAAATTTCATTATTTTTGTCCATTGAGCCACTAGGTTTTCTGGAAAAATTGCTTCCCTGGAGAGCAGTCTTGGGAGTTGCAGTTACTGAGACTGACCACATGCTGAAGCTCCATCAGGTTCTCACCCTTTAAAGTGTCAGTCCATCTCCATAAATCAGACTGAGAATGTTTTTGCACCTTAACACATTTTCAAGACAAAAACTAACATCTTGCTATGTTTAAATACAACATAAACAGCTCCTTCCCCACATATTCCTCTTCTCGGCCTTACTTTTTGTGCTGTCCTTGCTCAAGTATTTTACTGGTGTCTTCTCCATTTTACCCCTTAAGAATATTCTGTTTCTCAAGTGCTTAGTGCCCTTTACCACATCCCTTCCCTCTCCACCTCCAGGAGGGGGCTGGAAATGCTGACAGAGCCATAATTACATAATGATGACTACAACTGTTGGAAGAAACATCTCATACAAACACACACAGGAGATGTAAGACTGACTGACTATTAACAGAAGTGGCCCATTGAGAAAAGAAATCTCACACAGTCCTTCCTAACTACACACCAAAGTTTGTTAATGAGAAGTCCAGTAACACAAGTCAAAATATGGTTCCACAACTGTAAATTCCTGTTAACATGACTCACTTCACTCAAGTTACTACAGTTTTACAACTGTAAGAGAGACTTCTACCAATAGTACACACTATTTAAGTATTTATGATCACAAAGATACACTTTAGCTTAATCTGCATGAAATTTGGTTTATTGATTCAGAAGGACAGTGTGTCTCAAAAATGTTACATTTTTAAACAGCACTAAAAGACTCAAAGCAAAACAATTACATTTCTCATCTTCATGAACTATATTCTCACATAGATACAGATCTAATTATTTTTCTACCATCCACTTGTTTTTATCCACATTAGCAAGATGCTACTTGAAATGAACTCCATGGACTGCACTGATGTAACAAACTAGCTTGGGACGAATGACTAAGCAGCACAATTCTAATTTAAAGACCACCACCAGGACAGTATGCTGTGAACAGCACGAATCCACAGCAGTCAAAGCACTTTCTAGAATGCACTCAATCTCATTCGCAGACAGAAAGCAAGGAGTCCAGTTTTCAGATCCTTCCAACAGAAGTCCTCTGCACGAAGATGGATGACACTTCAAGAAAGCTGTGAACCACCTCTGCCCTCTTCCATTCCCTGTGGCTGCTAGTGGCTTAAGATGGATCCTAGCTCCACTAACTCGTAATAGGCCCAAGGGAACTGCTGATCAATTTGCACTGATTAGTCCAACTGTGGCATCAACAGAGCATGTCACCTTACCCACTCTGCGTTATGCTGGGAGGTCTTGCTGGGATGAAATAATGTTCATGAAGAAATACCAATCATAAAATCATTTAGGTTGGAAAATACCCTTAAGATCATCAAGTCCAGCTGTAAACCTAACACTGCCAAGTCTACCACTAAACCACATCCCTAACTGCCACATCTACACATCTTTTAAATAGCTTCAGGGATGGTGACTCAACCACTTCCCTGGGCAGCCTGTTCCAATGCTTGATAACCCTTTCCATGAAGAAATTTTTCCTAATATCCAATCTAAATCTCCCCTGGCACAACTCGAGACTGTTTCCTCTTGTCCCATCGCTTCTTACTTGGGAGAAGAGACCGACACCCACCTCGCCACAACCTCCTTTTGGGTAGCTGTAAAGAGCAGTAAGGTCTCCCCTCAGCCTCCTCTTCTCCAAACTAAACCACCCCCAACAACACCACAGCTACAGCAGCCCTGGGGCTTTTTTGTACATAAAAGGCAGGCTAGCATCCACTACAAAGATATCCAGGTAATTTAATGTTGACAGTTTTTGGAAAATCCATTGGGCAAGCTGCTCAGTTTATAGGAGGAATTTAAGAACAGTTCACAGCCAGCTCTAGACAAGTGAACATATAAACTCAGAGTCCAATCTACAAGGTGTACAACAGTGCCAAATGGCACTTCAGAGATGCGATTCTGGACTCTAAGAACTTAATAGCTTGGTCTCAATTCTGTCCTTTGCTAGGGAGAGCTACCTGCACTCTTTCTGATTCGTTCCCATTTGCTTGTTTTACAGGTACCTGCTCAGTCTGACACTAGTGCATGCATCCAAGCTACTTCCAGACTTGGCTTGGCTCCACATAAGCAGTGCTTCAGATCTAATAAATCCTAACTCAACCAGTTGCATGGACATTATGATGCCTAAACATTCAAGTTGAGCCTAAAAACCATGGTGGGTGTGGGAACTGCAGTATTATGTAAGGGAGCCTAGCTCTACATTATTTTAAATAATGGAGAATTGACTATGGCAAGAAACCAAACCAGATCAGAGTCGTACGAGGTTTGTCTCATGCTGCCATCTGCTGAACAAAGCAAGCTGCTTCTCTGTGAAAACTCTTTTCCTGTTCATGATTCTTCTCACTGCATGTCATAACAAGATTACATGCGATTATATTTCCTCAGCTGCAAAGAAATACAGAAAACCTTCTGGTCTTCCGTACAGCACGTACAAATATCAAGCCCCTATTCATGAGACACCAAAATAAACTCATGGGCCTACTGTAGAATCCAGGTGCCTAGATAGCAGGCAAGTGAAAAGCTTAAGTGTTGTGAGGGTCTACATAATTAAAGCTGATGAGTTGCATCAGCTAGCACAACCTCTATGGTGATGCTGCTTTTTCTGTGGAGCCTGTTTACTAATACAAATCAAGCATAAGATTAGATAGTATAGTTAAAAATGCAAAATGTAAGTTAACAGTGAAATGACAATCAACCAAGGAGTGTCATTAAATATTTTTCAGCATATTCTTCAAAATTTAATCATTTTGCAACAAACAAGCTGAATAAGTCACTGAAGAGAAATTTGTACTTCTTACTTACACCCTTCTCCGTTGCACGGATATCTGTATTTCCACAAAGCGTTCCAAGACCAATTACTTTGCCACCATTTGTCCTTATATCAATTTTATGGCTCTGAAAAAAAGTTTAAAAATCATATGGTTAGGATAATCATAAGACAGTAAGAACTCTAGAGCAGTGTTTCTTAATCTTTGTGTTCAAGTCTTACTTTCTGCTCTTCATCAAAGAGGCTTTCCCACAGTAAAATGCAACACCTGTCACTTCAGATTACAGTAGTGCTTCAGACCTTTTAGAAGTTGTACATAACTCAGCTGTTCAGTTAAGTTTCTATATAAATGTAATGGCTGATTCTCTCCATATACAGTGAACAGGATAAAGTCAAATTAGATGCCTCAGCCAGACATCATAGTTCCTTTGAGGCTGTTACACTAGGCAAATTATCAGAATAATGGTTAAAGAGCAAATCCTCCAAGCAAGTAACTTGAGGAACACACAGGGACTTAGAAGATTAGAAGAATTAATGTATAGCAATGACCTGCCAGTATGGCCACTGATAGTTAACCAACATAAAATCACAACACACACACTTACCTCCCCAATTTTCTCTGTATTTTTTTTTTACCCTATCATTTTTGGGCTAAGAAAAGCTTTGATATGACACAGGTCCCTCAACTTTTTTCTGCAGAATTATTAGACTACTCCTACCCTCTTAAAAAAAAAAACAAAAACAACACAACATACTTTCAGAGGCAGGTGTCAATACAGACACTGACAGACAGCAGGATTTGCTGAGAGAGGAAGCAAGTTACAATGGTCAAGTAGCTTTTTTATTAAGAGGGAGTATTCCACTAGCTGAAAGTAAGAAGCAGTAATTTGTCATAGGGCTTCTCCTAGCAAGGGAGAAAGGTTTGAGGAAGGAAGAGGTAAAAGGCTGTCAAGGCCATGACAGATGTCAAAAGAGTAACAAAAATTTGTTTGGTTCAAAGAAAGGAAGGACAGTGGTGCAGGTCTTTAAGAAGCCAGGCTCAGACATGGTATGTGGTGAGGAAGCATGGCAGGTCTTCCATTGGTCATACAAGAGACACCTGGAAATTCTTGTTATCGCTGGCACAGTCAAGGAGTCAGAAGTAATCACGGAACACAGAAACAAAATTAAAGGATCTCCTTGGTCTCACTGTCACTGCTAAGCTGATGGACTGTAATAAGAAGCAGGAAAAAAAATTTAAAAGATGCAGCACTGCTTTCTCAATAAAGAATTTGGGAATAATTTATACTCTGAAGCAGACCTAGAAGCCATAACTGTATTTTAGAATTACTGCTACTATGAGTTGACCTAGAGACTTGGAAGGGATATGGTGAACTTGAGCCAATTACAAAACAATCACCAAAAAAAAAAAAAATCAATAAACCAATCCTCAGATCTCACTGGCTGGGTACTGCCTACTACACCAAAAGTTATCAGTCAAAATCTACTAAAAAAGCCTCATACAGAATACTCATCTTTCCTGTTCAATTGCTAGCATGCACGATTAAGGAAAGTAGATGTCAAATTTCTAGGTCTTCTGTAAGGACACCATACAGGATACTAAGAATCAGAAAGTTCTTTGAATTACAAGTTACACAAACAACTTCTTGCAGTCTGTGGCAAGTTAACAGAACTAGCAGCTGTGAAGCTGTTTGCCGGTGCTGTTGAATAATCCCCACATGACCCGATTTTTTTATTTATTTAAAGTCATTGATCAGTCTTGTGCTCTCCACTGTAAATAAAGGGTCTCCTGCTCTGCTAGTCAGTGCGGTTTGCGGACAGCGTGACAGTGAAGCAACACTGAACAGCTCTTCAGCCCACCCGGGGAGGGCAGCATCCCCTCAGCATGCTCAGTAAAGCACATTCCCTACAGGCGAACCAGCTCTTGACTGCACTGCAGAATCCAGTCCGTAACATTTTAGTAGTCCTGAAAAAAATCCAAAAGGTTAACAATCCTGCTTCTTACTAACAATTATTCATCTCTGCTACTACAGAGTATAATTCCTGCACCTGTATTAGAAAAACTGAGTTACAGCTGCCTTACTAGAACTACAGTACTTCTTAAAAACAGTATTAGATTAAAAACTGATTGTACAGTTCAGAGATACTGTAACTGAACAATTGTTTGCTCTTGCAAACACCTACATGGTCAGTAATTTTAGTTCAAAACCTTCATCTCACTACTTCAGTCAACCAAATGAAGAGAGGTAACATATCTTCTCCAGCACTGTATGTTGAAGCTGTCACAGTAACCAGAACAAAAGCAATCAATCACCACTCACAACCCAAAACAATACTTCGGGTTACTACTTTGGTTAAAAAAGCGCGTCGAAGCCTTATAAATTTACCAAAGCTTTGTTTTGACACAAGTTTCAGTTGAAATCTGCAGTTCTTTCTCGGTACTTTAAATTTTAAATGCCCTCGGGGACAAGGCCATTCCTCTCACCTGAGGCCTAAGCGAGCAAAGAACCTTCCTGCCCCCATCATGGTGGGCACATTGATGCACAGGCACAAAGGAAGGATCAGCTTTTACACTTGTTTTCCTGACATTTTTGTGAATCAAGCAAGGCTCAAATTTGACAGTGAATAAAAGCAACACCAAGCTCCTCTAAACTATAATGAGGCGCTGGAGGAGTTGGTCTCAGAAGCTCCAAACTGGTGACTTTGCGGCCTTCTTTTCAGTTCATTAGAGAGTATTGTTTCATTGCTACTTGGAAGTGTCAAGGGAAATAGAACTGGCTTTTTCATTTTTGAAATTCACCATCTTTCACACCTCCGACTGTATACGAGAAGAGATGCCCATGAAATCAGTTAGCTGTCTTTCCTCAAAATCACCTTCTTCCATGACATCACAAAAAAATTCTTGACAATTGCGATGGCACGCTGTGATCACTGTCTACTGCTGGCCAAAA
>Ga0065711_1003511_pt1 | contig 27632 bp, 14 predicted proteins | sample Hoacrofraction12_FD_59098 | JGI IMG/M metagenome (GOLD analysis project Ga0065711, IMG submission 59098) | Hoatzin crop microbial communities from Cojedes, Venezuela - Epithelial fraction 12 v2 (version 2) | ecosystem: Host-associated > Birds > Digestive system > Esophagus > Crop | place...
GACACCCAGGTCCCTCTCCGCAGAGCTGCTCTCCAGCAGGTCCACCCCAAGCCTGTACTGGTGCATGAGGTTGTTCCTCCCCAGGTGCAGGACCCTGCACTTGCCCTTGTTGAACCTCATCAGGTTCCTCAAATACTATGAGTTCAGCCCATATTTTGAGAAAGTAACACTTTGCAGAATGATGATGGTGATTTAGCATCCAGATACTTCTCCCAGACCTAATTCTGTACCATGTTAGTGTAGCTAAGGATCCTTTGGGGTTCTGACAACTTAGGGTAGTTAAATACGATGGCATTTCCTGTAATGACTGGGTCATTGTCAGGAACAAATTCTAATTTAGGTGACTGTATTTTGCTTTCTTATATTTGACACTTCATTGAAACTATACTGTAGCACTGCAAGAGGTTCTTTTCATATAACCATCACACATCCAAGGGGACAGTTTGTGATTTAATATCTATATAATGATCACAGAAAGTAAGATTTTATGACGTATGAACTTTTAGGACAAGGATAAAAAACATGGTAACTCAGTTCATCTTCATGAGACACCAGGTTAATTTCCACCTTACCATAGTAATACATACTACTTTCTACTAATTCAAAAGGGCCAGATTCCAAGACAAAACACTAGCACTACTGAAGAATCTCCAGCCTTGCTAAATGTCTGTCAAAATACTACACGTTCTCATCTCCATTTTAAGTGATATATTAAAATATGAGCATACACAGATTTTTACACCATGACAAATTAATTCTTTCCAGATACTAATTACAGAACTTTCTCCAAGTCTTTTTAGCAGATTATAAATTTCATTGTTTGGTTACAATATTGTGGTTGCCATAAAGAATAAGCACTGTTAGCGCTTACCACCCTGAGATATTGTTGTTTGAGTTACCCCGTCCTGCTTACCCTCTCCACTTACAAACACCCTTATAACAGGGCATTATAAGTAACTAGCGTACATCAACTATTGATAGATAATGGCTTTTTAATGGCTTCTAACACACTGCTAGTAATACAACTTTCACTTTTATGGCTCTTTTGCATTTAATGATCCCACAGCGTATATGAGTGCTAGGAATTGATAGAAGTCGAACGGATATAGCAAAACGCATTCACACTGCCTAACTTTAGGCACTTAATCAGGTCAAAAATGTAGCCAGAAGAGGGCAGTTCAAGGCAGAATACGTAGGAATTCTGCATCGCCCTCTGATGGGGCATCTCTCTGCAGGACTATACATTGAATCAGAATTTACCCACCCAATCTAATGAGGGAAGTCAGGTGCCAGAAGTCAGATGGCTTCTGTGCTCTTTACTTCCCTCTAACACAGAAATTTTTTAATTTTATATCTTATTCAGATGGGCATTTCTTTCCAACATAGAAACTTCATTTGCTACCACTGTAAAAAACTGTGCAATGTATAAAGCCCTGCGGATGAGTTAGGGTATGTAGTGATATTTTTTTACATGGAAACACCCTCTGAAAATCTTCTGACATGATACTTCAACACAGAGTTGTTAATACAGTAAAGTACATTTCATTTCACAGAACACCCATTAAAAATTCTCCTGCCTAGAGACTGTCATCCCTTACTGTATTATAGAAGTACCTAATGCTTTCAGTATATTACAAACTATAAAAATACATTTTAAGAAACATTTCTTTTTCTTCTGAACCACAGTACAAATAGGCAAGATGAAAGCCAGGCAGAAGGACCCATCCATTGTCTCCATTTGACAGATGGGGAACGGAAGCTCAGTGAGACCAAGTGATTTGCCAGAGGCAGCGTGCAGCGGAGCCCAGCGTTTGACCTAGACAGCTTGAGTTCCAGACCAATGCCTTCTCTGATTAGTATCTGCTTCTTTATGCATTTTTTGCCATAATCTAGCAAGTAAAGGAGCGCTGCTTTTTCCTAGGTTTAATAGGATCATAGTCTTAAAATTATATACAGGAGTCAGTAACTTCAAATATCTTACAATAAATTGTAAGCTGTATTGATGTTAGTTTCTTCCCTCAGCTCCTATGTTCTTTAAACCATCTTCAGTAATTTGGACGGAATTCCTTTGAGAGCACACGAAACAGTATTTCAGTTAAACCACTAATGTGAATTTTCATCAATCAAATATTAAATACTTAAGAGAAAAATAAACTTGAACTATGATACATGGTTCTGATGGCAGTGCAAAAGATGCACATCTGCGCAGTTCTGCAAATAGACAATAGATTCACTTGTGTGTCACAATACTGAGTGATTAGGTTTTGCGTATCATACATCCATCTTCTGAAGTGTGAGAAATGAAAACAACTGCAAATATTGATAAAACAGAGGTACTGTCTTAGATAAGAGAGCTGCAGACAGTATTTCTACAGGAGATTTCTCTACCATTTGTTGCAAGGCAAAAATCACACATATAAACAGTAATGGCCAAGTTTCAAAGACTTCAAAGAATCATTGCTTTCTCCAAGTTCTAAGTCTATACAACGTAATGAATTACATTTCTGTAAGCTTTGCTTGATAGACAGAAAAAGAGACAAATTTAAAAAAATAAATTAAGAAATCAATGCGTCAAATGTTCAGTTATTACTAGTCAGTAGAACTGGGGGAGTGAGGAAACAAAACTCCCTAAATGAGCGCTAGACTAGTTCATGATTTAACATTGTGTAAAAATTCACGAGAAATTAACGTTATGAGATGTACCAAAAATGAGACTTAGCTGGTTTTTGTTCTAAAAATAATATTGTTCCTCTGAGTATTGGGAAATGCACAGTACACTCTGAAGTCCTACTTCTAGGATAACTGCAAAATTATATCCTCATCTGAAAAAGTAATGATGGAAGAAGCAGGGTAAATGAGGCTGCAAAAATAGAGAAGTTACACAATCACCTAGATGCCTATTGATTTTCATGAGCAAGTCCTCAAAATTTGATCCTATTTACTGCAAGTTAATTATCCACACCACACAGTATACAGAAAGACAAATCTTTACCACTGCAAAAGGAATCAAGACCCTTTGAAAAGAATATAATAAATGCAGGTTCTGCACATATACTACAAATGATGAGCAAATTTATACTGGAAATAAAAAATGTGAGAGAAAGCAACATGGTAATAAAATCCCCCAAATATGAGGAAAAAGTAATAATCCTCTTCCTTCTAATTTTATCACAGCCGAAAGAGGCCTTGTGGCAAAAAAATGTCAACTCCAAAGCTGTAGCTTTATCACTCTGACACTTCTTATAAAAACTAAACATGAATTTTGAGGCTAGTTCATGCAACAGACTAGGGCACTAGAATTGAAACTGAATGAAGAGAAATGCTGGTACAGTAATTCATTGCAAATAATATTTATCAAAACTTTTGGACAATTTGCAGAGAATAATTATCCCAAGTAGAAGTACCTCCCGCCTAGGCAGCTCCAAAATTGGAAAATAATTGCCATCAGAATATTATTCACTAGTTTGTTCGGGCTTTTCTCTTCTAACAATGAATGCATTAAGAACCCTGCAACCTTCCAGGGAAAAGGTAGGGAACTATCAGTTGCTGGTGTGGGACAAAAATCAACATATATATTCCCACCTCCTAAATACCTCTTATTGCTGTCATACTTTTGCCTTGCTTGCAAAGACGATTTGTTTCCTGGTGTACTTGAGTATTCAAAGCTAGGCAAATGAACCAGTTTCAGTTCTAGGCTGCCTATATGATTGGAGGGGAGTCTACAATAGTATTCTGGGGGTAAATAACTGGTTCTTCCAGCCTCTTACCAATAAAAACTCTTGGTTCTCTCCTCAAAGTTGTCAGGCTTACAGCTGGAGACTTCCAAGCAGAACACTAGTTGGTTCTCTGCTAAACAGCTGGGTCTCGCATGCTTAAAGCAGCTGAGAGCCTACGCTGAAGTCTACAAGACCCAGCCGAATCACACCTTTTCTGTGCAGCTAAAAAGTGTAGTTCAGCCCAACCTAGACCTGTTTTCACTGTGAAACTATTCTTCTCCGTAGGGACATTTTTTCTAGACAAGTCTCAACTATCTGTCTTAATCACATTGCAAAGTTTTCTTTTTATTAATAACAAAAAGTGTCTCCCTCTCCATACTTCATGAGGAAGACTGAACTTTTCTCCCCTTCATATAGATCTGCAAAGTTTCATTCTAATGCAATCAGGATTTAAGAAAGTTATAAGTAGAAATGAAACATCTGCAGATAAGCACTGCAGTTCATCAGTTGCAGTAGCAGATATAGTTGGTTACTGAAATTTGAAAATACAAAATGTAATGGCAAATTTTTAGATTAAAATAATTACACTGGAATAATTATATGGGACTGAGGTCATTTCCTTGCAAGGTAGTTTTAACATCTGAGCCATTTAAAAATACATGCTGACTAGTACTGAAGTTGAAGTCTTCCTCAGACACAATACAGAAAGCATTTTAACCTAATATTCTGAAGGTATCTCTGTGAATATGTAGTCTGTTTTGTAATCTGGTCAAACACAATGTCATCACATGAGAAAAAAATAATGGTTTATTCTGTTTCACTCATAAAGTCACAAAAATTTAAAATATAAAGTATTAAACAAATCAAAACACATTAAGGAATCTAGCCACATTTTGGGCTAAGAGCATAATATTAAAGAATTATTATCTCGATTAAACAAAGAAAGATATCGGTCTTTTCTCATGTTATCAATTCTGACAATGTGCAAGATTAGTAGTAATTGTATCAGAAATACATAACTTTTAGTATGAATGCTTTTGGAGAGTATTAAATTCAAGTGCTCTACCACTGCTAAGACTTCTGATTCTTAATGTTTATTTAACTCAGTCACCAGTTTTGTGGGTGGGAGGAAACAATCGGTTCTAAGCAACTGCTTAAACCTTGATGATGTCAACAACCTTTGAGATGTCCTGTATTTTGCACATTTTACAATACTGTGTAAAGAACATTTAATACTCTTCTGGTAAGTGTAAGACCATCTCAGAATCAGATCCAAACGAATCCTCTGCATCGTCTGGATCTTACAGCTGTTCCTTTCCTTATATATAACAGCTTTGATTCAATAAAATATCTGGATGTAGAAAGTCCCCTTGATTCCAGGATTTAGCAAATACTTAACCCTCACAGAAGACAGTCTAACAGAAGCACTTTTCTAATTGCACCTCTAGGTAAAATTAAATAGAGAGTGAACATTCTCTTCATGACTCTTCAACATGTGTTAATAAAATGGGTTAATTTGAAAATTGATAGATTTTATGTACTTGAATGCTTGAGGAATCGCAGTCTTCAGGTACCCAGAAAACCCACAAAGATGGGAACCAAGCAGAAGGACACTTTTTGGCTTTGTGTATAATTAGTTCTGAGCACAGATAGTTTCTGAACTGTAATTATCACTCAGTTAACTTTGTGCCAGCCGCCTGATGATGGCACATAAAATATCTCTCCTTTTAAGTAACTGACAAAGGGATAGAGGTGGGTTTAACTCTGCAGAACATTAGAATACTTATAAAAAGAAGAAAGTGAAAGTTCAAAGAAAAATCATTTGTATAAGCTCCAGCAACGCACATTATTAAAAGCTATTCATACACTGTGCACTGGGCGGCTATTGAATTCTCTTGCATAATTTCCACTCAAATTACCACCTCAGTGAGCCTCAAAATAAAAAGGTAGAAGATATATAAGAATCTATTGCTTTAAAACAGTCCAGTACATTGATATGACCGGATAGGAACACGAAATCTAAGAGCCAAGCAGCAAACTGAGACACAGAAGTCTCATCATTTGTGATCTGAAGTGGCTTTTCTGGTTTCTCAGAAGCCACCTGCAGCAGGTCTCCCAGTGTCTTTAAACAGTTTTGAGAATCAGATCTTTGGCTCTAAGGGAGCTGTCGAAACTAAATGTCTTTCATTGCAGAGTTTAAAAGCATATTTTTTTTCCCTTTTGTTTGCATGGCATAACACTAGACACGTCTTCTGTCTTTTGTAAGAAAATAAGTAGCTTTTGTTCTTCTTCATCTAGACCCTACTTTTACCTTTTTTCCATATTTGCATATAAAATATAATTTATTCTACATATATTACAGAATGAAACAACCATTTCTATGTCAGCAAATCTACAGAGTCTTGATTTTTCTTGCAAAGGAAATAAAACCACATTTCTTTATCCCATGAACAGATTCAAATACCTATGTATTCAACAATATATTTCCAAAATAAATGGTAAAATATCCGATATTTGCGTATTTGCTATGCCTATTTTTATTATAGCATGTTAACGATAAAAATAAACTGGATACAGCTCTGAATATGAGTACTTGTTCCATTTCAAAATAGTATATCTAGGGCTTCAGATCTAATTTACTGCCCACTTCTGATCAACACTGCTTAGAACAAAGAAAGAGCAATATCTGTGCAGTAACTATGCACTTATTTATTAGCTTGTTAATTCCCTGGATTATTAGAAAATCTTTGAAGTCTTTTAATATTTAGATAATAAAATTACCAAAATTTTTGTAAGCCCATTTTAATTTCTGGATTAACTAAAAAAATACATAGTTGGAAACAAATGTCCAAATGCACCATTACATCTTCTGATGTCAGCCGTTCTGCTAAATTTAACAGCCAGAAAATATGCAACACCAGTTTTTTTGCAGGTGAAAACTATGTATTACTGTTTTTAACCAATCCTGAACTTCATTTATAAACTCATCTGACATTTTAAAAAATAAGCAGGACAAAAATATGCAAAAGTACTAAGTAAATTTCCAAGCCACCCAAATCCACTAAAATCTCCATTAACAGATTTCTGATAAGGTGTTCAGGAAGGCATTTGCTTCTACAGAAAGGAAGATAAGTCAGTAAATGCTGGTGCTCTTCAAAAATCATTAGTAAAAGACAGCATCAGGGCTATCACACCTTTCTAAACAACAGACATGTCCCAGAAGTGCCCAGATCTTTGCCAAAGCCCCTTAATACAAATTACTTAAAAATCCAACAAAGGGGTTATGTCAGTCCTTGCAAGACATATGGTACTACCTAGCTATCACTCGGCTAGAGAAATGTTGTAGACAAAGCTTCTCTCAAATTCAGCGTTTTTGCTTCCTTGAGGATCCATCTAATGGAAGCCAGAACAGGCAGGAACTAATGATAAGAATGTAATCACTTTTTTAAAAAAATCGGAAGATTAGGATCATTACCATATGAAACTGAACACTGTAAAATTTTCTTGGTCATCTGAGGAGGATCTGAGCTACGGTACAGATGCTTTGCAGTAGTTCCCTCCCCAACCTTGGCATGAGGCTTGGGAATGGGAGAGGACTGCACGAAGCAGGTGGCTGCATGTAGCAGCGCAATCGCTTGAAAAAGCATTGCCATGAAAATCACCAGGGCCCTTGCGAGGGAGATCCACAGCAGCTGGAATTAAAAGGCTGCAGGTATGACTGAATACCAGCTAAAGCTTTCGGTTCCCTAGGCTGCAGCTTTTAGTTTCTCCCCACAGGCTCTCAGCCCAAAATTTTGTGTAAACAAACTTTAAAGTGTCGGCTTGACTGAAAACAATGTTCAGATTAATTCTGCTCTGAACAGTGAATTACTTATTAGTATATTTAACATCACTTCAAAAAACTCTACATTGTCATGGCTCGGTTAACACATTTACAGTTCTCTTAAGCTGTGGTGTTTCACAGTGAGCTGTATGAACTGGGCAGAATATTTGTTCTTTGTTGTGTCCAAAAAGCATCCAAAGCACGGAAAGCATCAGTATATGAACCAACCCAGCGTATTGCAGTTTAATCACAAAATTATGTCAATTATGGTCTTTTCTTACTTCTATGAAATTTCAGCATAGTCCTTTTCTTGTTGAAAAGCACATATTTAATATTCTTCTCCTAAGTCTTCAAAAGAACCAGGCCAAGAAATGACAGTAGCTGTAGAAACAGAGGTTGACATTACTGGTAATTTTCTGTCTCCAAAAAGAGTCAAAGAAAACCCCAGTTCCTTTACACAGAAGGCTGAACATGCCATGACTATAAAAATAGTACTGGGCCCAATACAGATAAAAGAACTTGTTGTGAATAACCGGTTTTCAAAATGGACACAGGGGTTTCGTAAGAGGCAAAATGAGAAAGCAAGTAAAAGATTGTTTCATTCCCTTAAAAATAACCAGATGGCACTACAGTAAACTTGTCATAAAGCTATGATTTGACCAGTAAAAAAAATTGTTAATGTATTTCTTCCTTATATTAAGTTTTTACCCAGTCTGAAAACCTTTAATATTCATGGCAAGAACAGATATTCCTCTACCACTTCTGCCAAAACCCTCTACACTTGTATGAGGTACTGCTGAATGTCTCAATCATAAACCAAAATATACAAACTCTTCTGTTGCTCTTGCCAGGATGATCTTCATTTGAAATTCACCTTACAAAATAGTTAATAATCTCAGAATTTACTCTTAATCTTCTTTTCATAGAGGGAAAACTCGCAGGAGATTTTAGGACCCTGCACTGCATCTTGAACAGTACAATTTTATTTTAGAACAACTGCTACTCTCTGCAGAACACTTGAAATTTGATGTCAGCAAAAAAGAGTCATCATGCTTGAAGATTTCCACAGAGAGAAGCAAAGGATTCAGAATACTACTTTCACGACTAATGCTAACAGTTTTTTTTTTTTCTTTTCTTCTTGCTGTTTAATTAAACTATTGACATTCAGAATAGGAAGAAAAACATCTCTAAAAATGGAATTAATCATCAAGGGAAGTTAAGCACCATAATACTATTGAAAGTGAGTCAACCTTACCTAAGTTATCCTATTAAAGGTTGCTGAACTGCATCCGGCTTAGTAAGTATAACTTTGCAAGTCCTCAAGGGTGCAGAACTCTTATAGGAACATATAAGAGCTCTGTGGATAGAGAATTTGTAAGGGGAGGGCCTGCCATCAATATTTGATTGGTTTTGTTGAAGGTTGAATTATAATTTGAATAGAACAGCAATGCATCTGGGTTATTCCATCTAACACACTGCACAGCTGTATTTATTATTTATATGGTACCCTAAATTTTGCTAGCCTATAGAAAGAAAGTTCTTATGCTAATTGAGCAGAAGGATGAACCAGGCAGCCAGGTAACTGGCAACTTGGTTTATATACCCCATTACACATAGACTGCGCAGCGTCAGACCTATCCTCTTTCTGCTTGGCTTCTCCTTTCCTGTTAGAGGCAGTTACATGTACAGCACAAACCAACTGCTGGATCAACATTTTAAAGACTAAGTCACATAGATATCTGGTCATGGTAACCATATAAGAAAGCACTTATCAAAAAGCAGTGGTAAAGACAGCAAGCTAGGCAGGATCCCTGCCTTTTTTTCTTCTCCACCTTTGAATTTTTTTTTCCATTTTTCCTTTTAAATACAGATCTAGTAAGGCCTGAAGCAATGTGTCTTCACATCAGACCTATCTAGATGTACAGAAAGGGAAAGAAAAGACATGAAAATTATCCCTTGTTTCAGAAGCTTAAAATATCAAATGTGCTTTAAGCAAGTGTTTATAGCACTCATTTTAACACTTCTCTACATATCTAGATCAAAAGATAGAAGAGTTATTATAAAATAATCACATAAACCCACAAGAAGTGGCTCTTCTGTAAAAACAATTTAAAATAGAAGTGCTTCCACTGTTACTAGCTATCAGAATCCTTTCCTAGTTGAACTGCAAATTAATCACAGGATAGTATCCAACCCTGCTATCATTCACATTAAAGTAATTACTGGCTCATTAGCAAAAAAATTCAATTTTAATAAATAAGACATTTTAAAAAAAGAAATTAAAAAGTATGCTATCACCTTTCAGTACAAATTCAGTGCAAATTGTGTCCCAACCTGAGAAGCTAAGCTTGGCTGCAAGACAGAAGAAACGATATACAAAGAATAAAATACTTCAATAGTGCTCTGCTCAAAATCACTGTCAGTTCACTACTTCCAGAGCTTTATAACTGCATTTAAGTGTTTTCAGTTCCTAAGGGTGATGCCCACATACAACAGTTAACACTAGCTTTAATTAAGGTTTCATGTATCTCCAGATGGCCCCAAGCCAGTATTAACAGTCATCTGATTTAATGAATGCAGAAACCATGGTCTCAGATGGGCTCTACATTAATTTGGTAAAAGGTAGCAAACTAATATAACCAGACTTTTCTGAATGTTCTTTTTTCTTGCAGTCTAGAGAAAGGATTTCCATGTTCAGTAGTGATGATCATGTCTTGGAGCTTGAAGGAGCTGAGCAAGGACGAAGGCTCTCTCCTCATCAAAAATATCTTTAATTCCTGATTATTTTCAAGCATAAATTCAGTCAGATTTTTCAACTTACCTCTTCTGTGGATGACTCTGCATCTTTGAATAAGGGTGTTAACAGCAAAGGAGTTACACAAGTCCACAACTCCACTTTGAGATGTGTCAGTCAATAGGGTTTTCCAGAAACAAATAATTATACTCAGCTTTGGTCTCCATAATTCCATGTACATTGTTCTGTGCATTATGACTTCATGAGTTTGAATACAACACCTGTCCGAGGCAATTCTATTACTCCCTGCAAAATCCTAACAGCACTTCGCTTATCTCCGGCCATAAACTGCTTGGGACTTCACCAAGAAGCACCACAGAGGTCTCTATTGCAAATACAGCATGTTCCAACAAGCTGGGGCTTGGAAAGAAGCCGTTTGTCCAGTAGTCTGTTGTCCATCTGGAGATCTGTTCTCCAAACTGGAGATTTGGCCAGTAAGTGCCAATTTCCATTGCTAGTGTGGAAGGGTATGAACATTCATAATATAATTATAGATTTCTCATGGTCAAAACAAGAAATCAGTGAAAAGATTAAAATATTCTGAGCGTAGTTCATACCTACAAAAAATGAATGGATACTAATGGTGGTCAATCTAGTTTACCTGTGCTACACAAAAAAAATACTATCCAATGAGCAAATCTAGTACAGGTACACGGCATATACTAAAAAGCTTAGCATAGTAGTTGCAATATTTTCTGACTTTCCTTTTTGTGGTTTTAATTCTTACAGTATTTGGTGGTTTATTTGAGGCAAAGCAGTAGCCACATTTTATTATGGGGAAATCCTAATTTTCATTTTTTAAAATTGAGGATCTTGTTCTTATTTGCACTTTGAAAAGACAGACAAATAGATTGAAGTGACTGAATGCATATCTCCTCTCTACTAAAATAACTGGTATAGTATTGACAAGTTCTAACAGACATTTTTTCAGCACAGAAAGATACTTCTACCAAATGTCCCACTGAAGTCTTTAGTATAGGGTGTACACATCTGAAGACATTTATTAAAGTCTGTCTCGCCTTCAAAACTGTTAGAGAGCTAACATGCCCCCATCAGGACAATCTCAGAGTACTAAACTCTTTTCAAACTGCCATGAGTTTGTAAAATCTAATGGATAATTTTCTTATGTGTGCTTTCAACACAAAATATAATCTGATAATCAAAATTTGAAATTTAAACTCTTTGGAAAGATTTAAGAGCTGGGTTTTTTTGTGGGTTGGGGCTTTTTGCCTCTAATTTTTAGCCATGTAACAAATGCTTGCAAACAAGGTGAAGTTGATACTATGCTCTAAGAATGAACAAGTCTCCATGCAATACCGTTTTTGTTCACATGAAAAGAAAGTTCTGAATAGTGCAAACATTTCAGCTCATGCTCTTCCATCAAACATTTTTAATGCGGTAATTTTTGTTAACACAATAGTTTTCAGTAAGAAAATTTAAGAACTAAGGTTCCCTTTTTCATCAGCATAAGAAAAGAAAAAGGGACAAAACCAGAATCATGGTATCAGTACACCACCTATCATTAAATAAGGTCCTAAGAGAGATAGAACTTCGGGTTAGGTGAAAATTTCCTGTAATTTCAAATAAAGGTGAAGAGAAAAATGTACTACTCTAATTCGAAAGTTCTGTCTTTTATTATGATACAATCACCAAATATTTTTCCTTAAAAAATAGGCTAATATTGACCTGAGCTCAGCTGTGCAGCTCCCTGTGTTCAATTAATAACTGCAAAATTCTTCAACTTGACTGGATATGTCTTCTGTATGCAAGTTAATACACGATCTTAGAGCATCTATTCCGACTGCATTTCTGAAGTGGGCCAGTATGTAATATCTAGATGCTGCTGTTGTGGGCTATAACACATTAAGAAACTTTCAATATCACTTAATCAAAGTGAAAAATGTGAGAGAGCTCCAGAACCCCTACTCTGGTTTACGTTTTCTCTGGGAAAATACGATAGCTTAGTACGCGTCCCAGACTTATATTTTGAAAACTTCTGTAAAACCCAGCATGAACAGATATATTTATTTTACTCCACCTGACCTACTCAGTTCACTTAGAGATACTATATATGTACAACATAATCAAGTAAGTACTGTACACATGGACACATTGAAACAGGAAACAAAAATAATTTCATTTCCTTGCATGCTATACATGCATATGCATACAGATTGAGCATTTCCACACTGTGACTCAAATCTCCAGCTACTCATGCTCACTTAGGCCACTGAAGGTTCTTCACAAAAACAGGAGACCAACAACGCTGGACAGATCAAGAGCTCTAGAGAAAGGGCAAAAAGGACAGATCCCATTCTGCAAGGATTCTACAATCAAAACTAACAAGAGTCCTAACAGATAATGAAATTACACTGACACAAGAGTTAATTCTGAAAACTACTTTCAGATAGATCATGGCAATAATGTCACGCTTGCGTGTCTATGAGTACTTATTAAAGAAAACTGTTCTTTTTGGTGTGTTTATGCATTGCTATAACTGAGAACTGAGTTACTTAACACTGAACACCTAGAACCATTCCTTTCCAATCCATGAACTATTGGTTACATAGTGCATCTTGCACTGCAGAATTACTCTTCCAATTTAATATGTAACTAAAGTTTTCCCTGCCATTTGCTTAAAAATATTCATCCAGTTTTCTCTTCTCTTCAGTGAATAACTTCTAAATAAAAACTATGCCTAGCAATGTAAACAAAGATGAGAAATGAAGCATTTTTGGTGCCATAAAACTGCAAGTATCCCTAGAAATTTAATCACAATTAATGTACTACAATAGCACTTTAAAAAAAAAAGTGTTGTTGATTTCAGCCACAGCATCACAGAATGGTCAAGGTGGGAGGGACCTCCAGAGGTCATCTGTAACATCCCCTCCCCCCCCCGTTTTCAAGCATGGCCACCTGCAGCAGGTGTCCCAAGACCATGTCAAGGTGGCTTTTGAATATCTCTAAGGAGGGAGATTGCACAACCTCCCTGGACAACCTGTGCCGGTGCTCGGTCATCCTTGCACTAAAAATGTGTTTCCTGATGTTCAGAGGGAACCTCTTGTGTTTCAGTTTGTGCCTGTTGCCTCTGGTCCTGTCACTGGACACCACTGAAAAGAGCCTAGCTCCGTCCTCTAAGCACTCTCCCTCATCCTCATTGATAAGGTCCCCCCGAGCCTTCTCATCTCCAGGCCAAACAGTCTCTCAGCTTTTCCTCATAGCAGAGGTTCTCCAGTCCATTCATCATCTTGCTTTGCTAGACTCCCTCCAGTATGTCCATAACTCCTTTGTACTGGGGAGCCCAGATCTGTACACAGTACTCCCTCCCTTCAGGTGCAGCCTCGTCAGTGCCGAGTAGAAACTTTCAGCCACTTTCAAGCTTCAGGAAATTACCATTAATATTTTCCATTTTTAGCTTCCAGCAGGGAAGAGCTTTCCACTTATACAGTTCTGGGAAAAACAAAGCTGTGTTGTTTTTCTTAAGTTAACTGAACATGGGAGACAAAGAATGAAGTCTTTGTGTATTCAAGATTTTAAAACGTTTTTCATAGTAGGCTGAGATGGCACTTATGTGAGCTAAGAATAAATCTGGTAGCTGCGTCATCTCTGAAATAATTGGATTTAGAAGCAATTTAGAAATGTTTAAAAGAAGTATAATCACTCTGAACATAAATTTGATTCCTTCACATAGAAAGACATTACAAGGTGTAGTTTTTTAGCTTGAAAATAAGACAAAGGTACAATTAAGTTAACTTGGCTTTGTGGCCATTTCTATAGCAAGCAGGGGTAATATGAGATTTCACAGATATGGTGTGCAAGGAAAACCCTACCCAATTGCTATGATCAAACTCTAAGTGTACTTACAAACATTCTTGAAATATTCAGCGAGCTTGTGCTTTGGCACTGTATTTTAAAAGTTCCAATTCTAGTGCCATAACAAACTAATGTAATTTATAAAATTAGTCAACCTTCCCAAAGATTTATACTCTTTGTAGTGCTATCGACTTAATTTTCTCTCTAGGTTTATACCGACTTTGTATGGTCTCTCTGGACAAGTAATTGCATCCTGAAACACAGAAATTACAAAAAGTTACCAGGGTGTGTCTGCATCATGCTGCAGAATGCAGTCTGTGACACAGCCAGTCTAAGATGGTGTATTTACTAAGTCCAGCACTGAAATTCCAGCACACACGTATTCCAGTTTTAAAACCAGTGATGTTTATTTTCAACACAGCTATACATTTTCCTATTCAAGAAGGCATTTAGCTCATGGGAGTTCTATACTATGTTCTACACATGTGCTATTCCACAGTCACAACTAAACAAGCAGCCTGAATACACACAATGAGAATTAATTGCAAATTGTCAACCAGGCAAGTGACAGCAGCTATCAAATCATGAGGAACAGCTTCTGCTCAATGATGCTGATGCTTGGTGATGGTGATTCTATGTTAGGAAAATCTCTGACAGAGAATTTGGTTCTAACAAGACACAATTTTGGTGAAATTAATATCTGCTCAGAATGTTTTACTGTATTTTAGTAAATCCTGAAATACATAGGCCCAATCTTTAACAAACATCCCTAAAATATTAGGACGGTCCTTAAGCATGCCTCCATAAATTCTCTGACCTAGGAAGGATCACATTTTGATTCTGCAAAAGATATGAAATTGTAATTCAACAAACTCATCCAATTTCTGAGCCCCTGGAGAACAGGAAAGCTCCTACAGTGCTGTCTGAAAGGTGGACATATTAGCACTTCCATTCAGATCAGGAATGCGTTTTCAGATGAAGTCACCTATTAGTGCCCAGTTACCATGTATTGGTTCACATCACAAATTGCACTTGGAATGCACAAATTGGATTCTTTTACATGAAATTAAGGGGGAAGATGTGCTTCGGAAGATCACTTAATGCACTCCACCTATTAGCTGGCATTTAGTTAATCAAACTAGACTAGAGCTAGTCTGAAGTAAAACCCTGTAAAATAAAATACTTATTCATTATTACTCAGTAACCCCACTTCACACTGCAAGTCTGAGCTACTATTTCCCAAATTTAGGCATAGCCCAAATACCTAGACTAAGAAAGTTATGATCTTCCTACTAAGACTTCTCAATTTCATTTATCTATCACTTACGAATTACTCTTCAAGACTTCAAAAAGCATCCAGTAATTTTATTTTAAGATGGTGAGAATTCTGATTAAAAAACATTTTGAACCTATCATCCAATGAACAATGTAGTTCTCCTCCTCACAGTACTATCAAAGGTACATGATTATGGGCTTAACAGCTTAATAAAAGACTTAATGACTAGTCTAATAAAACGTCATACAGGAACAGGCAAACAAATAGAATTCATTGCATGCTTTATTCCCAGCTAAGGTCAAGTGTCCAAGAAAGTGGTTGTGAAGGAAAAGGGCAATGCTAGGCTGATATACTCGTAGGATATTTACAATACAATTCAAAGGGAGAATAAATGCTATGATGGCAAAGACACACAATGTATAAAATACATCAGTTGTGATGAATGTTAACAAAGTAATTGTCGATCAAAACATTGTGAAGTTGCAAAGTCTACAGAAAATATGATGCTTTTATATATATATATATACATATATAAAAATATATAAATCAAGTGTGACATTTTCCCAGCAAGGCCAACACACAGTAAATGTTGAATGGTGTAAAATCAGAGTGCCAGCTCTGTGCCTCTAGAGGACTGCCTGATAAAAGCCTCTGCCTGGGCTCGTTAAAATAGCTTTATCGCTTCTCACAACTGAATTCAAACACACAGTTTAATTTATTAAGAACCACAGATGGGCTATCACAGAACTCTCCTGGAACTACAAGCTTAAAGAATCGTATCCCTAAACTATCAAAGTATAAAAATGAATTTGAAAAAGACAAATAATAAATTCTCTATGGTCATTTGTATGCAAGTGGTTTCCATTCTAATCGTGGTTTTAATCAGGCACTGGACAAAAGTTAAATGCTGTTGGAGTATGCACACCAAAAATTAAAACTAGAAAGGCTTAATCTAGTACAAAAGTTAAAATATATGACATCTTTCTTGATTAAAGCCTCCTAGATACATCAGCCTTGAAAAACAAGACAGGAATGAGCACACCCTATTTTATCATTATAATAACATTTGGTAACGACACTCATATAAAGCAGAGACACATCTTTTCAAGTGTGAGATGTTACAGCAGTGATAAAAATAATCTGAATAAGAAGTGTCTCAAACTTCAAAAGCTTTGCTGTTGCCTGTGACATTGACTTTTCATGTTGAAAAATTGTTTAAAGTAACTGTCTTAGTTTTCATTTACGGAAGAGAGAACGAAGATTTTCATGCTACATGTGAAATGTTCAAGAGCTAAAATATCCTTAGAAAAGACACAGTTCATACAAAGGTCACTGACAAAGTTTCCTCCTTATTTCTGTAATTCCTATCTGAAGATCCAAATGCAATAGCTGGAAAGCTGTGGAAGTTGAAGATGTACTTATCGATTTATTTGGAATATCCTTTCAGATCATAAAAGAGACAAGTTCTGGAGGCTCTTCAGGATCCCTGCAGTCTTTCAGCAAGCTTCCCATGGAAATGAGGTAAAATTGTTATTTCTTGTAAGACAATGACTCCTATCCCATCCCAAATTCTGGAGAGTGGCTTCATACAAAGGCAAAAGATTTGCTGCACTGCAGGGATGTAACTTACTCAACAGTGGTTGCTCCCCAGATCCAGCAAGAACTGGGAGCTGCTGCTCTCATCTCCACGGAAGCAATAACACCTACAGAGGCCTTGTAGGATGGGAAGGATTAGCATCAACAGCAACAAGCTGGAATCTGTCCCATGTGCATGCAGAAACTCCTGGAGCTAAGTTCAAATCTGTACCTTACTTCTATTTTACCAATTTCAAGCACTGCAGTCAGTAAGCTTCCAACAGATTTGGAAGTTAGAAGATCAAAAGCAGCACTCAAATACTAATTATCATTTGTGAAGTAGAAGACATCAAATAGAGTTCCAGAGAATTAATCTATCTTGTAGAAACAGAATGGAGAAAAACTATGTCAGTAACACCTGTGTATCTGGGCAGTCCGACACTGCCGAACATGTTCAATCACAGGCTGAAGACAGGTGGAAGGTTGCTGCAAAAGAGGCAGCAGTTCATACTTGAAAGTATAAACATGACAGAAGTGTATAAGATATATCAAATGTTTTTGTCTTATTCAGTACTGTAAAATCTTGGCGATGTATTTAATCCATTTTATGTACCAGGCTTTAAACGTAAGAAGATTTACTTTAGAACTAGGAAGAAGTTTGTACCAGGAAAGATGAATTCTGGAGTAGATTAACCAGTGATGTTATGAAGCACCCAGTACTGGTGGATTTTAAGTACATTAGACAAAAAGCTGTCTGAACTACCATATGTATACTTGATCCTGCCTTGGGCCATCAGGATAAACAATAAGACTTCTCAACTTCTTTTCCAAACTATTTATCTGTGATTCCACTTTTTTAATTGCTTTTATCTGAGAAGTACAAATGAAATCCGATGTAACAGAAATTGTGAGCTGGATTTTGCATCTGCATTCTGCCCTGAGTAGGCTGCATGGATTACATACAGCTGCACGTAATCAGCCTGGTTAGTCACTGTCTGCCTAGAATTCAGAGACAAATAGAAACCTAGAAACATGACTGAATATATGCCTATCTATTTTATCCTCAGTCAGTGTGTTTGATTTTTTTCTTAAAATAAAAGTTTCTCAAATCATCATAGCACACAAAAAATCTCAGCACTCCTTGAAGAAGTTTTGTTTCCCTGAAAGCAAATAATTAACTGACTCTTAAAAAGAAATAGTTGCAGTTTTGGTGGTTTGAAGTGAAAATACTCTCCAGTATTCTGAGAAGGGAAACATAATCTTTTCTTGATATCTCCTTTTGTTTCTCATATTCTTTCACACTATATTAGCATTACATGATTACATTAGCATTACAAGGTGTTTTATCAATGTAGTTGGGTATTCTCTAAAGCCTCAGTCTATATTTTTTGGTTTATTAAATTACAGACTATGCAGGAAGAGAGAAAACCTTTATTCCTTCCCATCTCTGAAAGAGGTTTCAGAATCTGAAAGTCTAAAGTCAACTATTCAAACACTTATGACCAAGTATCTTAAGCATAACAGGATGTTTCTCGGTTGTAAACACTACACTGCGTTACAACTATTGTAAGATCAGGCCTTCTAATCATACTGAAACAGGCACTGATGGATCAAGAAGATCTGTATTAATTGCTTCAGTGCAAGGTGCATTTAATCAATACACACCCTACTTCGAACACAAACCATTGTTTTAGTGTTACTGCAACAAGAAACCGGTACCAGTTTATCAAATTAACTGTGTGTTTACTATTGAATACACATTTCTAACATTACACCTGCATCAGCACAGTAAGGTGCCACTTACCAGAAAGCGGTTTGACAATGCCATCAACTTATTCTTGTTTGTTTTCAGTGAGGAACTAGTCTCTTAGCTGACAGCATATTTGTCCATATTCTCTGTGATACAGCACACGTGAAAACACAGTATTAACATTTCAGGTTCTTGAAAAGAAAAACACACACAAAACAAGCCTACTTTCTTCTGAATTCTTTAATTGAAAATGTGCTAACAGATTGTCAGTCTAGTAATAATTTAAAGTGCTGTTGATTAAAGTGACTGTTGACAAGTTACTGCTTAATAAGGTGTTAGAAATTTACTGACACCTTTCAGAGAGCTTTACATTCTATTCTGAACAGGTCAACATGTTCTTGCTTTTGCATTTATAAGTATAGGCAGTCAGTTTTGAAAACATACAGTTAATTTACAAGGAGAGTTGTTACTTTTTTAATACAGCATGGAGTTTCAGATTAATATCCCCCATATCTTCAGGAAGGAAAAAAAGCTATTGATTCTCAAGAAGGCTGGGATGATTCAAAGACTTTAGAAATAAGAAGTGATTGTTGTAAGTCTATGTTGAAATACAGAATTGCTTTATTCTGGTTTAGTATCAAAAAATTAGCTGAATGCAAACAAAAGGTGCAATTGAAGCAAAGTTTTTTACCAGTCTAAATAATGTCTAAATGCTGTGCAACCCTGCAAGCTAAGTAATTAAGCAAGGTATTCAAGTATGAATCCGTATAATTTTAAGTCCTGCTAGCTCATATGTTAGTAAAGACTCAAAGTACTAGGGGGAAACTTGACAGCACTTGTGACATGTAAAGAGCTATTTCAGTGTATACCCTCAGTCACATCTGTTCCCTCCTACCTTAACCTCAATGTACTATTTTTCCTCCAGGCTGCTGGAATTCAGTTTCACAAAACATGCATTAGGGAGCCACCAGTTCCACTGGGGGGCATCACATACTCTCCTCTCCTTTGACTGACAATCATCCAGCCTAGAAAGAAGTGAATAACCTCAAAACAACATCACTCTGATGTAAAAGATTATGCAACAAAGGTGAGAAAGTGCTTGTTTAGCTGAGGGGTTTACGTGCACCTTACAAGTGGCAAGTAGGGGCAGAAGCAGGGAGCCACTGCTTGAAAGAGTTGGAGGTTTCAATCTCCTCCTGCAAAGAGGATCTTCATCGCCATGTAACAGAAGACAGAAAGGGCAAAACCTATCACCTACTTACTAAACCCATCCTGTGATTTGACCTCCCCTTTCCCCTGTTTCCTCGGTAGGGAAACAAATACGTAGTCCTAGAGAGAGACTGAAAGCAACGGCTTTGAAGCAAACAAAGAAGTGAGTTGATAGGTCCTAGCCACAAAGGTAGTTCTCTCATTTTTCCCAGTTCTGGACTGTAGGCTGGGAAGATGATTGCACAATGTGGCATATTCCAAAAGGCAAACCAGCAAAACTCCACCTCATGACCAACCCAAAGATCGAAGAATGACATAGTATACCAAGTAGACCTAGTTATTGAAACAGTAGCATGAAGTTCTCTGTATTTTAATCATACTACACACTGTCACAACTTGCAGGTATATCTACGTTGTTTTCTTGGTTTTTTTTTTTCTTAGGCTTCTTAGATTTAGTAGACTGCAGACCCTGGCTGTGCATAAATAAGGGCAGTATCTAAAAGTTAGCATGTGTATCTATTCAGTTGCAGCATCTTTTTAAAAATAACAATGAACTTTATTGTGTACTTGTTTCAGTTACCAGCAGGTGGATGCTGCAGCACACAATACTCTGGAGAAACAGTCTAGATTTATTGTTCTCTATAGACAGCATTACAACATGTGATACTTTTTATAATGTTGCATCTCAAAACACAACAAAATAACCCCAAATGTCCATGGAAATGGATACACAGAATAGAAAGAGTGTAACGTTAGATATGTAGGGTACCATTCACTCACTGAGCAGTGGCATAAAAATCAATAGTCAGAATGATTAAGGACGTCTGGGTATCACCTGGTTAGAGCCAGCTACATTGTCAAAACTCAAGACCGATGGTGATCTGAGGAAACAGCTATCACACTGTTACCAGGACGCAATGAAGCAAAACATGATTCTATGGCTGGATCTACTTGATTTATGTCTTTTATACCACTTCAAAAGAGTGCTCTTTAAGGATTTTTCTCCTACTTTTTTTTAAGAAAAAGGATTCATTTATCTCCAGCTAAAGGTAACAGAACAGCAGATCCCAGAGTCTGCTTGCTCCAATACCACTGAAGCCACACACACAAGCAGGCATTTCTTGATCTTTTTCCTCTCCTTTCTTTTAACTGCTCAGGCAGGGAGTGCCATCCCACAGCCCACTGTTCGCTGTCCCCACACCCGTCCGCACTGGGAAACCATACGCACAGACAGAGCACATCCCTTCCAGCAGTGGAGGGGGCACCCGCTGCAGCAAAGCACCAGGAGTGGGTGGCACAACACGCTTTGTCACACTCTAAAACAAACTGTCTCGAAAAAAGGTCAGTCCTTTCTAGGGTGTTCTTTGAAGCTATGAGCAGTAACGTTCATGCGAAAAAGCATTATAGTAGCACTGCTTCAGCTGTTTTGAAAATGTGATCAGAGATTGTTAATTTATGGTATTTAGCATGTACACAGATATCTCTACACACCATAAAATTCCAAATATCCATGTTCCGTTGCAATGACGCTTGTATCACACAGATGTTAAATAAAGTGTGACTTTCAGAAGGTCACTTCAAATTGCATCAGGTAAGTATGCTAAAATTAAACAAAACAAAGCAAATTATTTTTCCTCCATTACAACTTACTGTGTGCATTTAGGACATTCACCGTTTAGGACAGTTCTTTTCATCATATTATGTTTATCTTTTGTTTGACACAATGTTGTCTTTCAGTAGGTCTTTATTATAACATATGCTGTAATACCACTAAAAATTCTAAGTCAAATGACTATATTTAATTTAAAAAGTAAGAATTATGTCAATTTTGTAAATTTTTCCATGGGTTTTTCCGACACTGATTAAACCACACTCTGTTGATAAATTCTTGTGATGTGGAATACAATGTAATTTCTTTGTTTAGAAAACGTTACCTTAAAACAGAAAGCAAAAAAAACTGTAGCATTAATACAAGCAAAAACCAGAACATATACAGCAACTCTTAAGTAATTAAATATTGTTTTGGTGCACAAACAACTAAATAAATAAATAAAATCAATATTATTTCTTTCTATACACAAACAGGGATATTTGTCAATATTGCAGAATCCATGTCTGCAGTGACTCAATGATTTCATCTGAATCATATTGTTTCTCCTCTGTTTAATAGAACTGTCCAAGGATTTGGAAATCAATTGGTACAGATTACCAGAAACATTTCTGTGAGACTGTACAGAAAGCAGAATTTCTTACCAAAAAAAACACGCTAGGCATTTGACCCAACAAGTCCTCAACTAGCAAAGTACCAGCATGTCCGGCTTCAGCAGTTCCCGCTGCAGTCCTGACATGACAGGGGAAACCAGCCAGAAGACACTACATTACTGCAGTGCCCGGACTGCGAGTGAGCCTTTGGCAATGCTAGCCAGGTGGCACAAATTAGGGAAGCCCCTCAGCTATTGTATCATGCAGATATTAAGAGACTGGAGAACGGATGCCTAGATGTGCTTTTCATTTTACTGTGAAGCATGTAGATGAGTGACTCATTAGAAGGTTTTGGGCATTTGACTTTATTTCAAAATATACCAGAGCTATAAATCTTTTAATTACTGCTAAGTATTTTCAGCACAGCAATTTCCTTCCTTCACACAGAATCACATAAATTTGACCTGTGTTTCAGTTTCAGGTTTAGTGTTCTCCTGATTTTCACAACCATTAGGGCCAAAATCCTTATTCGTTGCAATTATTCCCATAGCTTTGAAGGGTTTATAGGAACAGTGATGATAGCCAAATGAGTTACTGCGATGACGTGCTCTTCTGCGTGTTCCCACTTTGGTCAAGGATTTAAAAAATCCTGCACTGTGAAGAAGCAGACCCATCATCGCACTTTGTGGCTACTGCTTACTTTTCTATTAAATCTTAAATGTTTCTTCTGGATTATTAACAAAAGCAAACTTAGATTCAAAAAGAAGACAATGATTTGTTGTACTAAAGCCTAATGACTATAGTGATAGTCACAAAAAAAATCTCTGCTGGAATGGTAACTGAAAATTGTGAGAACAAGACAATGCATCAGTAAAATTGGTCTTTTTTCCTATCATTAAAACAGCAAACCATTTCTTACTGACTGTATGAAATAGAGCAACCACCCTGCAGTCTATATTGTAGGACATTCAAAGCCTTTAATTTTGTATAACCATGTCTATGCTGTCACCATTTAGTCATTTTGTGGCATACTGATATCATGTACTGTATAGTGCCAGACATTTCACTGTGCTCAGGGAAGCTTATGGGTTTAGACTTTGTCTGGTGAAAATAACCGGCCTAGAAATAAAGATACTTTCTCCTAAAATAAAATCCAAACATTTACAACATGTGAATTGTTGTTCTTAACAGGGTAAGATGTTTATAGTTAAAAATTCCCTATTGTCATGCCTTCCACCTGTAGTTTTTTCTCCAGTGGACACATAAGCATCTATGACTTTCATATCACGGCTTGTGTCGCTGCAGCACAAATTATAAACATATAACAAGGGATCTAAAAGACAACAGGGGACTTCTAAGCGGATTTGTTTTATAGGTGGAAAAGAATATAAAAGAGCAACCCTGTATTTATTTTCAGACCTCTGAGAGAAAGCTCCTTTTAATGCCATATTAAGTCTCTGCTAGGCTGCCAGCAATAAAACACAGTATGTGTTCAGATCTACAGCTTTTATTCTCTGTTTGGGTTTATTCTTAATGGTGAATGCATTCCACATACTTTCAACCCAACTACATATCTTAAACTGCTGCTAGTTTATCTTGTCTACAGACCTCCCACATTCATAGCAAGTCTAGAGTCCAACTTCCTCTGCTGCTGTATGCATGAAGGCAATAACAGAGCAACGGTCTCTCCTGTGGAGCAGAAGAGTGGAAATTCAAGAGAACAAAACCAACCATATATGATCTTTATGATCACAAGACTCCTGTAATACAATTAAAAAATAATAATTAAGAACTTAAAAAAAAAATGGACTTCATGCTTTCTATAGTTCCATAGACTCCAAAAAATATATATTCCATACATTTTCACTTCTCTTCCACATTCCACCTGGCGTACTCAGTGGTAAATCTAGGCCAAATACTGCCTAGCCATCAAACCAATAGCAAGCAAAGATCTTGCCAGAGAAAACAGGATTCTGAAAGCATAACTATGATCAAAAAACTAACACTTATGTCAACCTTTTGTCCATTCACTTTTGACACAACCAGACATTAGCTGTTCAGGCCAAACCATAATGTCCAAACTAGCCCATTAACCTATTAACCATCTCCAGCTGTGCCGCCACATTATGCTCCAAAGAAAGAAGGTTTATAGATTTGCACTTCTTATGCCCCAGAATAGGCCCAACCCTATTAATTAAAGTGTGTGCTAATAAATAAGAGAATCCTATTTGGTTCAGATCGTATTGACTACCACTACTGAAAACTGATTTGGCTCCTAGCCCAGTCTACAACCTTGTGCCAATGTTTTCTGTCTCATCTCAAATAGGAGTAATGGCCTCTGCTAACAGGAGACAATAAATGGCCAGGTATTTGCAAGAGAGGACAAGCAGAATTGTGGGGGGAAGGATAGTAGGACAGCCGGGCAAGAATGCACATATCTATGAAACAGTGAAGCAATCAGGCATTGGTGTATTTTTAGATACTTACTTTTTCAAGTACGAAAGATTCCGAATAAATCACAATGGCAAACTGAGTGTCTGAGATGGAATAGATTACAGCTGAATGCTGCATGGATCGAATATTCAACCCAAAGCAGGAGTCCTAAGTGCTTATGTGCTACACTGTAAAAGCTTTCCATGACACACTCTAGCTACTTCTCTTATGGGTCTTAATACCTGGAAAGAGTCAGTTCTCTAAGCCTAATACGCCTGAAACTTGTTCAGCTGTTCAGTTACTTATATATCAAATCTCTGAGCATGGGTAGTAACTTCGAAACACAGAACAGCAAAAAAGCAAGCTGTATTTTGTGCAAATTGATATTTTTATCAATATAAAATTTATATTGATGGAAAGCCAAGGTATTTTCAGCATTCATATCAAATATGACTCTCTATACTAGAACTTTGCATATAATTACTGCTTCACATGCTCACTGAATAGAGGAATTGAAGACGGAGGCAGAGACCAAATTTCACACAGAGGCTTCTCTGTCTTATTTCCTCCATCCTGCAGGAGCAGGATGCATATTTTACCTTATAAAATTTGCATCTATTTGCATGTAGATAATGATGACACCTCCTTTATTAGATCACAAGTCCATTTAATTTAGTCCTTCCCTCGTGTATCGTAACTTTCACAGAAAGAACATATCTGTGTTACAGAAGGCTCATGCAGAGACAGAGGATCCACTGGGATACAGGTGCACAAGATAAAATGGCCAGAAGATCTCTGATATCGAAGAAAACACAAACAGTATTTAGGGACAACAGATCACTAGTAGAAACAGTGACACTGACTCTTGACTGACAGCACGTCCTATGGATGGAACTCCTAGACAAACCAAAGCTTTCATGCTGATACGAGTGTCGGTGGAAGTCACTCGGAGAGTCACTGCCTGCTTTTCAGTGTGTCAGATAAATCCCATTTGGGTTATAAAGGAATTAGTCCAATCCATAGCTCCTTGTTCCAGTACCCCTCAATAGGACACTTCAATTTAGTATCAATCGTATCTTGAGATGTATAAGAAGCTGCTTCTTCATTCCCCTCCTTCCACCTCGTCTTTTTTTCCCTGTAATTGTTTTCCAGTGCATTTTTCCTCACTTTTGTCATTTTTCTTACCATACCTTTTCCTAAACTCCTATTTTCAGCTTTTTCTGTGTGTAGCTTCTTGTCCTTCTAGCACACTTTCCTTTGTCTTCTAAGAATGCCTCAAGCAATAAGAGCAAGCCATTCATTAAAAGCAAAAGTGAACACTATTGCACAAAGATCTCTCAGAGGTATGGCAGAGAATACCAAACTCTAAGTAAACTTAAAGTTGGATAAACACCCTTGACTAGTGCTGTTTGGTTTGTCTTCTGCACATAATGCAGAAATGACAGCCTCTTAGCTGACATACGGGAGACCTGGTTGCCTGGGATGTGGAGAAGGCTGAGGTACTCAATGACTTTTTTGCTCAGTCTTCACGGGCAAGTGCTCCAGACACACTGCCCAAGTTGCAGATGGCAAAGGCAGAGACTGGGAAAATGAACAACTTTCCGCTGTAGGACAAGATCAGGTTCGAGACCATCAAAGGAACCTGAAGGTGCACAAGTCCATGGAACCTGATCAGGTGCATCTATGGGTCCTGAGGGAACTGGTGGCTAAAATTTCTAAGACACTACCCATCCTATTTGAGAAGTCGTGGCAGTCCGGTGAAGTTCCCACTGATCAAAAAAGGGGAAACATAACCCCCCATTATTAAAATGGGTAAAAAGGAAGACCCAGCAAACTACAGGCCAGTCAGTGTCACCTCTGTGCCCAACAAGATTATGCATCAGATCCTCCTGGAAAATATGCTAAGGCATGTGGAAAATAAGGATGTGATTGGTGACAGCCAACACAGCCTCACTAAGGCCAAATCATGCCTGACAAATTTGGTGACCTTCTATGACAGGGTTACTGCTTTGGTGGATAAAGGAAGAGCAACTGATGTCATCTACCTGGACTTGAGCAAAGCATTTGACACTGTCCTACACAACTTCCTTGTCTCTTCTATTGGAGAAACATGGATTAGATGGATGGACTACACAGTGAATAAGGAATTGGCTGGATGGTCACACTCAAAGAGTTGCAGTCAATGGCTCAACGTCCAAGTGGAGACCAGTGATGAGTGGTGTTCCTCAGGGGTCAGTACTGGGACCGGTGCTGTTTAACATCTTTGTTGGCAACACAGACAGTGGGATTGAGTGCACCCTCAGCAAATTTGCCAGTGACACCAAGCTATGTGGTGGGGTCGACATGCTGGAGGGAAGGGATGCCATCCAGAGGGACCTGGACAGGCTTGAGAGGTGGGCCCGTTTGAACCTCATAAAGTTCAACAAAGCCAGGTGCAAAACCCCGCACATGGGCTGGGGCAATCCTGAGCATAAATACAGGCTGGGCAGAGAATGGATTGAGAGCAGCTCTGAGGAGAAGAACTTGAGGGTACTCATTGACGAGAAGCTCAACATGACCCGGCAGCATGTGCTCGCAGCCCAGGCGGCCAGCTGCATCCTGGGCTGCATCAAAAGAAGCATGGCCAGAAGGTCGAGGGAGGTGATTCTGCCCCTTTATTCCACTCTCGTGAGACCCCACCTGGAGTCCTGCATCCAGCTCTGGAGCCCTCAGCACAGGAAAGACATGGACCTGTTGGAGTGGATCCAGAGGAGGGCCAAAAAAAATGATCAGAGGGCTGGAGTACCTCTCCTGTGAGGACAGGCTGAGAGAGTTGGGGCTGTTCAGCCTGGAGAACAGAAGGCTCCAGGAAGACCTGATTGCAGCCTTTCAGTAATTAAAGGGGGCTTATAAGAAAGATGGGGACAAACTTCAACCTATCAACCAAACTATCAACCTGATAGCTTTCTATGATGACATGACTGGCTGGGTAGACGAAGGGAGAGCTGTGGATGTTATCTACCTTGACTTCAGCAAGGCTTTCGACACAGTCTCCCATGATA
>Ga0065711_1032276_pt1 | contig 27630 bp, 34 predicted proteins | sample Hoacrofraction12_FD_59098 | JGI IMG/M metagenome (GOLD analysis project Ga0065711, IMG submission 59098) | Hoatzin crop microbial communities from Cojedes, Venezuela - Epithelial fraction 12 v2 (version 2) | ecosystem: Host-associated > Birds > Digestive system > Esophagus > Crop | place...
CCTCCTTGTTTGTTAACACAAGGTCCAGCAGCGCGCCTTTCCTTGTTGGTTCCTCCACCACTTGCATCAGAAAGTTATCATCGATGCTCTGTAGGAACCTCCTGGATTGCACCTGCCTAGCTGTATGGTCCTTAAAGGACCATACATCCATTTAAGGAGCTAGATGTGCTCCTTAAATTAGAGGAGTCTGACTGCTTTGCACTAAGTGGCCTCACATGGAGGAAGGGCTTTTTCGAATCAGTGGCAACAGCCTTGGACACCTCCTTGTGGCAGAGGTGACCTCTGGGTGTGTTCTGATTAGGGATGTGACTGCAAGGCTCAGGCAGCCGTCTCCTTTGTGGCCAGTCAGTTCAGGGGTGCCCCATGGGTAGTACCATACCATGCCATGCCCCTGCGGTCATAACTCGGTGCGGTCATGACTGCACATGTTAACTGTAAATCTCGTGATAGTGTTTGCAGATATATAGTGGGGGTTTTTGACTACTTTCCTGGCTACGCTATTGCTAATTGTGGTTTTTTGCTGTTTGAAGTGAATGGTAGTAATGGCCTCGCATTGGCAAAGTACTTGCAGGCAATTCTGACCTCCTTTGTTTATGTTCTCTGTTTCAGCGATGTTGATTTTTGAAGAGCACACGTAGCCAAATGGGCCTCTGTGAGCCAGAGATGTCCCAATAAGTGGGAATTGCTTCATCGTGCTTGTGTTCAGCTCTGGGGTGGTGCGCGGGTCCTGGGCCACAGGCTGGCTGTGGAGCGTGACACCTTCCCAGACAGCTACATGCTCAGCAAAACACCATGCTCAGGCATTGCTTATTTTTACTTATGCATGCAATCGGTGTGATTTTGAGGTCGTCTTGCTGTGTTCCTTTTTTTTTTTATTTCATAATAATTCATAGTTTGAATTGATAAGTAGTTGAATATGCTCTGAGCAGCATGAAAGCGCTTTATATGTGATTTAGAGACAGGTGTAGCAGCCAGCAGTACGAGACTCAAACTGACTCCCTTTCTCACTTGAAAACGCTTGAATGTTTGTGATTAATTTCCATTCATGCAAATATGGACTAAGATGATAGAGACCTAAAAAGAAGGGAGAAGTGATGTGTTGTTAGCTGACCTAGGCAGTATAGGTCAGGTGTGTGCTTATACCTGTCATATAGGTATAAGAATCATAGAATCATAGAATGGTGAGGGTTGGAAGGGACCTTGAAGATCATCTAGTTTCAACCCCCTCTGCCATGAGCAGGGACATCTTCCACTAGACCAGGTTGCTCAAAGCCCCATCTAGCCTGACCTTGAACACTTCCAGGGAGGGGGCAGCCACAACTTCTCTGGGCAACCTGTTCCAGTGTTTCACCACCCTCGTGGAGAAGAATTTCTTCCTAATATCTAATACAAATCTGCCCTCTTTTAGTTTACAGCCATCCCCCCTTGTCCTATCACTACACACCCTTTTGAAAAGTCCCTCTCCACCCTTCCTGTAGGCCCCTTCAGGTACTGGGAGGCTGCTATAAGGTCACCCCGGAGCCTTCTCTTCTCCAGGCTGAACAGCCCCAACTCTCTTAGCCTGAGTGTTTAATACAGTTGGTGAACTTTGAGAACAGGCTTTTTGGGATGCCCAGCACCATGCACAGAGGGGTTAACTGACCGCTTCTGCGGTAAGTGTGGCTGTATTTAAATACAATCTGGGGGACAGCATGGTCACATATTGTAGTCCTCCACAAAGACAGGGAAGACGGAGCCAGCCCCCCGACCTCGTGTTAGGGATATCTCTGCTCCAAATAGGAGGCTGCATAGGAGACCTCCTTCCCAAACAACAAGGCTCTGGTTCTGTGAACGTCAAGGGGAAGAACAAGCTGTAGATTATCTGGTAGTCTTAATCTGCTGCTGGGATCACTTAGTTGACTGGGAATTTTGCATGTGTTTTTGGCCACAGGCAGGGCCTTCAGACCAGCTTTGCTCTTCAGAGGACTCTCTTTCTCATTACTGTTCTTTTCTGCCAACACAGTGTCTTGCGTTCTATTAGTTTGGAAAGCTGAACTGTGTCCTGCTGAGAGCACTACCCATAGAGCAGGTCGCCACACTTGGCAGCCCTCAGTAAACCCGCAGCCCTGGAGATAAGGGGCATTTATTTCAGCTGAGAAGCCTGGGTGGGGCACGGCTGAAAAAGAAGTCGGGCATCCTTATCCGGCATCGGAGGGAATTGCTGTGGTGCCTGCAAAGCCCGTCTGTTGGCATGCTGCAGATCTTTGGGAGCAGTTTCCTTCAGCTGTGCTGGGGCCTTGTTTCCCCCTGTTCATCTGCGGAGCTGCACGGACGTGTTTCGTCTTCAAGCCCTTCTCAAACACTTCAGATTTGCAGGTCTGGGGGCTGGCTTCTCTGGAATTTACTGTCTCGCTCCTTGTTCTTGATTGTTTTGCTTGCATGAAACAGTCCTTCCCTGACCCTGCTTGTACTGATTTTCTAACAAGCCATGTCTGGAAGCAGCTGTACTCTGTGCTCTAATCTTGTCTGCGCTGCTAACCTAACTGTTACGAACAGGTCTTACAGAAACCTCATCGGATCAGGGACTGCTGCCTTGTTAGGAGCTTGTGTGGTGCGGCACTGCAGTTCCTGAATGCTGCAGCCATTTAAGAGATACTAACAGTAGGGAGGACGGTATAAGTAAACGGAGAACCTCTTGGCTTCCTTCACAAGTCATGGCAAAAAGCTTGTGGCAAATTCTCATGGTTTAGTAGTCCTTTTATTCATGCATGCTGTCACATGTACATCTCCTCTGGGGCTACTGCCACCAGTAGACATTAAAAATCATGGCAGGGACAGGGTCAATTTGAAACTGAATGCCAGTTAAGTTAGATGCGTGATGGGTATTTGTTTCTACAGCAGAGCTGCCTCAGTAAGTGTAGCATCGTGTGGAGGAGGTAGAGTGACACTTTACTAGATCCTTACCCTAGTGGGTAAGCCTGATCAAATGCCTTTGATTTTCCTGACAGACTGTCGTTAGCCTTCAAGCGTGGAAGACTTGTGTTGGTCTTGGAAGAGGAAAACAATGTTTTTAAACTTATAAAAATCTTTTAAAAGTTTGTATTTGAGGGACTGGAAGGATTAAGAGATCTGCATATGGTTTCAGGAGGACTGGGAAATTGGAAGCACTTTAGAAGAAACACACTGGTGCTGAGAAAGTGGTTTTGTGTCACACGCTCTGGTACTCAATGGCAAACAATGGATTTTGTTTGGAGTGAGACATTCTTGTGATAGTTGTGTAGCATTTAGTGTTGTGTAGCTGTTTAATACTTTGGAGTGTGGCACCGCGGAGCTCTGGAGGACCTTGGTCCACCTTTCTGGCTGTTTTTGTGGAGCAGTCCCAGCAGGGGTGCAGCTTGTAGCACAGAGCAAGATACTACAGGCTGAGTTGGTGGCAGCTCCATAGAGGAAGTCAATTGTATTATAAACACTATGCCTCAACATCTCAGCAGGAAATTTTCTTCCGTAGTTTAGTCTGGGAGATGGTGATGTTCTTGTAAGTGTTGGATCAAGGCTTCCAGAATGAATGATCCTCAGACAATGCTCTTTCACTATGAAAACAGAATCACTGTAACAGGTATGATTTAGCTCCCTTTCAGGCAGAAAACAGAAGTGCATTCTTCCTGTCCTCCTGAATGATGAAAGACTGGGATTGGAGCCATTAGTCGTTGAGATAAGGAGACAAAAGACAGCGAGTATATCCTAATGATTCAGAGATATGACAAGATAATCCTAATCACAGGTTGGACTCCTACAGATACGTAGAGCACATCCAAAACCTTGTGTGCTCACCAGCCTTAGAGTTCAGGAGAAGATAGCAGGCATCTTTTTTCTTCCATCTCGTTTCAAGTAATCCTGGCAAGAGCATGGACCCTTGGTACTTGCATTCTGGACCGACAACATGGAAACATGTTGTAGTACTTGTGATTTATATGTATGTGAGTATGCATAAGTAATCAGTTTGGATTTTTTTAAACAAAATCACTTTCTACAGTCTCACCTGGAGCTTTGATACAGTTGTCCATTAGTGCATAGGTAGTGCTGGAATGCAAAGTGTTCACTCTTGGTCCAATGTCTTTGGGGGAAAGTCACCTTTTCAAGTTGCCTTCTCCAGCTGTCTCTTCTCTTTCACTTGTGGCTTGATTTTGCCACTTTAAAAGCAAGCTCTGACGTTGTTTTCTGCTCCTTGGTTTCCTGTCACAGGCTGTCCTACTCTTGAAAGCCTGCTGGAAACCAGTAGCTTCTAGTGATTTTAGCAGTAGCACTAGAATGTCTCACCAGTACCCTCTACTCATCCATGTCATTGGATTTATTTTGGCTTCACGTGAGTGTGAAAAGAGGTCTTGGGAGCATATATGCAGCCAAATCCTGGTGTTGCAAGGTGTGTGTGTGTGTACCACTTAGCACACTGCTAAGGCACCGATGACTTACTGGACTGTTGGGATCCCACACAATGTAGAGGGCAATCTGGCTGTGCATGGAGCCATCCTTCCAGGATCTACCAATAAGAAGACAAACTCAAAAGATGGGAGGGGACTCCAGCGTCCCACTACAAAACAGGTTTGGTGATCCACTCCGAAGGCTAAAACCTCAAATGACGAGCTTTGAAATGGAAAAGGAGTCTGTGAGTTTTTCCAGACACAGTCTACAGAGCATCTCAAGGAAGCATGATGACGTGTGCATTTTTGGCAGTTTAATGGGCAAATGGAGACCAACTAGGAGGTTGTTTTCTCAAGGAGACAGAAGGATGCATATTTGTTAGAAATAATTCTCACTTGCTGGGTCTGCCATAGATTTATAGTATTCACTCTAGTCATGTTTCCAATTCCACTTTATTTCTTCCTGTCTCAGAAGAGCTTGGCACAAACAGCACATAATTCACTTTATCTCAAACTCTTTAAGAATTAGACCTGTAGGGCCTGCTAGTGGAAAGACATAGTTAATTAACATAGCTGTCTGGTGCCTTCTGGTATGTGAGCTGTCTGCACAAAGCTTGAAGATACCTTATGGGACCTGCAGGATTTCTCCTGTCTTCTGAAGCTGCAGCTGGAGGCCAGACTGGAGACCTGAGATAACTCCAGTAGCACTGTTGCTCATAGCTGTGTGTGGCCACCAGAACGGTGACCCTAGAGCAAGCCCATGGCCCAGTCAACTTAACAGGAAGAGATAGGTACCTCCAGAGGACGAATTGTCCCGTTGGTCTTTGCTGCCTCTTATTATGACTTAGCTGCAAGGTGGAAGCTGTGCTACTGCTGTGCAGCATAAGAGCTTCCACAGAGCCTTTGCTAGAGGGATGGTGATTTCAGGCAGCCAGGAGAGGGAATGCAATTGTGAGGCTGAGACATCTCCCAAACACCAAAGGCTTTGGGAAATGAGGACATGCTTCTGTTTGGCTCACTTGCAAGACTTCCCAAAAAAGCATGAGAGGAAGACAGATCTGGATTTAGTTGTTGTATTTCTGCACTTCAGTGAAAATAAGTAGTGTCAGCTGCTATAGGCTTGTTAAGGATGGGATTGCCTTCTGCTGTACTGCCTGTTTGCACAGGAGTGGTGGAGGAGCTGACCTTTGTGGAAGTCAATTACTTGCCAAGGTCCTCTAGCTGCAGATCAGGGTGCTTAGCCTTTGACCTTTAGGCAGTCTTGAACTGATTCAAAGCTGGGAAGAGTCTCCAAAACACTTGCTGAAGTGATGCTTACTTTTTGGCAGTGGTTTGGTGCCAGTGCTTAAGCTGGGATGAAGGGATTTCAGCTTTTCAGTTTCAAAGAGCAAAACGCTGCATTTGGGATGCCTCGTCTCAGCGCTGTCACTTCCTCTCAGGGCAACTTTTGCCTGCCAAACTATCTCCATGGCTGTCTGCACAAACCACAGAGCATGAGACTGTTGTCTCGTTTCCACTGGTAGAACATGAAAAGGCACTTCTTGCATGAGCAGGACAGAGGTGGTTTCTGTGCAAGTGTGTGAGAACAAGTGGAGCAAACTAGCGTGCTGGGCAGTGAACCCAGCCTTGCCAGACACGGAGACGTTGCTGAGCGTAGGTGAAAGGGGTGGGCAAGAGAACTGGCCTTCCCCTGCAAAATGAAAAATGCCCCAAAAAAGGGAAGTGAAGAAACAGAAAGGAAAAAAAAAAAAGAAAAAGGAGTATTCTTTGCACTTTATTTTCCCTTCCTAAGGGAAGGAAAGCAGAGGACCGGGAAGAAGAAGGGAAGACTGGAGCAGCCAGTCTTTCTGGGCTGCCTTCAGCCCCATGCTTCCTCTTCCGAGAAAACAGTTTTTCTGCACTAAAGACTGTCCCTGGTAATGGAGCTCTGCCTCTGGAAAGGGTAGTGCAAGGCCTCAAAGGGATGTGCTTTCAACACTGACAGCACACCACCAGCCAGTGCTTTGTTTTGATTATTTAGCCAGGAGAGTTGGAAATGGCTGGGAGACAGCTGAAGGCAGAAAGCGACAGAGCACTGGCTGCAAACAGATTGACAGCAGTAGGAGTGCATCTCATGATGGACTCTCAACCGCGTCTCCAGTCTGCTCCCCCAGACAGGCAAAAAAACCCCACTGGAGAAAGAGGTTCATCTTCCAGAGGGAAACAAAGAGTGGAAAATGGATACAAGCAAATACATGCGTAAGCATCTGCAAAAAAAGGACAGTGAAATCTACCCACACGCTTCCGAGGAAGAATCCTCCCCCTCCCTGGTGCTTCTGCCCACGGGTAGGACTTACATGTCCCGCGGGGAGCAGGGGTACCTCTCTGCCGCCTGAGACACGGTACCACTCGTGGGCGAGGAGCTGCGGAGTTAAAGGGCTGGCAGACAGCTCCTAGGCTGAAATGTGTTTTGCATGAACAGGTTGTAGGCTTCTGCATAACAAACGTCTGTAAACAGAAATGCAGTTTGCCTGAAGCCTGTTAGCAGGGCTAAGCTTTGGCAGAGAGTTTCCTTGCAATGAATAATTCAGCCAGTCCTGCTGCTCTTAAATTTAGGTAATAATGCTGCAGTCGAAGGCTTTCTGAGTTTGGCAGCTGATGCTATTGTGGGCTCGTCTCCGTGTTTGCCCTGGAGCCTGCACTACTTCACAGGTGACTTTGACCTTGTGTGACAGCATCACTACAAACTGGTCCCCTTTTACCTGACAAATCAGGCGCAAATCAGCCACAAATTCTTTCACCAGCTTGCCCATACCAAGCTTGTAAAGCAGCCAGTGTTACTCTAGAGGAGACTGAAAACAGAGCTGGGGGTGGGGGCATGCTGGCTTCAGGTTGCCATCTGAAGCACCTTCCCAGAGTTTAGCCTCATGGCACCTTTTCTTCCCTATCTCCATCTTACCATTGGCAGTGGTATTCATTCAGGGTCCGCTGAGAGCTTAGGTGGCACCCGCTTCTTGGACTCCAAATCCTCTCGAGGTTTATGTAGGTAACATATCCCCTCTCTTTGCCCTTTCTGGTGACTGTAGGACACCTGCTCTCCACAAAGCTATAGGTTTCATTTCAGTTCATCTTGACCCCAATTCTGTCTGGCTCAATACGAAAAGGAGTCTTCAGTGAGTGCTAAGGGACGCGGAAAACAAGATTGCACAAGATTGGAAAGAAAGGGACATCTGAGTAGATAATATGCAAATGTAATTCTAGCATAAACTTAACACCCAGATGCACTTTTTCCAGTGACTAGGTCTTTCCTGCAGGCCATGGTCCCAGGAATTTGGTGTCCACAAGAGCACCCTCTCGCCCAGCTGCTGCCCTGACTTCTGCAGAGGTTGTCAGCTTTGCAATGCACCAGTCTCTCTTTCAGAATAACTACACCTCTAAGCACAGTTCTAGGTGGTGCTTATCCAGCTTCACTCCAGTTTTTGGTTGAGCCCAAAAGTATCCTTGATGCCTTTTGTCCTCAGGGGTGATTTCTCCTGCCTAGCTTGATTGGTTTCCCTCCACTTGGTGTTTGTAGGGTTGTATCAGATGGGTGGTGTCCGGCTTGAGGACCTTCAGAACAAAGAAGTCAACAGTCTGGAGTGAGCCAGGCAATGATTATATGTAAACAGGCCCGAAAAATAATAACTTTGCAGAAAACCACACTCCTCACCGGTAAGGTGGGAACAGTCCTTGGACAGGGTGGTTTCTGTCATAAATGGTGTACATGTGATGGACAGAGGCATGTCTTTCTCCTGAGCCATGACCGCAGGGGAGAGGCAGGGTATGGGGCAATAGTGCTGCTCCCATCTTTTACTCAAGGTACTTCTGAGCTCTCGACACCTGGGGAAATGTCACATCAAGCAGGGAGGGTCTGATGTGCTCAGGGAGAGGCAGGATGGAGGAAAAGGTCAAGGCAAGGCATGGAACTTAACGGGTTTGCTTAGTGCCCATATCCAGCCCTCTTTTAGGTGTCCAAGGTGACCCCAAGTACATTTCCAAGGTCACCCAACAAGGAGTCAGAGGTGAGAAGGACCAATGGCTTCCAAGTCATGGCCAGTGCTAGTAGCCAGTTCTCCAGAAAAAGCAGGAGGGTGTGTGTAGCCATAAACATTACTTCAGATGCTCAGGCCTGTTTTAACTTTTAGCCCTTCCTGAGGCTCCTAAAAAAGCACTAGAGTTTTTCCCAAGCTGCTAAGTGTTGTGGGTTTTTTTATTCCCCCTGTCCTTAGGTTCTTTTCTAAACTTGCCAATGTTTGATACCACACACTCTTGATTTGTCTGTGGACTCTGTCTGTGTCTCTGGAAACAGAAAATTCTTGCTTTATTAATATACAGAAAGTCTTTCAATCTCTAGCAAAGAACATATAAGAAAGTACTAAAGTAGCGATTACCCTACACATTATTCCAATTTTGAGGTATTTGCAGCCCCCTGAGATGTACCCGTTTTGCAGAGGCATTGTGTGCTTGCTTGTTTACTTTATAAGAATCAGCTGAGAATAAATTTCCACATTGTGCATGCTCAAGATGTCAAACATCTGAAAATGTCCCTGGGGTGATGAGGGTCTCATCTTGAGAAAGGTCATTGCATTTTCAGATGTCCTTTTTTCCAGCTCTAACTTGAGCAAAATGTTGGCTGGGTGAGTGCAGACAATCTCTTGTGGAGAGGCAAGCACAACTAGCAGTGGGAGATGAAAAACACTGATACATCTGAGGGCTGTAACCTCCAGAAAATAGGTCCCAATGGATGCTTGCACCATTGTAGGCATTTTCACAATGTCTGTCCATCGCTGAAGCCAGCTGCAATTGTTTCTACTCGCACTGCTGAAAGCACTCTCTAAGGATTGTGCTTAACAGAAAATAACATCTTTGAGTTTCAGGGCTGTTGAGAAATTCAGGGCCAGTCCCTCATCTGTGTTTGTCCAGTGCTAAGTCTTCTCTTCAGAATTTCTTTTCTTGATGTTGCCACACAAGGCTGTATGGCTCTAGATATTTTTGAATGATTTTGAGAGCCTTTTTCTGCTGGAGAGGGCCTTCCAGTTGCTGGTGAGCTGCTCTTGTTCTGGGTTCTGCTTAACGTGCTCTGCTCAGAGCCAAGCATCTGACTCAAAGGTGGTCTGTACTCTTCAGAGCAACACAGAGAAGGTCTCTGGGTGGGAAAACACAGCGAGGTCACCTTGCTCAACTGCTCGGAGTTGAGAGTGGAGAGCACTTGCTCTGCCGCAGGCAAGTTGTTGGTCTTGCAGCTCAGACACACCATCAGCTGCATAGGTAGCTCCTTCTTGTGGGTCTCCTGTTGGGTGATTCTAGTGCCTTATGGTGGACGGAGGCCTGGCCACAGCAGCCCAAGTTGTCCCACGCTGGTATGCTTAAATGTGGTGTTGCTACCCAGTGTTCAGCTACAGTCCCTGTAGGGCTCTGGCACTGGGTCACATCATCTCAGATTTGGACCCAGACAACCTGCTTCCTCCCTTGCCCTCTTCCTGGGAATGGGCTGAAAACTGCTGCGATGGGCTTGTCTGGTTGCCAAGTGGCACAGAGCAACATGAGCATCCTGGATCTCAGTGCCTCCAGCCTGGCTTTTCTGCTTTTAGGAGCCAGCAGCAACAGGGAAACTCTCACCACCGGTGGTCCTGCACCACGTCACGTGGCGCATGAAGTCCTCAGAGGAGGATTCCTGCTACTGGTATGTTCAGCCTTGATTTTTGAGAAGTTGCGTGGGTGTTTTATGCTGCAGCAGACTGAAAGCCCACTGCAGCAGTTCCTTCCTTCCTGCAGACTTCTGACCTTCCTAGGAGCAATGCTTGACTAAGGCAGATCTGACTGACGGAAAGACTACAGATAGCTTAGTCAACTGTCCTGTTCCTATCTCACAGCATCGCGGGCTGAGAAGCTACCCAGACCTGATGTCCCTGTGCTGCTGGAGGGAGAAGGGAAGGAGAGCTAAACACGAGTGACCACTCTGCATGCTTTTCTCTTCTCTTGGTTGGTTGTGCAAGCATGAATGCATGGGAGGCAGTGCTTCTGCGGAAGCAGCGACCGTGGGGTTTTTTCTCATGAGTTTTGCAAATGCTGGCCCTGTTCCCACATTTCTTTCTCTACTAACGTGCACGTAAGCCAAACATGCAGGGACCCAATGAAACACAGACAGCTGGCTTTTGCTCTTTTTCATGGCAAAGATGTTTTTTGAAGGAAATATAGTATGCTCATTAAAAAAACAAAACAATAAAAAAGCAAAGATGTCAAACTTCAGCTAGCTTGGTACTAGTCTACTTAATGACTTTGGGAGCCGAATGATTAAAAAGCATTTGTCTCCTTTGGCAGGCACTGGCTGAGAAAGCAACACATTTGAATGGAGAGGGAGTAATTTTGCAGCCATTTTTACCTCTCCTGAGGACACTGGCTTTCTGCACTCCAGCTTTACAGTCTTTCGGTGTACACAACTCATGACAACACTATTTTGTGTAGCAACTGTTCCTATGGTTTTCACTAGGGGAGGCTGAACTCATAAACATCCTATTTTTAAACAGGATTTAAAAATGCAGGGGGAGGGGGGCAGGGAGTGACACAAGGTTTGATTCCCTATATGGAAGATGGTGAGGTTCTGGCTTCAGCGTGGGTCCATCAGATGACTTCAAGGGGAAAATTCCATGTCTGGAAACCTTGCCAACAGGCTTAAAATCTGGTAATCATCACCAAAATGTCCACCATGGCCTTCGTCTCTTGTGAATGCCTTTACTTCACAGCATTCCTCTGCGGTCATGTTCAGGTCCATCAGCATGGACTGGGCTGGGTGCCTTTCACTGCAAGAGCAAACCCAGAGGAGCGGTGCTGGGCCTTAGAACTTTGTAGGACTGATCTTTCCTGGTCAGACTGCTCCTCAGTAGCCTTGAGCAGATGTCCAGGCTTCTCTCTTCTCTGTCTGACCTTCATTCCGTCTGCATTCAGCCATTTGTGTAAAAGGCTGCCTGGAGCTGCACTGGTGCTTTCTGCCTGACCTCTTGATCTGCCCACTACTCGTTTGATCTTGAAATCCTTTGAGATCCTCCAGGCTGGCTCAGAGGGCATCTGGTGGGACATCTCTTTTTGTGGGGGTTTTGCTGTCTGTAGGAGTGTTGGCTCCTCTGCTCCAAGGGCCCAGTGCCGTGTATCCTTTCACGTCTTCACAGGCTGCCATCTCAACCTCATGAACTTGCTGAAGAGATACGCCATTTCTTCCTTGCTTCTTGGGAAACCTCACCTCCCCTGACTTTCCAGGCTTCTCCCATCTCCAGGTCTTGGCAGTGATCACTGCCTGACTTGTTTGGATCGGTCTTCTCCATGGAAGGGCTGTGAATCGGCATTGGTTGCGTCCATGCAAGACAATGGTTTCAGTGCTTTAACAGCTTCGCTGATCTGAGGTTGCTGGAAGCAGGAGAAAGGCAGGACGGGTGCCGCAGGCATCCCGTGTCTGCGATGGGCTCTGTTGATGTTATCTCAGAGGAGGGAATAGCAGGCACGTGTTCTTGTTAGCCCATGGCATGGAGGCAGTAACAAGGAGGGCTGTCTTCTCTCCATCTCCTCCTGGAAGAAACCAAAGACATTTGGGATTCACACCAAGGGGGAGGACAGGTATCCTGTGAGTTTGCAGCTGTCACTGGTGGGAGGGTTAACAGCTGAGGAACGGAGACTTGCAGTAGCTGGAGAAAATACGGCTGCCCTCGCCAGAGGAAGGCTTTGGAGACAACAAGCAGTAACAGCCCTGCCCTGGCTGAGGGAGAGCAGGCTCAGAGCCCAGCAGAGAGCCTTTCCAGACAGCAGGGTCCAAGTCCCACTGGGATTTTAAGGACTCCATGGCCTGGGTCCAACTTCAAAGTCCAGCTTGGTATGCTTTGCCAACGCCATGAGTCAAGGAAGCCCCCAACTCCAATGCGGTACCCGCAGAGTCATTTTTTCCATGCTAATCCTTCTTTTTGGTTAAAAGCCTCCCTGAAGAGCGAACATGAGACCTAAATTGAGTGTCTGGGTTTCAGTGGGGAGAAAGCCATAGCTCTACTTTATGCAGGCACCACTCCCCGCAAGCCTTCAGGCCTCTCTCACAGTAAATTCAAACACGCCTGTAGGGAGGGGTTTGCTTGCGCCAAGAAAACTGCCAAGTTTTCACCCTTTCTCCACCCCCAGCCAGGATGGAGTGTCAAAGCGAATGTGAATTGAGGCTCAGGTGATACTTTGGTTTGGGTTTCTCCAAATGTTTCATCATGCAGTTTTAAAACACTTGATATTTGGCCTTTTAAAAATCTTACGGTTTTCCTCTTAACCAAGCCATTGTTTGGTCCACCCTTTTCTTAGGAAAAACTTGGTCCTAAGCAACTTCACATTATCTCATGGGAGAACTTTTTGCCTCCAAAGTCTAACTGGCTCCAGCAAAATCACAGCTGATTCTGCTACCCTGTGCTTAGATTACCATTCACGGTCATCTAAGGAAGGCCTTCTTAACCTACCTTACAAGCAGCTTTGAGAAAACTTTATGTCTCTCTTTTGGGGTGTTTCCCGTGGGCCTTCTGACTGGAGTTGCACATGCTTTGCTAATTAATTTCAGAGCAATGGGGTTTGGCTTGGCTAAGCCACGAGGTTATTTTGCAGTTTTATGACAGCTGATGTGACTGTGAGGTGCTGGCTGACTCCTGGTCAGGGCGTGACATGCATTTTTCTCCTCCTTTCCTCAGGGGAATCTGATGGGCAGAGCTGCTTGCTAGGTGGATGAGAAGCGTGCATCCTACCTCACCTTCAGGCGTCCTTGCCAGTGGTTGCTGCTGTGTCTTGGGCAGGGAAGTGACCTCTCGCTGGTTCCTCACTCTACTGTGGAGCACTGTGCTGGAGTGGGATGGCTGTGGTGAGCCTGGGGAACCCTGCTCTGCTTCCTCAGACCTGTGAGGGCATGTGGTGCAAACAGAAAAGGCCTCCCACTGCCATTTCCTTCAGTCTCAGTCTCCCATCGTTCCCGTCCCATAGTGCTGGGCCATCTCCACCTGCCTTTCTGGCCTTGGGGCTCCTTCTCCAGGTCACTCCCTCCTCCTCCAGCCCAAAGGCACACCTTCTCACCAACCAACAGCCGCTTTCCTAGTGGTTGTGTATTGCAAGTGGCAGGAGGGAAGAGCAAAGCCACCGAGGAGGAATGGGCTGGGGTTTCTCCACCTTTCGCTATCAGCCTACTCCAGCCCTCCCAGGCTTCTCTTGCTGTACCCCTGCACGGCTGCCAGCCCCTCCCAGACCACTGGCCTCTTTCCATCTCCTCTCCATAAAGGGGCAGGTATTTAGCTGTGCCCCAAGGTGTCTGCCCTGTGCAGATCACCTTGTCTCAGCAGGGTGGACACATGGATGGAGTCACCCCCGAGGCCGTCCCCGCTCTTTCTCTGACACCAGGGCTTGGTTCATGTGTGTGGCTGGGGTCCTTGCTGGCCTCTGCCCCTTGGACAGAGAGACCTGGCAGTCACTGCAAGCTGTCCTGGAAGATGATTCCCATGTGGGCGGTTGGGCTTTCCCTGGGGAATACCCCCTAAAAAGCGAGAGGCTGGCCTCAAGAGCTGTTCCTCGAGACAGCAGTCTCCAGGCAGCTCTGCAGGCTCTCTAGGTGGATTGTTTGGTCTTGAGGGCAGCCTGGCCACCAGCAGATATGCCCTGCTCTTGTTTATCTGTGCCCTTCTCTGCTCTTTAGCTGCATGCCAAACTATTCTTCAAGTAGATGAAACTAGAGCAGCATCTTCCTCCCACTCCTGGTCATACTGAAACCTGAGAAGAAGGATTTTTTGGCAAATACTGTGAAATATTTTCATTTCCTAGTAACACAGTGAAATACAGAGATCTGCTTTTGCTGCTGTAAAGCAGGAGCCAGTTGTGGTTTGCAGAAGAAAAAATACTGCTGGGAAGGAGCGGGCCATCATCTGTGCGTGGTGCTGGCAGGAAAGGGAGACTCTCGGACTCCATGGCAGAACGGCTTGTGCTGGGTATATCATCACCAGAGGTCCGTGAGGTGCTGGATAGCAGGCTGGATCCCATGGAAAGAGGGCTGTGGTCTGTGGGCAAAAGCAAGGGTTGTGTAAAGAGAAGTCTGAGACTGCACATCTCAACGGCAAGTGAGGGCACTTGCTTGCAACAACTTTCCAGGACTTTGAACATGGCATGAAACAAAAACCCAAGTTGCCCTGGAAAAAATTAGGAAGGTGGCCAGAAAACAAGGCATGGAAAATTCTTGGGGTGCTCCACATAAGTGCAGTATATTCTGGGGAAAAAGCATCTGGATCAGCAGTCCTGAGGATGGAGGGACCTTCAGGACAGCGAGCAGCTGCAGGGGATGGGCGGCCTAACGCCTTGTGTCCATGTGCCACAGAGAGAAGCCCAACTGCTGCCCGCTGGATCTGCTGCCTGCTTTGCTTGGCCACGCAGCCTGTGTGTGCTCCTGTAGCACCCTGTGGGATGAGCTGCCAGGGGAGCAATCGCCCAGAATGAGTCAAAGGCTCTTTTAGTCTGTGTCTAGGTATAGCAGCTCAGCTAAGTGAGGATTAAGAAGGATGACGCCTGCCCACTGTGGCATCCTCTGCAGTGGTAAATGATGGGCACAGGACTGAGCGAAGGTCATTCACAGAAGGGAGAAACACTCCTGGGGGTCCTCAGGTGTTTCCCAAGAACATCACAAAGCACCGGGATATTCAGTGTAAAGGCTGAGTAGCTGCAGGTCCACAGGAGTGAGGGTTACATTTGCCTCCCCACGAAGGCACACCGAGTTGCACATACCATGCGATGGCCTCACCCCGAGGCCCCGTGACATGTGGCCTGCAGGTTACGTCTCCCCTGTTATTAACAGCCCCGTCTTGATGTCTCTCCACGACACTCTCGCAAACAATTTTTTTCTCCTTCTTCTTCAAACCAATTATCGGGCAAGAAGCCAGGCCCTCGAGCAGCAGGGCTGTCACGTTTCTCACGTCACGGCATGGCTTGCTGCTCAGCCTGCACGGGCAGCAGGAGCATCCAGATCAGATGCTTGGGTACCACTTAGCTGCGGGCATCTCGGGAGAAACCTGCGGCATGGCTTGGCCCTTGATAGAAGCGAGGATGGTATGATGGGTTCCTCTATCGGCAGTGGGTGTCCAGAGGGAATCTGAGGCAGGGAGAGGAGACAAGGAGGGGAATGGGACACTTGAAATGTGGGCTTCTGTCAGGGGGATTGCCAGGAGAGCGCAGGGCAAGCAGGGGACGGAAGCAGAAGAGAGTGGCCTGTGAGAGGCAGAGACAACCTGAGTTTCTGTCTGGCCAGGAGAAGATTTGTCTTTACCCTGCAGACCTGTCCCTGTCATAGCGTACTTTAAACATTCAGTTTCTTTTTAGGGGTGTGCATTTTCTGTGCCAAACTATAACAAAAGAAAACAGAACCACCCCCTCCCTCTCTGCCTCCCCTTCAGCTTGTCCCCTTCCAACAGACAGGTAGCAGTGACCTTCACCCCCTTGTCCATATTTTCATGGAAGGCTGGTAAGCCACACAGCATGTGTGTCAATTTAAGCATTGAAATAAGGCTAAGATAGGAGGGGGAATTACAGAGTCTAGGTCAGACGAAGGAAAATGAACCTGCCCTTGAAAGCAGCTGATTTTTCCAGCCTCCCAGTGATAAGGCGTTGGGTGGAACTCTGTTAATAATTCACACTGTAGACATTAGTGGTATCGGGTTACATTACAGAGTCAGGTCCTGCTGGCTTTTTGTTGCTAAACTAATGGACTTTGACTCCGGTGCAAACCAGGCATTGCCTTGTCAAATGCCTTGGGACAGAAATGGTCATGGCTGTCTCCTCTTCCCACCAGACTGATTTGCTGAAAACCCACGGTCATCTTGGGAGAGAGAGGCTCTGCCCTTAGCCCCTGCCTATTAGAACCGTTCTGGTGCTACCGCTCTGGCAGTTCTGTGCTAGAAATTCTTCAGCAGGCCTGGTTTGTTGCAGGCTGCTCTACACAACTTGTAAGACCTCCAGGGGAGATGGAGAGCTAGGTACCAAGAGGCCTCTGTGGTTCAAAAATCAGCTAAATATAAAAGAAAGTCAGTGGGGAGACCTGATTCATGCTGCTCAGTTTAGAGAACTTCTTCCTGCCATACTTGCAGATGGAGTTGTTGATCTTAAATTTTTGGCTGCTAATCAGCGTGAGCTCGGTCGGAACCTGTGCTAGGCTCTCAAACTCAAGCTTGTAATTTCTTTTTCACCCCTTGATTATAATCAAGTTTCTCAGCTCCGGCCAGACCTTTTGGCTAGATACCATGATTTGCACGTGCAGAGCTGATACAGGTAATTAGAAAATCACCCAGAATAAGACACCTGCTCCTTTGCTGGACTGGTTCTTCTGGGTTCAGAGGAGTGCCGAGCAATAAACCTATATGAGAGGCACTAACCTCAGCAGATCTGGCTTAGATCTCACACAGGGAACAAATTTAATACGTAAGCAAATACAGTTTCACAAAGTAATTTCTCATAGAAGAGCTTCAACTTTAAACCATCAGAAAAGCAATTTAAGATTAGGGAAGAGAAAGGGAAGGGGTGGTTATGGAATAAAGAAAAAAATTTCTTCCAACAATTCACATGAATTTTTTTGAAGCACAAAGAATAGGATAAAATCCATGTTGACATTGCAGAAAATAGCATGATTAACTCGCATTGGGTGGGTCAGAATTTGTATTGCTGCCTGAAGGTATTGGGAAGAGGCAGGCACTCAGTATATCTATTTATCAGGTTACAAGTCAGCATGAGGTCAGCAAGTCTCTGATGAGAACATACGAAGCCGAAAAGTAGCTCATCGCCAAAATGTCTTGTCCTGGGTGAATTTCTGTCCTCAGAGAGAGTGCCACTCAAAAATACGCTTTAATCTCAGTTGGTTTGTCCTTGGGGTCAAAACCAGAGGTACAAACACGCTTCCTCAGATACCCTCCTTCAGCACACGGGCCAGCCGAGCTTCGGTCTGCATGTTTGCCTCCAGCTCCGTAATCACAGAATCACAGAACGGTGGGGGTTGGAAGGGACCTCTGTGGGTCACCTAGTCCAAATCCCCTGCCGAAGCAGGGTCACCTACAGCAGGCCTCACAGGACCTTGTCCAGGCAGGTCTTGAATATCTCCAGAGAAGGAGAATCCCAGGTGGGGTGCCAGCACCTCTGCCCTTGCCTGCCGGCTGCTGCGTGGGCAGTGCAGCAGAAGGTAGAGGAGTGGTCTGTGGATGTGGCAGAGAACGATGAAGGCGGCACAGCCCAGAAGGCCCGTGCCCACCGCAGGGCCTTGCTCAATGGTGGGCTCCAACACACCAGCATGTTGGAGGGGAAGCCAGAAGGAGGGAGACCCCTGGGTCCCACTTGCCATGTTGACACGTGAACAGCAGGCCTTTGCGACGCGGGTCTTTCCCTTGACTCTTCCTCCCCTGTTTTCACTGCATGGATGCTGAGGACATTTTCCAGCACTCCAGGGGAGGAGTAATAATTTCCATGTAGGCCACCGTGCTGGGAGTACGTGCTTAGCACCGGTTTACCGCATCCATCTCTTCTGGGAGTGTTCCAGGCTGGCTGCGCAGAACACGCTAAGAAAGCGATTCCAGGAAAATCAGAGTCATCGTCAGCGGAAGATGCTCATGAAACTACATCTTGGCAAGCTAACCGAAGCGGGTAGGGCTGCCTGGCAGGTTAGCAGTGCAGTGCTAAGAATGGAGCTACAGTCTGGCCAACTCTGCAGCCCAAGAGACCAGGAGTGGTCAAACAATGGAGCTTTTGCTAGCTCTGTGGTGTGAGCCTTGTGGCACCAAGCTGAGGAGAGCTCTGCAAGCCACAATGGAGAAAACAGAAACTGTCCCAAATCTGCTGAATAGGGAAATGCCATCCCAACCATTCAGAAAAGAAAAAAAGAATGAGGAAAGAAATTGGAAGTGTTTTCAGAGTAGCACAATGCCAGCGAAAGCCAGTCCAGAAGGGTCCCAGAGATCTAATTATAGCCTGCAATCAACGCTGCTCTTATCCATGCTGCTAATGAACACACACCAGGCAAGCAGTTTTGCTGCTCCAGAGCTTCTTGCAGTAGAAACAGCAGCTTGGTAATAACTAGGAGCTGCAGGCGAGTCTGTTCGGGATGGGGGTAACCAGGCCAAGGCATCGGGGAGGCTCCGGCACCTGTGGCTCCATTACTGGCACCCACAGAGACGGACAATGAGGGACGGGCCTCCCAAGAGGTGGAGAATGCCATCTTTCAGCATGTGAAAGAACCCCCAAATCCCAGAAACTAATCGCACAGTGGAAGAACCCTGTCAGGTGCCAGGTTATGTCCGACAGTTTCCTCATGGCAAGAAAAAGCAACGATCGCCCCGCTTCTTCAGGGAGTGAAGCACAGGGAAAAGGGGCAAGCGCCTCGGTGGTATCAGATCAGCAGTTAAATTGCATAGCAAAGTGTTTTCTGGCATGGGCTGTGCCCAGCAACTGCTTTGCCTTCGCGTGCTCAACAGAAAACAGATCCCGCACCTGTGGCTCTGGTCCAGACAACACCTGCCAAGCGGAAGGAGAGGCTGCTGCCGCCGTGGAGGAGTTGCCTTCACGCACGCACGGGGGAGGCCAGAGGCAATTCTGCAGCATCTGTTTTTTTCTAGCGTTCATTTTTTTCCCAAACAAACACAGCACAAGCTCTGTCTTGACCTTGAAGGACTTGCAGCCTTTCAGAAAAGTAGGCACTGGCTGCAGTGAAAATAATGACCAGAGCTGGGAGAGTCCCTGGAACCAGAAGAGGAGGGACATCTGTGCTGGGGTCTGACCTGGGAACCAGCCTTGAACTCACTCCAGCTTTGTCAAACGCACTCCTCTCAGAAAGCATCCTAGAAGCATATGGTCTCCATTTTCACGTGGTTGGTGACATTTCTTCTCTGCGTCGCTTGGAGAAAGCTGTTTGGGTGATTATTCATGCCTACAGTTCAATAATTGCACCAGTTTGGAGTGGTCTAGTTCCCTGGGGCTTCATTTACAGCTTGGTCTGCTGAGCCACGGAGCCGCTCTGTACCAAACGGCTGATCCTCTGAGAAGGGATCGTGCTCACTGATCAACGGAAAAGTTTGAGTTCTGGAGATCTCCCCAGGGTTCAGATTTAACGGTCTTTTCTTTTCTCAGGGTCTGTACTGCAGCTGGGAACCCCCATTGGTCACTGCTCACCCATTCCTCTTGCTGGGTCATCTGCACCTTGGAAAAATCTCGCTACTGCTTCAGCTTCAGGTGGATTTGAGGCTCCTAGCTGTTCTCAGTGCCCCCTCGGTGCAAGATGCTATAAATTGCAACCGCTCTTTTCCTGTCAGACCATATCCAAACTTCTTCCTTCTTCATGTCGTTAAGGAAACAAGGGCAATCCACCGCTGGAATTTGGAAAGGGAGAAGCAGCCAAGCACGAACACAAGCAGCAGAGCTGAAAAGCAACGGCAGAGCTGAAAATACAGCTCCAAGCTAGCTTATGACCTCCTGTGCATTTCAGAAGAAAAGAGCCTTTGCTTTTGTTTGGCTGCAGCTAGAGCTGGGTGGAGCCCTGTTCAGAGTAAGTTGGACAGAACTGGCTCACAAGTCTCTCTGCGTGCCCCTGGTCCTGGGAGTGTATTCTCTGGAGTAGGCAGATTGAGTGTCAGAAATGCAAATTCCCGGAGGGTGGAGCTGCAGGGTCCTGCCAGATGGGCGCTTTGTCCAGACTCTGGCAGGTCTCTCGTTTTGTTAATCAGAAAGCTGAGCCCAGGCGTTCTCTCTCCCTTGGTCCTCCTACCCGCGATGGGGCAGGATGCTTGCCATCGCTGGGGGGCTTTGCTGTAAGGACCTGGCTGATGGCAAGAAAAGCCGAATAACTGTAATGTGCTGCATTGGAATGCCATCCTGTCTCCGTTCAGCAAAGGGACCACTAAGACAGAGAAGCCCAAGAGGACGGGTCAGACTGATCTGCAGTCCATTCCCAGCCCCATGAACAGCATGATTCAAGTTGACAGGCAGCTTAGGGGTGTTCAAAGGAGCTGCACCTCCTGCAGTGTGGCTCTGCAACGGCCATGTCTGGGGACCTAAGCAGTGCTTTAATGCTGAGCGTGAGCTTAGCTGTACTAAGACAGAGGGAACCTGAGAGCCTGTGCTGGCTCAGCTTGGCACGGTGTGCAGGCATGCTGGCACTCTTTCGTCCCAGACATTCATCCATGAGGCAGGCTTTTCCCAAGCTGACATACTCCAGCTGCAGTTTTGATGGACTTACCCCACTTCGGAGTGAGTGTTTCTGATGCCTAGTTGTCTAACCCAGCACAAGGGATTTGTCCCAGCCCCTACAATGTGAGACCACATTCTCCACTCCATGCCAGCGGTCAGAGATGGACTGGCCCTGCCACCTCACTGGGACTTGGGCTCCTCTGTCTTCTCAGCAGGAGTGTAGCTCATCCTGTAGCCTTACACAGGGTATTTAGCTTCGCTGAGATGACCTGGAGCCACAGCCCCCCACATCCTATTGTTTTGCTTGGGAGGGGGGTTATATGGTTATTTGGATGTTGATTAAAGTAGCCAGAATTTGGCCACCTCCAGCTTAGCACCCACAAGTCAACCTAGCAAGCCATCTTTACAAGAAAGGCCATTTTGCCAGTTCTGGCTGGTGCTGGACCAGGGGGACCATATGAAAATTACAGCTTGTGCTGAAAGGACCACACTCAATTCATCGTGCTTGCTGAGACACATTCTGCAAGACAGTAATGCAGCAGCAAAGCAAGTTACAACAAGCACTCAGAAATAATGCCCGGTCTAGTAGACATCCACAGGTGAATAATCCAGGCTGCAGACAAGTGAGGACTTGGCTCTACCAAACAGCGTGAAGCCAGCCTGGGGAACAGCACAAGACCTTCTTCGAAGGTTGTGCGTGGCACGAAGCACACCAACCTGAGAGTCATGTTACCACTCCTTTCTGCCTGTCAGTGGCTCTGCCCAGCTATTGGGAGGTGGATCGGTGCTCTGCTCTTGGGACAGGGGACATTTTTGGAGAGGAGCAGGCAGTGTTGCTCCCGCGTTACCTGAGACCTGATCTGGCAGGGAGGGGGATAGGCAGACTTGGGGGACCACTGCTCAGCTGACGGAAGGTAGCATGGTAACAAGAGATGTAGATCGCATGTAACCAGCTGGTTGCCCCCACAGCCTTATAAAAACCATGCTATGTTTTTCATGTAAGCTCAATAAGTGGTCGTTGGTGTGAATTCTTCACCATGTGGGCGGTGAGGCACTGGAACAGGTTGCCCAGAGAAGCTGTGGATGCACCCTCCCTGGCAGTGTTCAAGGCCAGGTTGGATGAAGCTCTGAGTAACCTGGTCTAGTGGAAGATGTCCCTGCTCATGACGGTGGGGTTGGAACTAGATGATATTTAAGGTCCCTTCCAACCCTTACCGTTCTATGATTCCATGATGCTATGAATTTCTGTGCCTTGTCTGTGTGACTTCTGCATGCATAGGCGTGGGCTGTGGCATCCTCAGCAAGGGACCTGCGGGCAAGTGGTGAGGAAGTGGGTATGGGCTGTCCCCTGCCAGGCCACCCTTGTGCCCCATGGCCATGTGGGCCAACAGGTGTCGAAGGAACTGAACTCCATGGACATCTTCCCCATCCTGAGAAATTGTTCCAGGAAGAGGAGAGGAGAGGCAAGGGGCAGAGGCAGCTGGAGTGGCCAGTGTCCTGCTTCCCCATCCAGTCACCCTAAGGCCAACGGTGGGCTTTTCCCAGCACAGCTGAGTTGCTCCATGTTGCCGGTGTGCCAGAGGAGGAACGGCAAATGCAGGCTCCCGGGCCCCTCATCCAGGGCACAGCTCCATCCTACAGGCATAGCGGTGGCCAAGACAAGGCCCTCGGAGATATTCTTTGCTTGCTAGGACATACTGCTCTGATTTCAGCAGGAGATAACTCTGCTCTCCTTTTCAAAGCGATCCTGAGTTGCCAGCTGGAGCCATCTCACATGGTGCCCAGCCCCGAAGACAGGCTTGGGTTCTGAGGGTCCTAAGCAGCCTGAGACCACCGTGGGTTTCCCAGGTCTCAGAGTGGGCCACCAAGTTACATGTGCAGTGCCTGTATTTGCTGAGATAAGTGGTTAAACATGAAATCCAGTTTGATGCAGACATGTAATAACAAAAGCTTTTTGTGCTAAACTGTTAATAAACACTCAATTTCTCAATTTTAGACTAAACCAGGATACCTATTAGCAGAAATAACACTCACAAGACCGCTTGCCTGAACAAAAGCCGTGTTTCCTTGTAAGTAACACCAAAACTAAAAAAAGGAAATATGACTAAAATGCTCAGTCATCCTGCTACCCAGGGAGTGCATCCCTGCTGGCTTTATGGCTCACTGTTTACCAGCACTGGGCTGTTATTGCAGGCCATTTAGAAGCGCTGAAAGATTTGTGTGTAGATTCATTGGTTGTCTCAGAAATCTTGTTGACCACCAACTTAAAAGTTAGTACGTGTCTGCTATAATTGCTTGCATGGCTACAAAGCATTGAAGTGATAATTGTTCTGGTCTCTGAAGTTCCCCTGCAGAAGCCACCGTGGAGAAGTGGAGGGTTCGATAGATTTGTTTATTTTTAGTTTGCCTCCTGTTGTGAGTTGATGTGCTTGGAGACAGCTTCTTGGAGAAAGTAAAGCCAGGCTGTGACAGTTCTCAGACCAAGAGGGAGACCTGTGCCAACATCTCCTACCCCAGTGACCGAATATGCTCTTGAGTAAGGGGTGGAAGGTGCCACTCATGGTCTTTGTCACCACATCACATACAACTACCCTGGACCCTGGCTTGCAGCACCATCAAGGACATATTCAGCTGAGCTTATAGATGGATAGACACGCTGCATTTCTGGTGGTCTCCCAGATGCCAATAAATCACAGCAAGTAAGGAAATGCAGGAGAAACAACACCTGCCAGGTGTCCAGGAGAGCAATGTGTGAAAGGGAAACGGTCATAAAACCCTGAGTGGGGCTGGAGAGGGCCATTGTATTTCTTCCTATAAAAGTGCCTGTCTCCATAGCGCTGGAGTGTCACCACACAAACACTGAGGAATTACACTCCTGCTGACAATGCTCCAGTTTTGTTCTGGCAGGGACCATAAAAATGGAAAGCAGATGCAGGAGATCATGAGTTCCCTACTGCTGAATATGGAGTGCTGGGAAGGAAACTGGGGTCTGGCTGGCTCAGATTGACCTTGATTGGTATCATTGGAAGGTGGGCTGTAGGTCAATTTAGGTCTTCAGCTCTTGGCAGTAGGTTTTCTAGCACTTGGGAATTTGGCTCTACTGTAATGCAGGATGCCTTGAGGAATGGCAAGTACCTTGCTGTATGCAAATAACAGCTACTCCCTTGCCTCAAACTACATGGGGGTTAGGACTTGCCAGCCCTGAAATATTTTTGCCCGATGGCCACTTACCTTGTCCCCTCACATCCAGTATGTCCTGAATCTGGCCAGGAACTGGAACAAACAGAGTGCTTTGGCAAGACTGCAACATTGCTCAGAACTCCTTTGATTCCTGAAGACCTTGTCTTTTCCCCAGGAGAGCAGTGCATTCCTGGGACAGGGAACAGAGATGCAGGGGCATCTCCATTGCTGAGGTCATCAGCACCCACATAGATGAGGCCTTGAGTGACCTCAGTGAGGTGTGAGAGTGGTCTGCTTGGAGCAGACATCTAAAGATGTCTTCTCACCTGAACCTGTCTAGGATTCATTAGATCTAAAAACATCACCATGATCTCGAGAAGATCCCCACACTAGATATAGCTGGAAGCTATGAAAGCATTTATGGAGATATCCTGAACGTTTCACCCTCTTCTTATGCTCTTTTGAGTGTAATTCTCCTGGGTTATGAAGTTTGAGCCTTCCCTCCCTCGGAGACTACACAGCAGCATCAGATCAGAGAGGAGATCTGTGACTAATGCACTGGCTGGAAGTGCTTGCCCATGTCCCTGTTCCAGGAGCCAAAGTACTTAACTTGTGACTGCTCTGACTTATCTGTACCAAAGAAACATGCCAGCTGCAATTATTTTTCAACAAAGACACCCTTCTTCTTTTTTTTAAACCTTGTGTAAATGTCAATAACAAGTCTTTAATAGACAGCTAACTGCCTGGCACAGTACCCCTCCAAGGGGGAGGATAAAGACAGGCTGGGCAGCTTTTCTGGCTGCAGCATGGCAGAGCCTTGCTGGGCCAGAGCAGCTGATTTGAAGCTTAGCTCCATCAAAAAGAGACAACGGCATAAATATGTTTTACTGCAATAGTTTAGAGCCAGCCGAACTGCCCAGCAGGAGCAAGTCTGTGGAAAGACCCAGAGGGGTTGGGAGCATCGTGACCCAATACTGCCGGCTTCATGGCAAAGCCCTGTGCCGCTGCCAGGGGTGCAGGGTGCTCTTGGTACTGCTGAGAGCTGTGTCCTGGGCGCAACCTCCTCCCACCACACACAGCTGCCCTTCCTGCCCTCAGACCACACGTAAGCTTGCAGAAGACATTGTGAAAGCAAGCTCAGCCTCGAGTTTGGTGATGGTTACGCTGGCAGTGGTGAAAACAGCATCATGGTGCGTAAGGGGGAAGAGAAAAGGGCAATGTCCAGCTGCAGAGCACGAGGAGACACTAGAGAGCAAGAGGAAGCCCCGTGGTACCTGTCGAAAAGGAAGCACCGTTTAGCCCTTGCCTTGCAGACGACGGACATGACTCCAAAGACCCAGCCTCTTGGTGAGGCCCATCCGCTGACGGTTTGTGGAGGGGAAACCGAGCAAGAAATGCTGGCTGCTGTTGGGAAATGGTGCACTCTGCCTTCCTCCCCTCCTACGCTCCTGCTGCCCTCTGTTAGCAAGGCAGAACAGATCTTCCACAGGTCACTCTCCACTTTGTGCCTGTAAGAGCCACATTTAACACTGAAGAAAACTTTTCTCCAGCAGCAAAGTACTATCTGGACGCATTTACTCTCCCATGGTTTGGCAGAGACATTTTTCTTACCCTCTGAATCTTACACCTCTGTGGGCAGTTTTTCAGCAGAGCATCCCTGATGCCCAGTCTGGCCTGGCAGACACCTAAAGCAAGAATGTGGGGTGCTCATACAGCATCTGTACAGAGACACAGACAGACGGCAGGGTCATCCTTGCTGGGTCTGAAAGCAGCCTGGCCTGCTTGGTCTTCCTACGTTTTTGCTCATCACCTCCCCGAGTTCAGGCTCTCGCGTCTCAGCTGTGCCTCTGATCGCACTGTTGTCTGGTGCTCAGTTAGCAACAGAGCCTCACTCTCTGATTAAGCAGGGTCATGAGCTAACCATGCGTTGAAACCTGAACTCAACGACCTTCAACACATGAACAGCCTGAAGAGTGAACTTTTTCAGCCCATCACCAGCCCTGCTCTGGAAGCTGGACAAGGCTGGGGACAACTCTGGCAGCCCATACTCCCCAGCAACGACCCTCTTGGCAAGGATGAGAATGGGAAGAGAGCGGCAGACTCTCACCTGTGCTTTTCTTGGGGTGGTGGATCTACCTTTAAAAAAACTTCAAAAAAGTTTTGACCCTGTTCTGCCAGGGTGTGGGTACAGAGAGCTCACATCCTGCCTTTTCCACTGCTTCCAGGGCTTGCACTGTAGTGAGCTCTAGATGAGGCTGCTGTGACGGCAGTGATTCCACAGAGCTGCTCCCCTCTAGGACAGCATCGCTGGGCCAGGGGGAGATGGTGCATGGCAAAGGGAGTTGGATATGGACCGGGCAACACCTGCCCCCTCCCCTTTACAGAGCTGCCCACGGAGCACATGAACCTCCAAACACGCCAGCCGAGATCAGCGTGACATCCCAGCTTAATTATCTCTGCCAAGAGGTGGCACAGACAGCCCTAAGGACACAGAGGTTTGGGAACCTTAGAGCAAAGGTTGAGGGAGGGGGCAGGATGCCAGAAGCACTCTAAGAAATCTTTGTATATTAAACAGCAAGGGCACAATCACACCTGTCACCGAGGACTTTTTAAATGCAGTAATTCCAATGTCTGTATCCTCTAGCAAGTAACATCTGGGCATTAGGAGAGAAACACAAGAGCTCTTCTGGCCCTTCTAATACTTGCACATCTCCTCGGCTCCCCCAGATGTCACCAGGCTTGGCTTGGACTTCCTTATCTCTCAAACAGAAACTGTTGTCACATGTGGTTTTCGGGGTTTTCGGCCACAAAACTGTTACAGGAAATGGCTGGCTGCAGTTGTCTCACTCAAGAGTTTAGACCAGTGCTCAGACACGAAAGCAGACCTGGCGAAGCCACCCGAATCACCTGGGGATGTGCTGGGGCAAGGGGAGGGGCAAACAGCTTTTAAAAACATATTTCCCCCCCCTACAACCACAAAAGCAATCAAATAGCCTTTTAAAAAGATAACTGTGTTGTGTGTTGGATTAAAAGAACAGTAGTAACAAAAAAAATATTTGAAGCATTTTTAATGGTGCTTAATAGCAGTTAGTAACAAAGAATTTGGGGAGAAAAGGGAGTGGCAAATGGTTGCCAAGAAAGCGAAGCCCTTTGCCTCACGCTACTTCTCGTGGCATAAGCGCTGTCAGGCAGGGGATTACATGCAGGGTTTTCTCTCTTACCTACATCTCACATGGGTACTTTCCCTCCCCCTCAGCCAGTGCTGTTTCGTTGCCCAGGACCCAAGCACTCCTGCTGCAGAGCAGCTCTTAGCTGCCTTTGGGCAGATCTGCCACTGCTGGAAGAATCCCACCACAAAGACAACGCCAGAAGGGCCACTGGGCACAACCAGCAGCGGGTGACAGCCAGCGCAAGCTCCCCTGAACCACAGGGGAGGGAAACATCAGACCTGCAAGAAACAGCACGCAGTACCCTTTTGCCAGGTGTATGCAGATCCCATACTCCTCTGTGGAGTTGAGGGGAGCAGCTCCATGACTTGGTGGAAGAGCCTGCACCCCACTATGTCAGCATGCTCGGTTTTGTGATGGGGGAGGAATGTAAGAAACCAAAAGCTTTACCTTACACAGCTGCTGGGGAAAGCAGAACACCCTGGAAGGACGGTTCATCTTTTGAAAGCGAGAGACTCAGAAATAGCCACAGTCAGAAGGTGCTCAGTTTTATTTCTGTATAGAGCAAAGGCTGAGGTCACTCTCTGCAAGGCTTTGTAGCAAGATGGGAAGTACTGCCTGCACAGTTCCTCAGGTGAGCCCACACCAAGACTCTGCTCCCCCCCCCCCCC
>Ga0065711_1032278_pt1 | contig 27623 bp, 19 predicted proteins | sample Hoacrofraction12_FD_59098 | JGI IMG/M metagenome (GOLD analysis project Ga0065711, IMG submission 59098) | Hoatzin crop microbial communities from Cojedes, Venezuela - Epithelial fraction 12 v2 (version 2) | ecosystem: Host-associated > Birds > Digestive system > Esophagus > Crop | place...
CCAGTGACAGGACAAGGGGCAATGGGCACAAACTGAGGCACAGGAAGTTCCGTCTGAACATGAGGAAGAACTTCTTCCCTCTGAGGGTGACGGAGCACTGGAACAGGCTGCCCAGGGAGATTGTGGACTCTCCTTCCCTGGAGATCTTCAAGACCCGCCTGGACGGGGTCCTGTGCAGCCTGCTGTAGATGACCCTGCTTCGGCAGGGGGGCTGTGCTAGATGACCCACAGAGGTCCCTTCCAACCCCTACCATTCTGTGATTCTGTGATTCTGTGAACATAAATTTAAGTTAGTAAAAGCTTTGACAAAACTAGCAAATACCTATATTTGCATGTACATTGGAAAAAACATAATGACTCTTTCAAGTTCTTTAGTCCTGAATCACTTGTAATCACTTGTAAGGAAAAGAAACTTGTGAACTGTCCATGACACTCTCAGGTCAAAATCTGAAATTAAGAGATTGGGTAATGAAAAAAAAAAACTTCTAGCAAGTTTTGTATTTGTGATATACTTCAAAGATGAGGTATATTCTTGTTGGATTTTAAAACTGTTTTAATCTGGACGAGACTTTTGCAGGGGTAAATAAATGTAAAAAAATACATAATTGCAGCTATGCAGGGAATCTAAAATTCCTTCCTGCTGCATGTCAGAGTTTAGTATGTGGGCAGAGTACCTGAAAGATTTAGAAAGGTCTCCTTAACTGCATATAATGGTAAATACAATTAACTGTGATAAAAAAAGCCCTGAGACAATTGTGTTACCTTGGTTCCTGTAACTTTCTTTAGTGCTGGAGATCATTAAAGCATGACAGTAGACCAAAAAGTGCTACCAGCTCTGTAGTAGTTCTGGACTCTTTGAAGAGCCGCATCAAATTGTGTCTCACTTCCTCATGTGTCCCTCTTTTCAAACATAAAACTACACACTGCTATTAGTTTTATGAATACCTTCCTCTCTCTGATGTGCTTCCTGCCTGCTGTTCATAAAGCTCTGTATAATTAAGGATCTCTTCCATAACTCAGTCTTGACTACCTCACAGGAGTGCTTCTAGTTTGTAAACAATGTTTTTTATTAGCTATTTGATAGAACTCCTCTGGCGATTCTCTTGCATATTAGAAAGTAGTGTAGCTGCTAGATGTTGCACTGAGTTGCAAAAAAGTCTTAGCTTTACACCAGAAGTGTTCACAGTGTAAGTAATCCATAAACGTGCTTCACAGGGGAAATGATTGTGAAAGTGTTAACTTTCTTTCTCATTTTTTAGACCATATTTTGAGTTGTTTAGCCATTACTGACAAAAAAGTCACATCAATGCTATTAATATTTTTTTTAGGTAATGAATGATTAAGAAGTGCCATGTTTGGCCTTTTTTAATCTCTCTCTGATGGGGCTTTTAATTAGCAGTGTTGTAATTTGATTTGATATGCTATTCTCTTTTTGTGCTATAAAGCACTCCAAAGTGCTTGGATTAAAGGCAATATAAACTAAAATGATGGTCACATAAAACATCCAAACACTTATTTCGTTCTAATGTACAAAAACATTATGCACCCAGAAAAATCTCCATGGAAATCACGGAAAACTTAACACTGAAGCTTAGCTATTTGCTGTGACACTTCTTTAATGATTGCTGTTATGCAATTTCAGAAATGTAATTGCCCTTCTAAGGGTATTATTTCTTATTATTCCATACAATGAGTAATACCTTCTGTACCTAAAGCATCTTTTTTGGTTATGTCAGGAAGTACTTTGATGCACAGGTCACACTAGACTAAGGTCAGCTTCCACGGGCTCAAATTACGCATTTAGATTTCTTTCTTATTTTGGAGGTGGGACTGATGTAACAGAACAATTTCACTATCATCTCTTCACTACCTGTAGTATTGAGCCTGAGATATCCCAGAAAGTGGAAAATAAACCAGTCAAACTAGACACCTTTAGGATGCTTGGGGGAAAATGATACGGAGAAGTCTGCTATGCGGAATGGAGGAGGACTTCGGCTCATTTCTGCAAAGCTGCATAACTGCCAGTGAATGGCTGTCTGCATCAGCTGGGACCCCAGCAGGGCAAAGGCCACCGCGGTAGAGGCTTTGTGTTGCCCAGCTCTTCAGAGCCTCCTGCAAGTCTCTGCTGCTGAAGACCAACTTCTCTGCAGGAGTCTGCCCTGCAGCACTTTGTCCCATGTTCTGCCTCCTCTACCCCAACTTTTCCAGGGCAAATAAATATTTTTCTGCAGCTGCTTGCGTTTCAGTGTGTCCCCTGAGGAACTGATTCTCTTGACACTTGTCTTTTTGGTTCCTTAGATTTTTTCTTCTTCCTCTTCACAATATTCTAATTCCCCAAATATGAGTGTTTTTCCCTTCTCTGTGGGAAATCTTACATGAAATTTTCCCATGTAGTCTCCCTTTCAGACTCTTGTGTGTTCCTTTAAATACTTCTATTCTGCCAGTTCTGGTGCTGATTTCCTCCCTCTCTCCCTCACTGTCTGCAGACTGTACAGCTGATGTGCTGTCACACTGCTATATCCAGCACCTCCCAATTTCTTTTTTAACTCCTACTTCTCAATGGAAATTTCTTGCACTGAGCTCTGTCTTCTCTGCAGATCCTGTCTGTCTATAAAACTGTTAGTTTTAGGTTGGGACATCCTTAGACTACATATTACTGTTTATTTTCTCCTCTGATTTTCTTTTCTCTCTTTTGGCAGTATTTTGTCTCACTGAACCACACCAGCACCATGGCTTGTCACAGAAATGTAACTTTCCTGTGTACTATGCAGTGTCTGTAAAATTAATCACATGGTACAGAAGCCACAAAAGTAGTCACTAATATGAAAGTGAAGACGATGTACAGAGCCATTCAAAGAGGCTGCAATCATCAGCTAGAGCAAACAATTTGCATAATTTTCCCATAATTATAATGAAGTCAGCTCAGTTTGTATTCTGAAATTCATTCACATGTCATTGTTCACATACCACTGGGCATACTAGGATTAAAACAGCCTTTCATGCCTTTTGTGACTGGATTAACACATTTTTCCTTTCCTTCTGTCTAAATATATGAGGAGAAAAATTCAACTTGGTTAACTACAGAAGTCCTTGATAGTTTCTCTCTGCTGCTATTGGTTTTGTCTTCTTTTAATACATTCTTGCTCTGCTTAAATCATGATATTTGATCCTGTATCTTCTTCTCTGCAATTACCAAAGGAAGTATACTTTGTTACCTAAATCATGTCATAGTGTCAGTCTGAAAAATATTATCAAATATTATTATGGGTAGTTAAGTGGCTTAGCTACGTGCTGGGTGGTGCATGACAGACTGAACTTTGGGAAAGTATGTGAACTCTTAGCAACTAACATTAAAATGAACTTTTTGGACTATTGCATTTGGGAATTCTGTAGGGTGAAGATAAAGAATATTTTTAAGAAGCAGTCAAAGCTTAAGTATGTGACATATGAGTAGTCTAGCCTTCCTTGTAATATATAATATATACTAAGAGTCTAAAGGTGAGTGTCAGTCTTCATACAGAGTTCTGCTTTACTGTATTTGTCTTTTGTAGCCTGTCAGGGTGCATAAAGTAGGTGTTCAGTCTTATGCTTATTATAATGAATTTCTTTTTCAAAGATTTCATAATATTCTGCTGTAATTTGTCTCTATTACTAAATTTGATGAACTGATAGGAAATTGCAAAATGTGACACAACAGTAGAGTTTCTCCTTTCAACTGTATTGCATTGAATATTTCATATTTTTTTGAATATTTCATCTTAGTTTGATTTATGATTTTTGCAGAATACTATGGTAGGATTCAAATGAGCTTTGCATTCTGCCTAAGAAAGTGTTGTAATTCTCTTTGCATCAAAATGAAATCTAATTATTGGCATGATTGTTTAATTACATGGAATAGTGCTTCTACTGTATCTTTCCATTATATTTAACATATTGTTAAATTAACTTCTGAAATATGTTCTGTCACTGGAAAGGAAACTGTAAGTATGGAATAGAAATAATTAATTTTGGAAGACTGCTTCAATGTAATCTTCAGACACCATGTGGAATGATCGGAATACAATTATAATGTTTGTAACTATTAATAATGCCCAGTGATAATAAACCATGTAGGATTAGGATAAAGCTTCACTGTGCCACATAAGGGTCCCTTTGGGAAGAAATTAAAGTAGGAGGAGAAACAACCCTGTGAAAATGTACTTATAGTCTTCTGAACTCTTTTCAACAGCGGATACAAGATGTTAGAATTTAAGGATATATTTGGAACTGTTCTTTAAGGAAATTTTTAAAGACACACTATGAAAGGACGTGTTTTACCAGCCTGACCTTTCAGATATAAAAATGCCAGCTAAAGGTGCACCAGCACAAGCCAGCCCTGCCTCGTATTAAATAAAAAGTCTTATACGACTTTGATACGGCTAGTTACACTATGGGTGAATGTTGTAGCATCAGGCTAAACCAAACACACATGCTATTAGACGATTTTGTGGAAATTATACAGAAAGGATATGACTGCCCTATAGGAGCCTATGCTAGAAGCCAGGAACGTCTGATAACTGTAATGGTGAAGAAAGGCAAAAAGAAGGTCCTTGGTCATTCCTGTAATAAAGAAATTGGAAGTGCTTCCTAAAAGCCTGGGGGAAGCAAAGGTAAAAGTAGTAGGAAGTACACCATGAAGTTAACTTATTCTATACAGCAAAGGGAAGGAGGCAAAAGGAGACAAGGTTCTTGGAAATCAAAGAGCGCTAGGTTTTCATTATTCGCGAACAATGGAGAAATCGTGAAAGAAGTTTAGCTTTGATTGAAGATAAGAACAAGAAGAGTAATGTAATTTGAAAGGCTAGTAGATTGGTCAAAATGGCTTCCTTTTCACAGAATCACAGAATCACAGAATCACAGAATCACAGAATCACAGAATCACAGAATGATAGGGGTTGGAAGGGACCTCTGTGGGTCATCTAGTCCAACCCTCCTGCCGAAGCAGGGTCACCTACAGTAGGCTTGCTTTTATTAATAATAGCATAGAAAGCCACTGTAGTTTTTGGTAGCCTGAGGAAAATAACTCTAGAAGCATCTTATGAAAGGCAGACTTTGACAAAACTTAGTCTATATCTCTGAGTGCTTATTTGTATCTCTACACTTAGTCTTAGAGAAGACTGAACAGTATTATCTGAATTCAATCTTTTTCTATGTTATGTGGTCAATATATTTTCTATTACGCAGATTTCTCTGATTATAACCTACCTTTCCCCACATATGATTTCCTAAAATATTAAGGAAAATTATGCAGTTTTGAAGTATGTGATAGCCCAAGTAAAAATGTTACGTGCTTAAATATTGTAAAGTTCTTAGACAAAGTACCAAGACTGTAGAATTTTTTCGTATTCATCAGAATATGAAATGAATATAAGAAGACAACTGTCAAAGTTGCAGATGACTTGCCTAAGATGTAGAATTGAGGTTGAATTAATAAACCCATATTTCAATTATTGCCTAAACCCTCTCTCCCTAAAGCTGAAAGTGTTGAGAGAAGAGATTCCCCCCATGAAATTGTTTTCTCATGAGAAGTGGAATCTCATGTTTGAAATTGTTGCTCTTTTCTGTCTCTGTATCTGCCACGACAGCTCTCAACAGCAGCAGTTTTCCTGGTGTCCTTACTCAGAAGGGCTTTCCACCTTGCTGATTACAGATGTGTTTTTAAGACAGCTTTTTCCTTCTAGCACCAAAATTCCAAGCTGAACTATTTTGCACTTCAAAATTTCTACAAGGCCAGGCATGAACTCCAGCAGAATTAGAATAACTATACACATACACACGCTGGAGTCCTTCTTAGCTGGTTACTTTATTAATTCCACAACAAAAGAGTGGAGTTGACTGCAATTAAATCTTCAAGCCTAAGTATAAAAATTCTATTAATATATATTAATATAAGTTGTTGTCTTTCTCACTCTTACGATGTAACTCAAGTTTGGATATTTTGCATCTTATTTTAATGACAAGTACTACTTTTTGACTGCTTACTACCCTGTTGGTACACCAGGCCAATTCAGTCCTGGAATTAATGGTCAACTCTGGAAGTGCTTAAGCTGTCTGTATTTAGATTGGAAGTGTTTTCTTCAAAACATGAGTATCTAAAGTTACCAAAGTGCAGCAAGACAGAGTAACAGTGTGGAAACCAAATCCTGAGAACTGTTTTCCCTAGCTTTGGAGAGTTAATTGTGTTGCATTCTGCAAGACGGTGATACAAGGGACGAGAGCTCTGTGGTGTCAAACTAAATAATTCAATGTTTTCTAAATATTATAGGGCAAATAATAGGATTTTATAGATACGCATTTAAACAGAAATCTTAAAAACATCAAAGGGGATTTGAATGGTTTCATGCTTCTTGAAGCCTATAAGCTCTTGGCAGTTGATATTTAAAGGGCATCTCAAAAGAGAAATGAGTCTAACCACAGTACATTAAAGCTATTCAGAGGTGCAGCTTATTCTCAGTGACCCTTTTTCCCTCACAAGCTACCAACATTTATATAAGGCAAAAAAAGATAAAACATTAGACAAATTGTATAAATCTGAATTTTTCTGAGTCTGAAAAACAGCAAGAAATCATTTTGAAGTAGAAAGAATGCAGACTGGAAACACAAAAATTCCACGTTAATCAGCCACTGCAAACAGCAAACTGAGAAATTATAATCTCTTTTTAAAATGCATTTATCTGTCTGGTTATTAGTACTGATAGTAGCTTACATAATCTTCATCCATTTTCCCTGAAAAATGGATGAAGTTAAATGAACCTTTCCTTGGACTCTGACATCCTTCACTGGCATATTGCTGAAAGAGTGTACTAGCTATAGATTGAAAGTGATGTACTGCGCTGGAAATGACACAAGTTTCTTAGCTGGTTCTTTTGAAAGAAAAATTAAGACAGATGAATATGCCAGCAGTCTATGAAAAAGACATAAACTTTCAAAACGTCTGGAGTGACACCTGCACTCCAGCACCGAATAGGAAGGCTTCTGCACTGTGAAATAACTGCATTTTAAAATACAGTTTCTTCTTGATTGTTGATGAAATACTAGGTTTTCCCCTCCTGGCTTCATGATGTCTCTTATGTTTCTTAAAGAAATCCCATATTCTTTATTCTGAAAGTGTGAAGAGTACAGCATTAAGGAAAAAAAAGAAGAAAAAGATTTAGAATGCAGGTTGAATTCATAAATCTGTATTAATAAATCCAGCGGGATTTTAGGCATTCAACTTACTTTCATTTTACTGGAATTTAGAAGATGGTGCCACTGAAAGTATGTGCTTCACGTATTTTAATGTTTATGAAAATTAATGATACTGAGTTTTTATGGGTGGTCTGTCATGGATTGTAGATTATTCAGTACGCAACAATAATTAATAGTGTGCCTGAGGGTTTTACAGGAAGCTGGAGGCATAACAGTAGTCCTGAACTCCTGCGTTCTTGACTGAGGAACACTGTCACAGCAAGCAGGCAGATGACAAATTAGGCAAGAAATTAAAGTATCAGAAAATACACAACATGGTAAAACATTTGGGGCAGTAGTGGAAGACAGAATTGTCAGAGAAAGGTATAAAATCTTTGTGTCACACAGTAGTTTTTTTCACCTGTGAACATACCTCTGTTCCTGTATTTTATTTTACTGCATCTGAATGAAGTAACTGTTGTGCCTTAGGTCAGCAAAAATCATGAAAACAAAACCTGTAAAGAGGGCATCTTTGCAAGTAAATTTTGGGTAAATAAACACTGAAAAGCCTATTATTATATGCTGTCTTGCACTCCTCTCTTGCATTCTCTTCAGTATTTAATGGACACTTGACACAAACTTCATTGCCACAAACATTTTCCATTAAATCTCCAAGGCGATACATCTGCTTGTGCTGTGCTGTGGTCTCAAGTGACCCCAGTTCTACTCTTCCAGTCTGAACTCTCATGTGCCAGTTTATAAACTGTGGCCTTACTTCTTCACCTGGCAGCCAGTATGGGTGTGTCAAGCTTTCAGTCTCTAAAGAGGAAGACAAGCTTGGCAGCAATTTAGGAAGGCATTTCTATGAGATGGTGGTGTATTACCAGTCTTGCTAGAAATACAAATATTACTACTGAATGTCAATTGCCATTACCACAGTATCATAGAATCATAGAATCATAGGTTGGAAGAGACCACTATGATCATTAAACCCAACCATCCACCCAACAATACCATGTCCACTAAACCATATCCTGAAGTGCCACATTTACACGTTTTTTTGAACACCTCCAGGGATGGTGACTTCACCACTTCCCTGGGCAGCGTACTCCAATGTCTGGCCACTCTTTCAGTAAAGAAATTTTTCCAAATATCCACTCTTAATCTCCCCTGACACAACTTGAGGCCATTTCCTCTTGTCCTATCACTAGTTACTTGGGAGAAGAGACCAACACCTGCCTCACTACAACCTCCTTTCAGGTAGTTATAGAGAGCAATAAGGTACCCACTCAGCCCCCTCTTCTCCAGACTAAACAGCCCTAGCTCCCTCAGCCACTCCTCATAAGATTTGTTCTCTAGACCCTTCACCAGCCTCATAGCTCTTCTCTGGACAGGCCCCAAGACCTCAATGTCTTGTAGTGAGGGGCCCAAATCTGAACACAGTACTCCAGGTGCAGGACCTGGCATTTGGCCTTGTTGAACCTCATACAGCTGGCCTTGGCCCATCGATCCAGCCTGTCCAGATCCCTCTGCAGAGCCTTCCTACCTTCGACCAGATCGACACTCCCACACATCTTGGTGTCATCTGCAAACTTACTGAGGGAGCACTCAATGCCCTCATCCAGATCATTGATAAAGATGTTAAACAAGACTGGACCCAAAACTGAGCCCTGGGGAACACCACTCATGTCTGTCCACCAACAGGATTTAACTCCATTCACCACCACTCTCTGCACTTGGCCATTCAGACAGTTCTTTATCTGGTAAAGAGTACAGCCATACAAACCACAGGCAGCTAGTTTCACCAGCAGGATGCAGTGGGGGATAGTGTCCAGACAGACAATATCCACAGCCTTTCCCTCATCCACTAGGCAGGTCACCTGGTCATAGAAAGAGATGAGGTTGGTCAAACAGGACCTGTCTTTCAAGAACCCATGATGACAGGGCCTGATCCCCTGGCTGTCCTTCACATGCCCAGTGAGTGCACTCAGGATGAACTGCTCCATAATCTTGCCTGACATCGATGTCAGGCTGACAGGCCTGTAGTTCCCAGGATCCTCCTTCCAGCCCTTCTGGTAGATGGGTGTTACACTGGTGATCCTCCAGTAATCCGGGACGGCCTTTGTTAGCCAGAAATGCTGATAGATGATGGAGAGTGGCTTGGCTAGCTCCTCTGCCATTTCCCTTGTCACTCTTGGGTGGATCCCATCTGGCCCCATAGACTTGTAAGTGTCCAGGTGGTATAGCAGGTCGTTAACTGCTTCCTCCTGGATTATGGGAGATTTGTTCTGCGCTCCCTCCTATCTTCCAGCACTGCGGGCTGACTACCCTGGAATAACCAGTCTGACTCTTAAAGACTGAGGCAAAGAAGGCATGAAGTACCTCAGCCTTTGCCTCATCCTTGTTGACAATATTCCCCCTCACATCCAGTAAGGGATGGAGACCCTCCTTGGCCTGCTTTTTGTTGTTGATGTATTTGTAAAAACATTTTTTGTTCTCCCTTACAACAGTGGCCAGCCTGAGTTCTAGCTGGGCTTTTGCCTTTCTAATTTCCTCTCTGCACGACCTAACGAGACCCCTGTACTCCTCTTCAGTCTCCTGCCCTTTCTTCCATAGGTGGTAGACTCTTCTTTTTTCCCTGAGTCCCAGCAAGAACTTCCTGTTCCCGGCAAGAGCTCCCTGTTAACGGTATTAACAAATATGGTATGGTATATTGTATTGGTGAAAAAAATGGTGAAATCTTTTCTATTCTACTTGTATTCCAAATGCGCACTGAAAGACCAAGGCCTGTGCAATGTGAAGAAATTTTCCTAGAGAATCTCTGTGTGAATAAAAGTCTTACTTAATAATTCTACCCTGAGCAAGAAAGACTCTAAATAACATCACAGGAATTTATACTTTACTACACAAGCTAATCGTAACAACTGGAAAACATTCAATGTGCCAATTGCATTTTTATTTTGGAGTGTAGGTTTATTATCCTTCCCACACCTTTTACCATCTGTGCACTTATCATTGGTAAAGAAAGAAAAATAACATAGACCTTGTGTGTTTCTCTTTTTTGTAAGACTGATGAAGGGGAGGTTATATAGTGTATATAGTTATCTAGTGCATGACATGTATGGATCGAAAAGATGTAGCTTTGTAAATATCTCATCAAACATCTGTTAGCTGTTTTTGTAATTTCAGGAACAGTTTCTGATAGATTCATCCTCAGTTCATGTCCCCAGACAAAAACATTGTGGATTTTAATGATAATGTGGACAAAAATAAGACTGTAAGAGACAAATTTTTACTGAGAGTCCCACGGCAAAAATAATTTGGCTTCAGAGGGGATGTAGAACAATGCTTTCTGTGAAGAACTGTTTTCATTCAACAAGCCAATTGGGTTAAAAATATTTTAATGGATGCTTCCAAAAATTTCTGACATTAAAGTCATCATTTTAAGAAATATGATTATGAACCTGATCTGCAATATTTTATTTCCATTGACGGATATGCTAGTTAACATGAAAGTACTGCATCCTGTTGTCTATCAAATTACTTTTTAAAGACAGAGCACTTCAGATTTATATTACTAGAGTTTAAATCATACTTAAGCATATGAAAAACTCCATACTCCTGGTTGTGTATTTAGATTCACTTTTCTGTTCCTGAGCATAGTTGTTGTTAAAGTTAATCTCTTCACATTTGGCATTTTATTTCTATGGCCTCACTGTCTAGTTTTCTCTGTCTGTTCTCTCTTTCATGTGTATGTGCGTTGCTGTTTGTTTGTTTGTGTGTTTTTCTTTCAGTTATATGTTTTGGCTCCTTCTTTACTTCTAACTTTCGCATGAGTGTAAATATAGGGTTTCACAGACATCTCTAGCTATGTTGAACTAGTACTTGCTTTTCTGTCTGTGAGGTATAGTTCTGCCCTTTTCACTGAGCCTAAATGTATCCTTTGGACATTTGCTTTTTAAAAGTTCTTTTGGACTTTTCACTGTTGAAGTGACTTGCATCACTTAATTACTTATTGACTTCTTTTTTATTTTTTTTTTTTCTGCTGTATCCTAATCTCTTAATATGATATTTTGAAAAGTTGCTGTCACTGAGACAGATATCTGTACCACAGTTAGACCAGCACCAGCAGTACTGGGATTTTCCTCCAAAAATCACTGTGTAGAACTAGGGAGAAGTGGCTACACTTTGCCTTAAATATCAGCAATATAATGATAACCAACTTTTGCAAGGCCTAGGTTAAATTTCAATTGCTGTGAGGTAACTGGACTGTCTCTGCTGTTGTTGTAACTCTCGCAACACTTTAGATTTCCTAACAGGTCTACCGATCTGTTTCCCTAGCATTTAAGGGGTAAAGTGAAGTTATGGGTATCCAAACAGCAAGATGCATGCATATTCTCTATGTCCCAAAAGCATCTTCTGTGGCAGGAGGCAAGGGGGCAGCAAAAGATGCAGATGTCTTTCTTCTGGAGTAAAGCAATACTCAGAATACCAACAGCCAGCTTTGCTGTCTCTCCAGTGGCACATCAGAGAGTTAGAGAGTGGGAAGAATTAGTCATAGTCATATTTAAGGGACCTCAGCCAGAAAGCCTTGAAAAGCCTGTGTTATAATATTGCTATTGCTGTTACTGCTTTGAGTAGGGTCCCACGGATAACTTAAAGAAAGGGAATATGTTCACATTTTCTGTGTTCTTCTTAGAGAGAAATATAGTACAGCTCTCTGCTTTTCTGTGACCCTGTTGTCCAGGAGGATTGTGGATCAATGGTGATTATCAGTCTAACATGAGGCATCTGGCTTTTTCCATTTTAGTGCATTACTTTATGTCATAAGTGCGTATGCCATTTCCCTGTCATACAGCAGCCACAACAGGGTGAACTGTGGCTGTTAATCTGCAGCCAGACCAAATCCAAATAAAAACTCATCTTTACCTTCTGTCTTGGTATTGGGCATGGCTGCCGCCTTCACAGCTGGGAAAACATCCTGTGACAAGTGCCCAGAGTATGTCTGAAGCGACAGCAGCACTTCGGTTGAGTTGGACCTTCCGCACACTGTTCCTGTTGCTGGACTAGTACGTCGTGTGCTATTCATGCTTAATTCATTCTGCGGCTTTAGCAAATCCACAAGAGAGACCACACTTTTAGTTTCAGTTTAGGGAAGACTTATTCCTTGCTCCTGATCCTGGCTAAGGTGCGTCTGATGCTTTTGTCACACATAGTTTATCATTAGCAGTTTTTACCCTTGATTATTTCACTTGTTTCCCTGCACCTCCAGAAAGTGGAATTTTTAACAAACTGCATTCTTTATGCCATCTTAGGGACACATACAAACAGCAGCACTTTCATGAATTGCTGATTTAATTTTAAAATAGGTGTTGGAAAGGGCTCAAAGTCTACTTTTCCAGCTGGATGCTATTTTTTCTCTGCAATCGGGTACATGCTTTATGTCCTTAAAAAAAATTTAACATATTGTATTTTATACAACTGAGTTAAATAAGGCAGATCATGACCTGAAATTATGTACGTGCTGCAAGCTTAGTAATTTTCAGAAGAATATTTATTTATTTTAGAAGAAATTATATGCTCTATTCTTTCTTAAATTTGAGAGTGGACTTCTTATGAAAGTGTGAATACTTTGATATCTTCTGATGCTCTACACCATAGAGAATATCATGTCTTCACAGAGTCACAGAACAGCTGAGGTTGGCAGGGACCTCTGGTGGTCAGCTTGTCCAACCCCCATGCTGTAGCAGGGCCACCTAGAACAGGTTGCCCAGAACCATGTCCAGATGGCTTTTGAACATCTCATATGAGAGGAACTCCACCACCTCTCCGGGCAGCCTGTGCCAGTATTCAGTCTCCCTCACAGTGAAAAGTGTTTCCTCATATTCAGAGGGAACCTGTGCCTCAGTTTTTTCCTATCGCCTTTGATTCTGTCACTGGGTACCACTGAAAAGAACCTGGCTCTGTCCTCCTTGCACTCTCCCTTCAGGTATTTATATACATTGAGAAGATCCCCAGAAGCCTTCTCTTCTCTGTGCTGAACAGTCCCGGATCTCTCAGCCTTTCCTCATCTAAACAATGCTCCAGTCCCTACCTCATCCCTGTGGCCCTTCACTGGAATTTATGCAGTATGTCCATGTCTGTCTTGTACAGAGGAACCTAGAAATGGACACGGTACTCCAGGTTTGACCTCATCAGCACTGAGCAAAGGGAAAGGATCATCTCTGAACCTGCTAGCTACACTTTGTCTAATGTAGCCCTAGCTATCACTGGCTTTCTTTACCTCAAGACATTGATGGCTTGTGTTCAATTTCATGTCCACCAGGACCCCCAGGTCCTTTTCTGCAAAACTGCTCTTCAGCTAGGTGGTCCCCAGGATGTACTGGTGTCTGGGGTTGTTTTTCCTCAGCTGCAGGGCTTTGCACTTCTCCTTATTGAACCTCATGAGGTTCCTGTCAGCCCATTTCTCCAGCCTATACAGGTACCTCTGGCTGGGACAGCTCTCTGGTGTATCAGCCATTCCTCCCGGTTTTGTGTATTCTGTGGACTTGTCGAGGATACACACCATCCCATCATCCAGATCATTAATGAAGGCATTAAACAGGATTGGACCCACACTGATCCCTAGACTACAATGGTAGTTACTGGGATGGTGCTTCACAGTGGTACACAAGTACACAACATGTATTTACACTAGCTAGCAAACATGTGACTTAGCTTATTCCCATAATGTACAGGTGTCTTAGGATATATGAATACTACTGAACAGAATAACAGTTTGCTGACGGTTAAAATTTTTCAGAGATTTGTTTTGATGTGTTGATGATGGGTGCCATTTAAATGCATAAATTTCTTCAGGCTTACAAACCAACTATTTATATTAAATCTCATTGCTTTACAGCTAAGATTCTTCCATGTAAAATGAACTTTAAATTAAATAGCATTCCTTATTCTTCCATCCACAGAACAATGCCCTTCTAATCCATGCTTCTCACAAAGAGAAGATGAATAAACGTGTAAACACAGTCTGTTTCTTCTTGAACTAAAATCTGACAGACCATATTCAGTTATTCTAAAGTCTTGTTCCATCTTGAAATATCTAGACTGATCTTGAAACAAACATATATTGGGTCTATCAGTCAAACCTGTATCAACCTACATCTGCTTTGTGTATAGAACAGATGCCCCCAGCAAGAAGATTTATTGTTGTCTATATGCTTAACCAGAAAAGATGTTGCATCTGGTTATAAAACCCAGCAGAATACCATAACATGTATTTCTTGGATAAATATGTGCCATTGATTTAACTTTTAAAAAGAGTTAGCCATCAAGGAACTTATATGCAGAAGTTCTTAATTAAATCAGGACTGAATGCTTTGCATGTTTTCTACTTGTCTGAAGTTTACAGACTGATGAAAGGCTATATATTTACAGCTAAGATACTTGAAAACAAGTTTCCTATACTAATGTTTTCTATTTTTACTGTCATTGGTGGATGGTTGGACTCAGTGATCTCAGAGGTCTTTTCCAACCTATGATTCTATGATTTAATGATTATTTAACTGCTTAAAGTATCTGATCTCAAAATGGTCCAAACATTAAGATATTCCTGATTTGAAAACCTGTATGATTTGGTATCTGAGAACAAACTGAATTGGAAAAACTGTCTTTTTACGTTTTTGGCTGTAATTTCTAAGAAGCATTTCCAATGAGCTATACTATGGTTAAAATAAACAGAATTGCTATTCAGGTAAACCTGGTTTTGGCTACCTTTTGAACTTTAAAACTCTTGAGGTGTTCACTTGATTAGTTAGCTCTTCTTCTGTCCCCAGGCTTGCTACTGTAATTTCAGATTCTGTTGAAATTGCAGGAGATATAAGGTACTCTTGACGCTGTAGAGAAGAGCCCTGAAAGAGCAATGCTGTGGCAGACATCCAAAGGAGACATTGTGTACAGATGATTTTCTCTCTCAGAATAACGGGAGACTAATTTAGTTAACCCCTCCAAGAGATTTTATTTCAGATGGTGTATATAAAAAAATTTTTTCAGTCAAAATCTATAATAAAACATGAGGAGGGAGAAACCTATGTTGCCAAGTATCAGTTATTATATAACTCTTAGGGATAATGTGATTTTTCAGCTGCCTGCTGTGATTCATATTATATCCCTGAAATGCCTGTTTCAGGAAGATTCTCTATGAAAGTCAACACTTGCACAGAATGCAACCTCCCAAAACCCAACATAATCAAGGAGATTTCTTATAAAACTTTACCGTCGATTACAAGTGTATTAAAACAGTTATCCTGGCATGCAAATATTTTTTGGGAGGTTTAATAGCCAACAGAATTTAACAACCTTATACTTCCAAGTTAATTGCCTTTTCAAGGTACTAATCTTCAAGAAGTATCAGCTATCCCAGTGTTAGTTATTGCTTCAATAAAATTTGGGTTTCAAGGAACAGCGGTATATTGTTAAGAAGCCAGGATGTCACGAGAAATAACTAAGAAGTGGTATAAATTTACAAAAATCTTGAAGGAATGTAGTACATTATAGGTGATAAATTATCTGGGATATAAAAGATGACTGAAAGAAAGCAATTTAATGAATGAAAAATATGGTGAATACCACAAGCAGAAAAAAGAAGAAATGGTTAACCTATTATTATGTAGATAAAGTAAAAAAATAGTAATGGGAATTAAAATATTTTCATTGATGGAAGCACTGCAAGAAGTTTAGTTTTACACACAGGAGCAGATCCCAGAGGAGTAGGACAATTTACATGTCTTATAGATCTGGCATTTCAGAGTATGTTATGAATTTTTCCAACCCTAAATACAATTTTTCCTAGCTTCCAACCCAGATTAAAAAATACTGCAATCTACCTTTTGTGAATGCTGTAAAACTATCTAAGACAATCTTAACCAATTTCTAGAAATGTTTCTGTTCCTAAGGACTTTAATTTTTTTTATCCAAAGAAAGTTGGTTTTCTACTTTTCAGAATATACCTATACCTGATTAAATGCAGGTGAGTTTCATACTTCAGCTGCATACTTCATTGTGGCTGGCACTTGAAACCACTGTCTATTACTAAGCAAAGAAGTATTTCTTGAAGAAACAGAAAGTTATTATTTCTGTTCATGCATATACCATGATGCAATGCCTTAACTACTCCAAGATACTCTGAGGTGTAGCAGTATTGTTGAAGCTCATATTTAAGAGTTCTTTTTTTGTTTCTTTTGGTTCTTTAGAGATTACATGCTTGGTTTGCTTTGTAGCCAATTCAGCATCTTGAAGCCAGTTGATGTGCTTGTTGTGCTTTTGATGACATTAAATACATTAAAAATGAAAAAGAATTCTGTGGATCTGTCACTTAGCTTAACAGTTAATTGCAGATATGTGTTAGAAATTAGAATCTCTGTTTGCAGTACTAGTACTGATTTTTAAAATATTTAATGAGATAAGACCATCATACCTGGAAGTCCCTTGTTATGGCATATCACTGTAGACAACACCTGCAGTGTCCCTCAGACTAGGAATTTTCTTATCTCCTTCCTCTTCTCTAATACTCTGCAAAGTTCTTTGTTTGGGATGTTTCTATGTTTCACAGATTCACAATAACCAAAAACCTGCTGAATTCAGGGAGTGTTGCAAAGCATATATTAAGAGAGCTGAAACAGTGTTAAAGAAAGTATTCGGTCTCTAGTCTGGATGTTTGTTTGCTTGAGCTTCGAGTCCTGCTCTGATGAAAGTCAATTTTAAGCACAAGAACACCAGGAGAGGGAAGGGTATACCTACCTCTATGGCTTCCTCACAGCACTACCAGAGGGTTTAGGGTGTTAAATCTGGCAAGGCAGATGGGAATTTAACTAGTGTTTCTTCTGTCTGTGCTGAATGGTCATTAAGGAACACTCTGGAGCACAGGGAACCCTGCCATCCAGTTTAGCATATTAAAGTCAAGCTTTTCTGGTGGAAACTGTTTAGGGGCTGCTGTTATGAATAATCAAACTGTATGCTTTGGCAAATCAGATATTTACTTAACAATAGCTGGCTGTAGTTGTTTCATTGATTCATAATATTAACATAATGCTGGAGGTTCTTAGAGTGTTCAGGTTATTACCTGGCTGTATTGACTGTATTTAACCTGAATGAAAATAAATGTGACAAAAGTTACAGAAATAGGGTTCAAACCCCGTGTTTGTTTTGACATAGTATGACCAAAGACTTAACTGCAGCTTTATCTTAAAGAGTCTTGGACTTCTTAAAAGAAGTTTCCCAAATACTACCCTTGTATGAACAAAGACATAACATGTTAAACCATAAAATTTTCATGAATGTAGAACTGGGCATGCACTCTATTTCAACTCCAAAGTTCTTTTATTCTTATTTTTAATATTTTCTATGTGACTTTTATCCCTGGCATGAAAAGCTCAGCATTGAGAAATGGACAATCTATGATGGTGAAATTCTCATGCAGAGTAACCAGAGAAAGTGGGAGATACTCTGCATACTATCTGCCTTGTATTTCAAAGATTAAGAGTGTTATATCCTGTGGCCTTTACACATGTTAATGAAATGTAACTCTCTACATTCAAAGAACTGTCTCAAATCATGCCATAATAAGGCAGAAAAGTAACACTAGGGCCTCTTGCTAGTGTTAAGAATTGATTTTATTTTTTTAAGTACTTCCATACTACTGAAAAAAAAAAAAATGAGGCTTTTTCCCTCTTTGTCTCTGTTTCTTCCTGAAGCTCTTTTGCCCTTTATATCGCTATACACACTTTTTTCTTCCATAGCTCATGCTTTTTATCTGTCCATCTGTTCGTCTCTCTGAGCTCAGTTTCCCCGTGTATCATGTCATAAAACTCAAACTAGAAAGAAATGACTTGCACAATTGGGCAAGCAACACAGGGAACGATTTGATGTTTGATGGGCTCTTTTTCCACATATTTGTAGAGACTTTTGTGGTTGCTTGCAATAATCCTGAAAATGGTTGTAGGCAGGATTGCTTATCCTTATTTTCTTGTGTGTGAAAGCAAGGAAGACAGTCAATGTATTTTAACACCGTTGAAGTTCATTAATTTAGGGAATCTGAGAGCTACTTGTAAACATTCCTGCTACACTGCAATATATTATAATTACAAGCTTTCCTCAGGTGGTTGTAGCTGGCTGTTGGGTATCAAACTTATTCACTATAGGAGGAAAGGCATTAAGTCTTACCATATCTTCCACACTGTTTTCCAGCTTCTTGAAGGGCCACCTTCCCCTAGTCTTCTACTAGCAGCCAGTAGGGAAGCAGGATCTTGCAGAACAGAAATTGGCATCTGCCTCCAGGATGGTGGGCAGTCTGCTTGCTTCCATGTGCCCAAGTGCTAGGAACAGGGTGAAGACTGGGAACAAGGGGAGGAAGATAAGCGGAAGTCTTTGCTACATTCCCAGGCTAAAAGTAGTATCTTCTTTAGGTTTCCATTTAGTTAGCTGTTGCACTATTTCAGTGCTGGACTGACAATTTCATGACAGGCAGTTATCAAACTGTCTCATGATGTGTCTGCTCTCCCGTGGCCTACTCCGCAAGGCAAGCCTTGACGCTCTCTCCTCTGAGTAACTCTGGATGTGGCACCTAATTCATTTTTAACTGAGGAAGTCCCAAACATCTGGGAGAAATGTATACATTAGCTTTTTCTTGTGTGTGTGTCATATTTGTTAGGTCTTCAACATATTCCTCACCCCTAAAAAGAGCAAAAGTTTCTTTCGGTGGGGAAAAATTAAGTCTGAACAATAGTTACCTTTTCTTCCGACAGTCCTTTGCTTGTGGAGATGTAAAGGATGTTGTACTGACAGATACTGCCTGAGATTTTTTATATGTATATGGTCAATGCAATATAGCAAATAGTTCCCAGAAATTTTCTGTTAGCAGGAGTTTGAGGCTCAGCTGGAAACTTAGCTAGTGAAATTAGTTCAAAACTCTTTCTTAAACTACGGCTGCGGTGATTGATTAACACACAGTAGGTTTGCAGACATTTTTTCATTACTCTTTATCTTACAGAGACCGGCAGACAGGCTACAGGAAGAGAAGGAGGTCAGTAGTTGAACTCAAAGCCAATTTTAAAGATTCAGAAATAAAACTGATGTATACAGAATGCATATATTTCCATGTACTTTTATATATAGTGTGTTGGTACTAAACATTTCAGATTTTTTTATTTTCTGGATTTTATGACACAGAACCTTTTAGAAGAAAGTATTTCTGATCACAAAGTTTTAGATTACTTCTGTGTGGGCCAGTCTTTCAGAGTGACTTCAGGCTGGCACCACACTGTGTATTCCCAGATTTGTGTGGGAGAAAATAACCCACAGTTGGCAGGTGTGCTCTGCATCCAGTTCTGGGCTCCGGAGTTTAAGAAAGATGAGGAACTACTGGAGAGAGTCCAGTGGAGGGCTACGAACATGATGAATGGATGGGAGCATCTCTCCTACGACGAAAGGCTGAGGGAGTGGGGCCTGTTTAGCCTGAAGAAGAGAAATCTGAGAGAAGATATCTCTGGAGATATTCAAGACCCGCCTGGACAAGGTCCTGTGCAGCCTGCCGTAGGTGACCCTGCTTAGGCAGGAGAGTTGGACTAGATGACCCACAGAGGTCCCTTCCAACCCCTACCATTCTGTGATTCTGCGATTCTGTGATTCTGTGTTTCTGTGATTCTGTGATTCTTTTCTGTGAAGATCTTGTAAATGCTTATAAATATCCGAAGGAGGGGTTTCAGGAGGATGGTGCCAGGCTCTTTCCAGTGGTGCCCAGTGACACGACAGGGGGCAACGGTCACAAACTGAAGCATAGGAAGTTCCGTCTGAACACGAGGAAGAACTTCTTCACTTTGAGGGTGACAGAACACTGGAACAGGTTGCCCAGAGGGGTAATGGAGTCTCCTTCTCTGGAGATATTGAAGACCCGCCTGGACAAGGTCCTGTGCAGCCTGCTGTAGGTGATCCTGTTTTGGCAGGGGGGTTGGACTAGATGATCCAGAGTCGTCCCTTCCAAGCCCTACGATTCTATGATTCTGTGAAGCCTCTGACTTCGTACAGCCAAGCACATGATGGGTACAACTTGCACATGATTTCAGAGCAGTAGTTGTCATTTGGAGAAGGATGATTGTTTCCCTCTTCTTTTACAGAAATTGTTGGCAGGAAAGAGGTAGCCAGTTTGGGCTAAGAATCTGAATCCAAGGTAATGTGTTCTAGTAAAACATTAGACAATGTGCATTTTCTTCTGAAATTAAACATGAGATTTTTATGAAGATCTTTACAATTGTTTAAACATTTTTTTTCTTTTATGTGTTGTTGTACTGTTCTGAATTTTAGCTAGTATTAAAGTGCTGTTAGAAAGGATGGTCTGATTTTTTTTTTGGCTTACATGAAGACAGATCATCTTGGAAATGTAGTCTGACAGACAGTTGTTTCAGTTAAACCACATACATGGCAAAAGTTTGGATGATTTGGACAGGTGTTCATTGTGTCTTTTCTCCTGTTATTAGCTACTCCAGTTACAGATACCAAATAACTAAAATATAGTTATTATTTTTTCCAGTTTTTCTCCAGTTATTAGACTTCAAGGCTGTATGATATTAGAACTCTACACTAGATATTAGTAAGAACTGCAAACAGTTCTTCTAAAACATTTTTTTAGTTTTCTTAAGGAGTTTTTTTTTTTGTAAAAACCCTACTAAGCAAACAAGCAAAAAAAATCCCAAAAGAAATTAAAAAAAGATGAATGTATGTAAATAATTATAGTTTTATTCGAACAAGCATGAGAAGACATCCAAGGGATGAAAACTTTTGGATTGATAGTATTTTTCTATTTATTGATCAGCTTTTGCAAGTTTGAAACAGCTTTCAACCCAACAAATTGTTTCCTCATTTACTATTGTTTCTGTGTATTATAAATGACTTTTAAACTCTTATTCTCTTCTGTAATATATTAAATTATTACAGAATTGGACAGGAAAGTAGTTTCACAGAGTAACAAAAAAAAGACTTCTTTTTTTCTTGCACTGATTTTTCATATGTTTCTGTTTTTGACGGTTTGGATTTTAGAGAAAAATTCTTACTACTTTCTTGCATACTAGACATGACAAGAAAAATCTGAAATAGTGCCAAGAAACCTGTCGGTTAAACATGTCATGTTTTTAGTCTTTTCTTGTTCAGATGGATTTGGTTCATACAAAACTGAAACAGTTAATGACTTGGAAGAAATCTCAGTTCGGATGAAAAATTTGCCTTATGTTTTCCCACTTTAACTGGTATTGGACTTTCAGCTTTGTTACTACAGAAAAAAGTGGTTTATGTGAGAATGGTTTGTGTGATCTTTAGGTAGCAATGCTTTTTTTTATAATCCTTCATTCAGTCACTTAAGTTCATTGTTGCTCTAGTTCTTCTGTTGTGGCTCTGACAGTGCTGCTCACTTCACATTGATGATCTGTCTTCCTATTTTGACCATCTAGATGACTGCCAGTCATCTAATTTTCTGTGTTTTCTTGTTACACACTCAACACCATGATATATGAGTATATCCTGAACTCCGTTTTTGCCAGTAACTGTCACAGGATAAACACGCATGTGGACAGCTTTTAGATGGAGTATTTTGAAGTATTACTGATCAAAAGATACAAAAAATTTTCATTTACAGGAGATAGTGTACGATCAGTTTTTAGATGTGTAGGTAAAGCTGCTGGTAGATGCCTGTTAGGTGCCTGAAATGACTAGCAAGATATTTTTTCACCTTGCCCAGCCTCCCACTGTGAGATTTGCTAATACAAACATGAACAGCTGTCAGAAAAGAGGCAGAGAATACTCCCAATCAGAAGAGCCAAAATCCTAGGATTTAGACTTAAGAAAGGGGGAAACCTGGCTGTTCTGCTTCCTGGGCAAGGTTTGATATGAAAGATTACTGTAATTTCATTCTTTTGGCCTGGTCTTCACAGCATATTGCCTTCATTCTCAGCAGTGAGGTCCAGACGGTGTTGGTGAGTGTATCGTTATTCAGACACTCACCCAACAAGTTTCTGTTACTAGGACAGCTTCTGCAGGTTATCATGCCTCTGTAGAATATACCAGCCCAGAGAACAGAGAAAAAGATGCCAAGACACGACATTCCTCACTTTTGAATTAAAACAGTGTGAATATTTGAGGGCTGGAGAAAAAATTCCTCTAGTCATTTGGCAGGTTCTGTGTTCATTGAATCCTTTGCAATATAAATTAGATGCACATCTGCAATAGGAAGTTGCAATGTGTGGCAAAACTTCAAAGAAAGTTTGAAAACTAAAAGAAGATAGAGGAGAAAAAGATGCTGCAAGTATGCATACTTTGGATAATGATATTTCTGTTATGCATGTGACACTTTTAAAAACATTCATTTTTAGAAATCCAGCAAGCACTCTGGCTAAGTGTTCGGCTCCGTTCTGCATGTTTGTATAGACAGGTCTCTAACATCTGTAGACCAGCCCATCTTTCTCTTTGTGGTAGAAATTATGACTTCATAACATAGGAAATTACAATGAGTTTGGGAAAATGACTGTCACTGTCTTTTCTTAATCTGGTCCTACCTGCTATAAAATCCTCACTGCTCTATTGGAGCTGGGACTGAAGCATTGACTCCCAGATAATACTCTAACCATCAGGCTTTGGATTAATTCTCTCTCTTCCTCACCCAGTTAATCACTGATATTTTTGAAATTTCAAATACTAACAGATATTAGCTTTTAAATCAGTGAACCGAGTCCAAGCTTTAGCCTGCTTGTTAAAAGGTTGCTATTTCTAAAACTGTCTTTAGCTGTGGATTTGGTTCTGTGGAACTGAGAGCTGCTACGATCCAAAACATTTCTCTCTCATGTAATGTGTAGAAAATACATGTGGCTGAGCATTTAATTAAAAATAATGAGAATTATCCTTAGAGGTTTTAAAATATATAAAAGTGTAAATTGGAAGATTTTTAGAATGTCTTGTATCCTGAGGGATGTCTTTTTAACATCTGGCTGTTCTTGGGTAAAGAGCTAAATAGAGATCTTTCTGACTTAGTGTGTATTAGCTGCATGACACATAATGCTTCATGCTTTGTTAGTTAAACAGTGTTATTCTTTGTCTTTCTGAAACAGATTTCAGAAGAGGAAAATAAAGAAACAAAATGAAGGGATAGGAACTGAGAAAGGTAAATATTGATACTTTGCATGTGTAATGATCAGTGGAAAATGGTATACACAGTGCCAGTGAAGAAAAGAAGCAATAACTCTGACCCCACAGAGTCTGTGTTCATAAAACTATTTGATGGGAGATGTCAGAATTTGATCTCTTTTTCTGAATCTCCTATGTAAGTCCCCTTAAAATGTTTTTATCCTTGGAATAATGTGAATATTTTTTGAGTTAGACAAGAAGGTGTTCTTGGGAGCAGAGGCTTTGGAGTCAGTTGGCGTAGCCAAGATGTAAGCTTACTGAAATACTGGTTTATTTATCATACAGCAACACAAACCAGTAAAGGACTCTGAAGTATTTCACCCTCAAATTCTAAACTGATGATAATTTTATTTCTTCAATACATTGCTGTAATCGATGGCCTTGCTGAACTTGTAAATGAAAGGCAAAAGACATGCTTGGACTCAGTCATCAAGAGCCGAAGAGTTAACAAATAGAGCAATTAACATGTACTTATCTCATCAGACAGAAGTAAGGGGGGATAGGCCATCACTGTAAATGCAGTGATCTGTGGGGCACGGTGAAGGCCGTGCAGCCAGAGATTGCTTCGGATAAAGAACAGATGGCCCCCGGAAGCACATACCAAGGTGCCAGCTCCGAAGGCGTGTCACACTGCTGAGTCCTGCTTTTGACGACACAACACTCCATGCCAAGAGCCAATTGACACATAATAATTGACTTAGTCCCACCTCACAAAAAGATTTTCAAACATAAAAATTGGCACTTGAAAACTCTCTGTGGGAGGAGGAGCCAAACGAGAACTTCACCTGATGGACGGGTTGACGAGCCTGAACCTCTCTTCCCCCCCCAAGAAGGGACGCCTTTTTGGTAAGAGTCACGCCTCTGACTTTGTCAGAGGCATCCCCAGGAACACATGGTTAACTAAAGCACTAAGCTATTACTTTGAGCTCAACTTTTTTAGACAGTGCATTTATCAATGGCAATCCCGAATCTGTGGTATCTGTCAGTTGAATAAATTACCTGTGGTTTCAACTTTGCGAAACTCTTTCAGTGAAGGCCCTTGGAGGGGCTCTGGCAGGCAAGTTGGATCTGATACGTGGCTATGCACTTCACACCTTAGACATAAACCGTTGACCAAGTCTGGGACTAGGAGTAGATCCAGCTGCACCTAGACTCCTCTCAGAGAGAGTTTAGAATGCAAAGGGATCTGCTCTGAACCTCATGACTCAACAGGAGGGTTTTGCTTTCGCCACTCATCAGACTCCCTTACCCCTTTTATGTGACACCTGCTATAATACCTTAACTATTTAATATGAGAATTATCACTGAGACCCTGTATTTTTCTGTTCTTTCTCTGTTTTTTTTTTTTGCTAATTTGATTTTTCTTTGACATGAAATGAACCAAATAAAAGTCAACAGTAAAAGGGCACAGCCTAGGAGGTTTATTTTTATCTAAACTGTCCATTTTACCTGCTATGAGCAATATTTCTGCAGTACTTGGGTGCAATGCTAAATCTTGTTTGCAGTTACAGTGACATTCTTTTTTGTGCTGTCTGGTACTTTATTTAAGCAGAAATCAGTAAAAATTGATTTCAGCTGAATTTTATATGATGCTGATAAAAAAGTTTTAATGCTAGAAAGCCAACTAAACCTGTTCCTTAAGGTGCTCTTGATCTACACACTACATTAAGACTTTACCTCTTGAAACTGTGTCTTGAGATATCAGGTCATCTCTTTCTGAGGAGAAAACCAAGTGAAGTTCCTTTGTGTACTCTCTCTTGGGTACAAAGAAATTTGTGTTCTTTGTTACACGGTGTTACATGTGAACCATGGGAAGTAACTCAATCTTTAAATAGCCAAAGCTATTTTGGGCTATCTCCATCGTTGGCTCAAGTCCTATGATCGTCTTTTCAGAAAAAACAACAAGTGAAGTTTCTTTTTTTCCTTCTATTCTGCAATTGTTGATTAAAAGTTGAATAGAGAGAAGCGTCTTGAGAGGTGTGAAAGAATTAAATGTATATGTATATATACACATATACATATAAACCTCACAGTTTTTCCAAAAAGTTGAAGTGACAGCTAAGTAACAGCATACAAGTTCCCACACTATTCTGATTGTGTTGTCTATACAAATATCATCACTTGACTCTAGGCCACTCCCTGAAGGTTGCCAGCTTTAAACTGACTGAAGAAAAAACTCTCTCTGGGCCTTAATTTGCGCTTAACTTTGTTGGGATGACTCTTTAAGACCACAGTTTATTCTATCTCCATTGCCTACTTTACAGCTCCAGAAACAAAGGAAATGATTATGCCAATAATATATTCTTTTTTAACAATGCAAAAATAATTTAACCTGAGCCAAGGCTTGGGCCACTGACGGTTAAACTGAAGAAGAGAAGTTACAAATTGAAATCTTCATATCCAAAAATGAACAGAATCTTTTTTTGCTACCAGTCTGCCCAACTACCTCTTACAGCCATCAGAAACTTAGTTAGATACTAAAAATCCTTCTGGTGGGAATGCTGTTAGAGCTCTATGAAAGAAGTAAACATTTTAATGAGAAGAAAAAATGTCCACAAACTGTACTTGAACATATTACTTTGGCAAGAAAGAAAAAAAAAAAGCCCCTGATATAATTGAAACAAAATAAAATTTTACTTATAGATTTATAATTACTGATAAATTTGTAATATAAAATCACTGATAGAATTATAATAAAAATTTTAGTCACTACTGCCAATGTGTTGTCTTTCCCAAAGCACAGTCCAGCTATACCTAGTTTCTAAATACTTTATATACCTTAAAGACCAGCAAACTCCAACACACTATGCAAGTACATAAACACAAAATACAGCTGAAAAGAATGTGTTCTTCAATGTGTTAATAAAAAATGTAACATTATCGTCACTGATTTTGTTCACTTATAAAGCTCAAGAAAGCCTTTTCAGGAAAACTAGAAGTAAACCATGTGGAAGAAAGGAATAGGTAAAGTTCTAGACAGGAAAATAAATGAAACAAGATGGTTGGACTTGATGATCTTAGAGGTCTTTTCCAACCTATGATTCTATGATGCTATGATATGATAAAACAGATTGCAACAGAATTTAAAAGAATTAGAAGTTTCCTACCTTGAAAGAAGAATTATTTCTCTGGTCAGCCATGGCTTGGCAAGATGAAAGAGAATTTAAATTTCTTGATTATAAACATATCCCTCCTACTCTGTTGTGTAAAATCTCACAAAGCATACCAGTGTACAGACTCAGCTTTTTTGACTTTCTAAATAAAGGATCTTTCTAAATAAAAATTAGACATGATGCAAACTAATGTTTATATTAATTGAGGATGTTCCCAATAAAGAGGCTGATCTCATGGAAAGGCTGATAAATCCCCTTAACCTCAAAAACAGCTGCCTACTGGGAATAGTTGTTGGGACACTTAACTCCCAAATCTTGCTCAGAAATTAATTTGTGGTGTGCTAGTTGTCATAACCAAAACTATATGAGTGACTGCTCAAACTTGATAAAGAAAACTGCATTCCAGCACTTGGAAATGTTCCTGGACATTGTTTAATTTACTACTGTAGAGCTCCTGGAAATTTTTAAATTTACTACTGTACACTTAGCACTAGACACTTCTGCTCCATGATACCTCAGTTGTAGAACCCCTTATAGGAGTTTATAGAGAAACTCCTTGTTTTCAGACTATTCAAGGTATTGAATTGTTGAGAGATGAAAACCACAACCTGATTAAAATGAAGGAAAACAATTCTTTATGTTCACTTAAGATATGTAAACATTACTGACATGTGAAGCCTTACTAAGACATTAAACTAAGCCAGCTAGTGCCAAACACATGTTCCTGTAAAGGATTTTACCAGGAAACATCACAGAATCACAGAATCACAGAATGGTAGGGGTTGGAAGGGACCTCTGTGGGTCATCTAGTCCAACCCCCCTGCCAAAGCAGGGTCACCTACTGTAGAGGACCTTGTCCAGGCGGGTCTTGAAGATCTCCGGAGAAGGACACTCCACAATCTCCCTGGGCAGCCTGTTCCAGTGCTCCGTCACCCTCAGAGGGAAGAAGTTCTTCTTCATGTTCAGACGGAACTTCCTGTGCTTCAGTTTGTGCCCATTGCCCCTTGTCCTGTCACTGGGCACTACTGAAAAGAGCTTGGCCCCATCCTCCTGACACCCACCCTTCAGATATTTGTAAGTATATAT
>Ga0065711_1032279_pt1 | contig 27623 bp, 13 predicted proteins | sample Hoacrofraction12_FD_59098 | JGI IMG/M metagenome (GOLD analysis project Ga0065711, IMG submission 59098) | Hoatzin crop microbial communities from Cojedes, Venezuela - Epithelial fraction 12 v2 (version 2) | ecosystem: Host-associated > Birds > Digestive system > Esophagus > Crop | place...
GGGTGACGGAGCACTGGAACAGGCTGCCCAGGGAGGTTGTGGAGTCTCCTTCTCTGGAAATATTCAAGACCCGCCTGGACAAGGTCCTGTGCAGCCTGCTGTAGGTGACCCTGCTTCGGCAGGGGGGTTGGGCCAGACGACCCACAGAGGTCCCTTCCAACCCCTACTATTCTATGATTCAGTGATTCTGTGAATAATATGATAGCACAGGATAAGCTAAAAACCTCCTTTCGTTAGTATCCCAGACCAGTCTGGGGTCAAGGAGTCTGCATTTTGTTATCATGATCAATAGAAGTTTAAAAACAGGATTGCATTGGAAATAGGAAGCTCATGAAACACCGCTTAATTTACATTTATTTTTGCTAGTGTCAATTAATCAGCTTGAGCATAAACTAAGTTAAACCCCATGAATATATTTAGGTCTTGTGTAACAGATGAAATTCTGGGGTTTCTCTCCTTCTCCGTATTTATCTCTGAAAACCATGGATCCAGTTCAAGAGAACCAAAAACAAGGAGAGAGAGAGACTTAAATCTGACATTAAACTGTGTAGAGAGACTTCTTTATATTCCTGTGATTGCTTGTTTTCAACACAGTTTCTTCTCTTGTATTTTTTTGCAGAAAAAGTTCAAATCCTTGAAAAGATTTGACTTTGTACGTCCTTTGATTACACCCCATGGGATTTGAGTTTGGTCCCTTTTGTGTCGTTTTTGCTCAGGAGGCCATCCTGATGTGCAATAGAGCCAGGGACTTCCAAGTAAGAGTTGAATCTCCTTATTGTGAAAAAAGACAGGAAGCATCTGACAAGAAATTTGAGGCCAACAGATAACTGGGCACTATATTAATGCATTTTGGATCTTAGTTTAAGGTCTGTGGGCCAAGCCTAATATTTAGCCTGGCTTTGTATACCTGTTGTTACTTGAATACTTAGATTTGTGTGGTGATACTTAGAAACTAATTACGTGAGCCAAAATTGTGCCTTGTAAGTTTGCTAGCTTGAAATGTTGTCATGCATGAATGGATGGATAGCCTGTTATAACTGCTGGGAAGAAAGCAGCTAATTTTGGGGAGTTTTAAAGAACTTTATTCTTCAACTAAGCAGCTTTTTGAAGATGAGGTGAATTGATTGCTCATTACTGTATCATATAGTGCATGTAGCTTTGGACTCACTGCATTTAATTTACACAGTTATATATTATGTGGATATGTAACTCCCCAGACCCTCTTTCTCATTTTTTCTCTATCAAAAATAATAGCATCTGTTGCAAGAACATTCTATGCACATTGTCTTGTGAAAGACTGACAGCACAGTTTTCTATCCAAGGGAAACATCGATTTGATGGTTAAAGCCTTGACAGCAGGTACTTAAAGTATAACCCCCTAATTTTTGAAAGGGTGTGCGTGATGGTAAGGAATACTCACAGCTATTGCAAGAGCTTTGCTAAGCAGAACAAGATCTGGACTATATCTGCTTGCAAAAAGGGGACACTTAGGATGAATTAAGTGGTCACAATCTTCCTGTTTTTTTCAGAGGGTTATACTTGAACAATTATGTGGTACTGAAACACTAGGAAAACCAGTCAATCAGTAGTCTGAAACTCCCTGAACAACATTTCTAAATGATTTAAGAAAGATGGTCATAGACAAGCAAATTCATAGGTGTTACACTGGAAAGTGTGTGTGAAAAGTCTTCAAAAGACTCTGTGGAATCTGAGAGGGATTTTTTTTTCTTTCTTTAAATCAACAAATCAAAAGATTAGAAAACCACTAAGCCAAAGTACATAAAAGGCTGGAACACAAGTAACTGATTGAGTAGAGGAAGATTAATAATAACTTGTGAAAGTACAGGGAATAATTGTGACACAGAATCTAGGGTTTGCTCATATAGATAATAATAATAATGTGACTATACTCTATACCAGTCAAAAATCTGAGGTATCTAATATGCTTCCTAGCATGATAAATTGCGAGTTACTCACTCTCAGTTTAGACCAGGGCAACCAGTTAAAAATAAACTTTAAGAAAACAACTTATACCTCTGCCTGAGTAAATGTGACATGATACCATCCCCAGAAGATATTATTGTCTATTAGATGTCCTTTATTCATAATATTCTATAAAGAGGTAGCTCTTGACAGAAGAGCACAAGATGTGTCTTCATTTGAACTTTAAGGATACATTTCACTGCCAGGAATAACTCCAGAGAAACTGTTGGAAGGCTAGAATTTCAGTGTAGCTTAATTCAGTGTAGTTCATGAAACCAGCAGAGCTGCACTGATTTACACCATCAAAGGAACCTGTCCCTCACTTAGAAATATCTTAAATTACTGGCATATATTTCACTGTCTTTGAAAGCTTTGTGTGTGCATGTGTGTCTATTTTTTACTGTTACTTCTGACTATATATGAAATGGGTCTTTGTATGTATGGCAGGTACTTAATTTTTTTCACTACTCTCTTCAGACAACAAAACTGTTCTTAAATGAGTAGTTTTAGTATGACATCAAAACCACAATTTCTTATTTCATCAAATAATTCCACAGTTATATTGTACTTTATAATGTCTGACATCTTTATAGAAAAAGCAAGATATGGCTTAGTCATATTGAAGCTTTTCACAGATTACTTACTTTTTTAGGGAAGACTGAATGGAGATTTAACAGATTGTAATCTTCTTTGAATCAGCTGTGAACAAACGCCCCTGAAGGGTGCTAAGGGACACCATACAGTGGGAAGCATTCGTCTTTCATAAGGGAAGCTAAGGTTCAGCTACACTTGGACGAAGATGGTCTGTACAGTAATCCAGTCATTTCCCAACATGGTCTTGGCAGGTTCTGCATTAGGTAGTCTATTACACAGGGCTACACATTTCTTACTACCTACCTCTCCACACACATACACACAAAATCCATCCCTGAGGCAGAATTTTGTCAGTTTACTCTTAAAAATCCCAGTACAGCCATTGTAAGCATCAGAAGTATTAATCCTGATTTTCTTAAGAAATCCAACTGGGATAATCAAGAATTCATTGCAGTTTCAGCTGGATGAGACTTATTTTCATATCAAAAAGCATGATGACAGGTGCTGCTAAGCAGACAGGAAGGAGCATTCCTAAGACACAGGTAGATCCCAGGGTAGAATTTCATGAGCCATTCTTCTACTAGTGTCAACTTAAGTGATCTTAATCTTTGCTCCTTCCCACTTATTCATATTGTCATGCTACCTGCTCAGCTGTGCTGGTAGATGTTCAGGAGTGGGAGCGACATCCAGTTTAAAAATAAGCCAGTATTTTTCTATTAAAGCCATTTTTCAGCTGTGTTGTTTGTTAACTTAGGTTCACTATGCGACTCATGCAAATTTATAGCCTTGTACATGAATAATGTGGAAATAGGGTAGAGAAGTGAATTCCAAAGCTGTTCAAGCAATTAACACTTACAAAAATGCCAGAAGTGCTGTGATACTACATCTGTAGTGCTGGTGCAAACACTTTCCATTTTTCTGTTAAGATTCAGGCTTTCAGTCACTTAGGCACATATGAGTAGTGTTGTTGGAGCTGCAACGTCACTATGAGACATGTTCTCCCATTTCAAACTAGGAAGATGTCTTCAGTAATCAAAAAGCATGTTAGAATTTTGTAGTAACATCAGGTGGTCTAATAAAAGACCTTTTGTGTGACCTTGCCTCAAATAACAGTAAATATCGATATTGTCACAGATGTAGGACGGGTGACAGTAGTAAAAACCTGCATCTATTTCAATGATTACGGAATAGGGACTGTAGTTCATAAAACATTTATTTCTGAAAATATAAATAAAGGAGATTTTAGATGTCTTTCTTGTTATTCAGGACAGGCATACGCAAATTTCAAGTAAACAAAGATCATTTCCTTGTAAATATCTCAGGTAATGAGGAATAATTTAGGGAAAAAGTAAAATCGACAAGCTCGCCTGTCTTACAGTTTTGATTTGATTTTTTTTTCCAGAGGACGTCTCCAATGGCTACTTAATGTTTCTCATACAATCAACACATTTTCTCTCCTTGCAGTATGCAACCTCCTGTTATAAAGTGTTTTATCTGACGACCACCCTGGTTCCTTTCCCAGCTGAATACCATCACAGGCAAATATTTTGATAATAAGTTTACATGTATATGCAGCATCAGAAAACCTCCACCTGCTTTTTTTTCATGCAAATCTTAGCCTGTACTCTTACAGTCGTGAACCAAAAGAAGTTCTCTAAGTCAAAATCAAGCCATAGCATTTTCTTACTTGGCCTTTGATAATTAGAATGTCAAACCCAAATCAAAGATGACATCTTCCATTACTTGCTGCTAATCATATTTTGCAATACAACTAGGGAGAAATTATATTTCTACACTTTTTGTTACCTGGCATTGTAATACACTCTACTGCATCTCCTTTGTGTTACAAAAAGTGGTAATAAAACTGAAACTCAGTAATTGTAGACTGGGCATAGAAGCTCCACAAGGAATACTTACTTTCCTCTCTCTTTCAGTCACCAAAAGTGATTATGTGGCAAATGACACAGTTACTTTTAATAGCTAACAGGACATACCTTCATTACAGATATTGTAAGATTAACATACCTTCAGCTGCCCCCCTCTTCTTGGCAGAGATACAGAATATAGAAGTCAACCAATTAGGGCTTCACAGATCCTTCACAACATTGTGGTCTCATTCCCAGAAGAAGTATCTCCAGAAGACTCTGCAAAGGCGAAGCAAATCCGTCATCAAAGGACTAAGTATGGCTTGTATGTTGAATCTGCTGTGTCTACTATTTTGTTACTTGACCCTCTGTTCCTGTTTTTCAAAGCTGTATATTGACACTACGAACATTTGTAAAATAAGTCCAGAACTGAGAAAGATCAAGAATTGCCTTCTGTGGTCTGTCCGGTCTTCCTGTTCGCATTCCTCTAGGGCTGCCCTCACAATTGAAGTTTTACTACTAGCCATAGTACCTAGATCACCATTGCCTACAGAAAAAAATCAGAAGTCCTGGTTTTGTGAATTTGATCTGATCATCCTGGATTGGCAGCTGGTGAGCTGCTAAGCTGTCAAGGAGCTATTTCATATATTGCCTGGAGCAAGAAGCTATGGCATAGTTTGCTGACCCTGCTACATGTTTGTTCTCAGGGACCAAGTACTGCAAAAGGACATAGGTTTGAAGTCCTTCTGTTAGAAAGTCATAAAGAACAGCAATTAACTTTTATCACTCTATAGACTCCTCATTCTGCAACACGTCCAATCTTCATTCACTTGTCCTACAGAATTTATGTTGGTAAACGTGGCAGCTATTGTCAGACTGTGGCAACTCAAAGTGAGATTATAATGAACAGTTGCATTAGTTTCATCTAGGTCCTTTCTATAGACAATGACTACTTAAGCCCTGTCCTAAAAAATGAAAAGCATTTTTTCTTTGTTTATTTTTTTTATAGGATCATCTCAGATTATACTGCTTTATTTGATGTAAACAGTTATTTTTGGAAAAAGATCACTTGTTTTGAAAATGAGCTCTTTTTCCCATTGTATTCCACAGGATGTAACGTTTTTGTGCAAATACTATTTGGACAGCGGTTCTGACAAGAGACTACAACTTCATGTAGGCACTAGCAGTAAAGGTAGTGACTAGTCCATGGTATCACCACTTATATAACATATAGAAATTATAATCTCTCAGTTTATGATAAGAAGTCCATATACTGACAGTCCTGAATGAGGCCAATGTTTCAAATGACGCACAGTAAAGCAAGGTCAGGAGACAAGCCACCTCTATCAAAGAAATAATAGCTATTACTTAAGAGATCTTCGGCATCAGGTCTTCTGTCTCCTGGAATATGATACAGTTTTACTAGTTCATGTTGAAATGGTATATATGGACTTCTCAGCAACTGAGCTGTTTCATGCAGAGCCTTGCAAAGGGCATCAGTATTTACCACATTTTATTTCCTAGATTGCCACTTTGGATGATAAATCCTGTTGACAAAGGTGAACAGAAATCGAGCTACTACAGTGGCATCTCTTAAACTACCACGAGTCAGGAGTTCAGAAGTATGCCCTTTTCAGAATGGTAAGTAGGCATCAACTCACCTTCCAGTTGCAAGGGAAACCTAGTATCTGATCTTATGGTTTTTTTCTACCTACAGAAGTTTATCTTGGGTTAATTTAGGCTCTTGGTATATTCAGTAATTAACACAGGTGAAACTGCAGTTCTGAAGAAACTGCTTAATTTTCACTAGATCAGTGCAGTAAGAGCTTACTGTTCTATGTTATTTCCAGCATTCCTGAGAAGGACAGTGTGGTTCAAACTTCTCTGCTTACAGTTCCTCAGTCAATCATGTAACCGAAATAGTGATTTCACGGAACTTATGGAGCTCACAGATTTCACCAAACTCGCAAATGTTGCAGAACTCGCCAAACTTACGGAAAAAAGACTGAACTCACGAAAAACATCAAACTCATGGAAAAAGAGTTCCTGCCCCCCTGTCAACTCCAATTTGTAAACTGAGTATGACATCTATGGTATAGAATATTTCCATTGGCCAGCTTGGGTTAGCTGGCTGGCTATGCTCCCTCCCAGCTCTTGCCCACCTGCTCAATAGCTGAACATGGGAAATTGAAAAGAAGTCCTGGATTTCTTAAAAACAACTAAAAACATCAGTGTATTATCAACATTCTTCCCATACTAAATCTAAAACACAGATGCTACTGGGAGGAATATTTACTCTATCCCAGCTGAATCCAGGACAATCCAGAAAGCGAGACAGAAAGAGAGGGAGAAAGAGAGAAAGAGAAAACTGTAGTAAGCTCACTTTAAGAACAACATCCAAACATGTCAGCCTCCAAGCCCTCATTAACTCCAACATAGACTCTTTCTTCCAACGTATTTATTCCTTTCTTCCTGGTAGAGAAGAGTCTCGAAAGAAAAAAGCCCCCAAAACACTAAATCTTTCGCATTCCAGGACACCAGCATGCTGCCATGTTTGCAAGAATAAGCACGCAAACCAAGAAGATGATCTAAATGTTCACTTCATAGGAAGACTCAACATGAATATCTGAAACAAAGCCCCATAGTTTCCAGATTTTTTTCATGCAGTGTATTGCATTCTTCTTCCACAAAACCCTTGAACTAAAGCAATAGTTTTCTTTATCATTTGTAAACAAATATAGTTAAATGACAGGGAATTCCACATTTTTTTAATCTTTTTTTCAGGACACTTGAAGAGATTGAGTGGGCTGTCTCCAGGGAATCTGTTTTGAAGACCTGCAGATAAAGCCAGTATTGTCATGCTGCCACTTTTCATAGTGTTATTTTAAGTCTCAAAACATATGGTGTTTTTTCTCAAAGCTTCAGCTGCCGGAATAATGACTGGTAGCTGTTTACTTAGGTGATTTCATATCAGCCATGGAGATTTTAATATCGAAGCATTACACAGGCCCTCATGCCTGTGAGGCAGAAACTCATCAAATCCTGATTTTTCAAGTGAAGAAGCAAAGCCATGGAGAGATTAAGAAGTGTAAGGTCACACAGGAAATCTGTTGCATGTACACAGGTTTTTCCAAGCCCTTTAGGGTAATATCCAAATCACTGATTCATATTTTATTCAACTTTCATGTAAGATTAACAAGCAAACAGAAGACTATGATATTTTGGTCATGTAAAAATGACTGAAAAGGTTACATCTAAAATCTTAAGGTTCTAAAGAGAAGTAAAAACAAAGATTATTTCTGCTTTATAGCATTCAAACAAATCTCATTCCATTTAGGACTTGAAGTTAGTAATTCTGTTATTTCTTCCAGCATCAGAAAAAGAGCAGTTTTTAAAAGAATACCTCTCGTAGTATTCCTTCTAGCATCCATTAATGATAGAAGACCACTTGTACTTGATGACCAGAGTATAATATGATGCCGCAAACTATGGCTATATGTCTTACTAAAAGCTTAATATGTAACTCACAGCATGTTTAATGCTCAGTGGGCCAGTGGAAAGAACTGACAGATTTGGAAGTGACTGACAAGGACTTGATAAGATCAGCTCTGTTCTGATTCAGGAGAAGATAACCTTTCAAAATTCTACCTGCATGAGTGTTACAGTCCAGGAAGACCTGAGCCATAGAGATTCGTTGTTATTCCCAGAGTGAGATTAAGACACAAATGAGGTGAAATGCTGCCAGTCAAACATGTTTATTGATCACTTATTTGGATGAATGCATGAGGAAACAACAACAGGAAAGAGAGGAAAAGACAGGAAAGAAAGAAACCTAGCAAGCAGCTGGGATAGAGTTGCAAGAGATAGTCACCAGCATGGATCCAGTGGAGTCCCGTTGGTCCATAGTTCCTGCTTGCATCAGTGGTGGGGGTCGCCCTGTCATTTAGTCACATGGCCTTTTATAAGGTGTTTGGGGAGATTGTTCCCTAGGCCATGGCACATACCCCACATTCCCCCAGTCCTGTGCATGTGTTTTTTCTCAGCTCCAGCAGGTTGAGGAGGGGTTTGGTGTCTAGATACATTTTCCACAACCACGTACCTGTCCCTTTAGCTCCCTTCGAGGCTGGTTTTGGTTGGTTGTTTATTCCTTGTCTGGTTTGTACTTGGCTGGCCTGCCAGGGGGTCCTGCAGCGGGCTGGGCTGCAAACAAGTTTTGCTGGCCTGCCAGGAGTTCCTGCAGCAAGCTTTGCAAACAAGCTTTGAGGCAATTGTCTTAAGATATGGTCTTTGACAATGAGGACACACTTACCAATAAAGTCAGTCCCCCTTTCTCTGTAAAAATGCTTGATCTTAGCAAAGAAAACCATCTCCTGAGGACAGAAAGAAATATTCCCTTTAGGGAAAGAGATAAAGAAAATATTTAGCTTAGCCACCACCTTTTGGCCCTCTTTCTTCAGAAGAAATAAGTTTGCACACACCAACTAGTTCTGCCATACCTCTTCCCACATAAAGAATGTAAGTATCAGGAACTCCTCTTTGCTCTTTTCCCTTACCTTGAGGTATATAAGTGGAATAGAGCTGCTGCAGAACTTGCATGGATTTTAGGGGCAGAACTGAAACAGTTATACAGGATCTAATGATCAAAAATGCAATAAGCTCAATAAAGGCTCTCAGTTTGCTTCCTTCTCCCGTTATCTTTTCAGACCCACTCAGAAGCCAGTGGAAGGATTACTTCCATCCTTGCAATCCAAGGTCAAAGAGGGTATGGAGGCATCCTAATTCCAGACTAAGGAACTGACACCACTTGGAAATGCATCTGTTTGCTGACACAGAAGATCCAAGTTCCTTCCCTAAGATTTACAGAAGTTTATTATTCATTCTTCTCTGATATTTTACTCAACCACATTATCTTTGGCAACCTTGGCACTAACTCACTTGACTGAACAATGAGAAGACACATTTCTTAAAGATAAAATATATTTTCCTTGGTCTTATTTTATTCCTTGTTTTCAGAGCTATGTTATACTGCTGTCTAAGCAGAACTTCACAGTTGTAAGAAATGTGTTCTAACACTTCATTCCCCATTCAAGAGTCCCCTAACAGGCTATTTTAGCTGTCCTGGTCAGTAATTTCACCTAGGAAGTCATTTTTAGGTCTTTCTTCCATTTAAACTATTCTGGCAAACAGCAACTGCTGAGCAATTTAGATCTGCTAAAGCATACTCTAATCATCTAATCCTTGTAACATCAACATTGCTGGGAAATCCCAAAGGATGGATTTCCTTTTCACGTAGATGAATTTGCAGTACTTTATTTCTTCGTTTCTCCCCCCGTTTTTTCCCTTTTGTTGAAAGAAAAGCTCCTAGCTGCATACAGCTAATAGTCAATTTACCATTGAAAGCAGAATACTAACTACAGTGGTAATGGAAAACATAGGAATCTGGTGCTAGAAGTCTTTGAGTTTGGACAGATCTTACTGGCTGCTGTAACATGCATACATACCAAACTATGTGAATTTAATTTCCAATTCTGCTCAGAATGAGTTAGTAAAAGGGTAGGAATGGGCTTCCATATAATTTGCATTGGGAAAAAAGAAACACTATGGAAACCTGTCAGGAAGTAAACTATGAAGCTTCTGACAAGATAATTTCCTTCCCAATTATGCTTGAGAAAGGATATGTTAGAGGAAAATTCTAGAAATGTTGAATAGAAGAAGCTGAGTTCCACCAACTACAAGCATGGCAATGGCATGATATGTGTCTTGAGTTCTTTGTATTGCTTGAAAAAATACTCTTATATAAAATTAATTTACATACAGTAATGTGGAATAGAGAGTCTGCAAGGCCTGGCTTTTTAAAGTTATGTTAGTGACACTCAGCATTCACAGAAGATTCAACACCTCTCAGAAGTACTGTGCTGATGCACAGCTGATGCAAATTTATAGTATTACCTTTGATAAGCATAGAGTGTAATCATTGAGATTACCTTTTTTCACACACGTAAGTAAATAAGTACAAAGACTAACATAAACTAGACATTGAAAAGTATCCCTCATACAACAAGCCCACATAATCAGGGAAGTACTGTATTGATCTTCATAATGCAAAGCAGCTTTGACTTTGCAAGTTTATTTATAGTGTTGCCTCTGGAATTTGTATTTCTTTCTTCTTCCTACATACAAAACTAAGGTTAAGCACAGACCTCAGTGCCTGGGCTACTTTCCTGTGGTAGTTGCTGAGATGGGGAGAAGGGCTCTCTCATACTCCAGTTTCACCCCAATATAGGCTGGAGAGCAATCAGAGGCTGCCCAGGTCCTGGAGTATGGAGGGACTCCCAGGCTTAATAGACAAATACTTCCAAGAGCTGAAATCTTCTGTGATGTATGCATACTTAATTCTTACCTCATAAAAAACAGTTTTATTAGACTTTGTTCATCCTTTCCAAACGGTTAATCTTCACTTCCGTTCTCACACAGCTGCATTTCAGCTGTAAAGAATAATGCATAACATGTTTGACTGGGAGAAAAATCAGGTTTTTAATCCAAAAATCTCTATAATTCCTATTAGCAGCAGTTTTCTGTGTTAAAATTAGGAAGGGACTAGCTTCCAAAGGTATCTAATCTGTCCTTTTTCATTTCTTTTTGTCAAAACAGCCATTCTTAAGAAGAAGAAAGTTTACTGTTAAGATTTTTTTTTCCGCCATGCTTTGACATGATATAAATTTGCATAATGCTATTCATTATCATTTTACTTTTGACTTCCTAACCTGTATGGCCAGGTTCATCAGCTGTTATGTCACCGCAAGAGCAGATCAATCATTTACACCAATTTTGTTTGTCATATTAATTGTTGACAAAGATTAATTACCTTAAATTGGAATAATACTGGCAATTTTTACCAGAAGTCACATCTCCCCTTTCCCTCACAGATTCACCTTCAGTGCAGCTTGTGGTCTGAGGTAATGAATGTTGTGTGCATTTTTACCTTAAAAAACTGAAAATGGAGAAACTTTTTTCATATGTTTCTTTCATAGACAAACAACTCCAATACATTATAATACATCAAAACCCTATAGCTAAGATGATGTTCTCTCTCCTGTTAAAACCTGCAGAACAATCACATAATATATTATGGCTCAGAAAAAAATTACTGTAACGTATGATAACATCCCAGAAGGAATGAGTTTTCTATTCCCTCTGTTGGTGAATTGGGAAAGCCCTGCTGGAAACAGCTTCATGTCTATACAACATTTATTTATCATTCCTCTTATGATACAGAAGAGCTCTCATAAATGATTCTGCTTGGATTTTGTGGGTACTAAAGGGTTTGTTTCTAAGCAACTAAATTTTTGTTTAAAGTTCATACGTATTCCCTGTTTCCCTGCTGACTTCACTGGAGAGACACTGAGCAATTCTAGGACCAGGTGCCTGTGAAGGAGGTCTATCATGGAGTACAGCATCAGAAAGACATACTCGCTGCTAAGTACCTACTTCTTCAACTTCTGAAAGATCTGAATCCTCAAGCTGTGTTATTCAGTGGAAACTTCAGACACAAATGGGAAAAAATTCCCTGGGACTGTCTACATTTTTGCAACATCCACCTGGATGATGGTACCTCACTTGCCCATGTCATAAGTAGCTTGGTAGGTGGGAGAACTGGTGTTGCGCAGGTGAAGTCACACAAGGAAGAGTATGACTGCCTGCAAGCTGGTGAGAGTTGTCAGTAGACTAAGAGAGAGAAGACTGAGTGGAAGATCTTGCACCCTCTGTGGGGTTTTCAGATTTTTTAGAGATCTCATTTCCAATCTAGGGAATTCCTCTGACTCCTTCAGCTGAGTAACTGAGTTCCCAGGACACTTCAAGCTGACCCTAATTCCCTGTAAACAGTATCCACAGCTCAGACGGTTGAGGTCAGGTTGAATGACCCGTAGGTAAAGTGGTGAAAGTACCTTGAAACTTTCCTTTCTCTGAGAAATTCATACTTTGCATTCAGAATTAGTACCCTTTTCTTCTTTTTTTGGGGGGGGGCAGTTGAAAAGAAATACTTACTTTTGAACAACTTCTGAACAACTTCCTTAAAGAAAATTTATGTGTTTTTTTTTTTACTAAAGAGATTGTTGTGGTTTAGCCTCAGCTGGCAACAAAGAACCATGCAGTGGCTCTCTCACTCCTCCTCCCTCCCCGGAAGGATGGGGAGGAGAATCAGAAGGAAAAGGCAAAACTCATAGGTTGGGATAAAAACAGTTCAACAGAATGGCAAAGGGAGAAGAAAATAACAACAATAATACTGATAAAAAGAATATACAGCATAAAATGTCCTGACTGCCCAAGCTCACCTTGCTCCTGAGCAGAAAATCCCCCTGCTCCAGGCAGCTCCCCACTTAAATACTGACCTTGACATCACGTGGTATAGAATAGCCCATTGGATTGACTGGTTTGGGTCAGCCCAGCCGGATTCCTGTGAAAATTAACCCTATCCCAGCCGAACCCAGGACAGAGATACAAATGAACAAGAAAACAGCAATAGATTTTAAAACTTGCTGTCACAGAGAAGTCTAGAGCCAGACTAGGAGAAGGCAGCAAGTCCAGTAAAGCAGTGGATAATACCCATAGTGCTTGAATCCGTTGGAAACCAATGGAATAATGTCTATGAATTAAATGCAGTGAGATGGACATCACCACAAAGTAAGGGAGTTTAACTTGTAAAGTCTTCCTTTTACCCCTTGCTTTCAACTCAGATAATATTTTTTTCACTGTGTTTAGAGGATTCACATCCTACTGATCTGATGGATGTCTCCTTGTCTTCAGCAGAGACACAGGTGGTGTTTGTTTAAAAGGTGGAGTATTTCTAAAATGTGCCTGTTGCAAGAGCTGCTGAATTCTGGCAGGAGACAGTGTGAAACTTTATTAGCTATGGATGCCTCTTCCCAATATTTTTCCTACAACTGAGTTCTGTGATGAGTTCGGGTTTATTCATAAAGGTGAGTGAAACTGGGAATTCCTCAATATTGTAAATTTTTGTATCTATAAGTAATAGGTGAAAGCATTTTTCAGCTTTATCGTAAAGAAAAACGTGAAGAATTTTCAGAATGAAGTATCAGAATTTTGCGTGGCAACTTTACTCATACAATATCATATTTCATAACAATCAGAAATACAGAATTACAGAAAAGTAAACTTAAATGAAAAAGAGAGATTCATTTCCCTGAAATCATTCCAGTGACATTGATAAAAGCCCACAAGATGTATTATTGGAGCAGTATATGCTGAGAAATTTTGACTGCATTTAAGTATTTGTGTAAACTCAAACTGGCTCTGATGTTACACTCAGTAAACTCCTCCAGTATTAAATGCCTCAAAGTTGTACAACTCTACAGTTGGACTGTATATACAGTATGAATACAGTAGGAAACATTCATATTGCAACACAGTGTACATATTCTCTTTCAGATATTTATTACTCTAATTTTAATAGAGGTTGTAATGATCTTCTGAAGAGGAAAATGTGATTTTTTTAAAGTTGTAAGAAGTCAACACCATATTTCAGTGTAGAGTGTCACATGTTCTAAACCTATGTGCTTTTCATTGAAGAAGCTTTTATTTTTCCTCTTTACATCATGAATGATAGTGCGGTAACATGACAAATACAGTACATGCTGTATTTCACTACAATATTTTATTAACTTCTGCTTTAGCAGGAAGGCAATTTTTAAGTGTTGAGGTGGCTGTAGAGTCCAAAACACAATGTCTTTTTAGGATTTTAAATAGATAAGTACGTGTGACAAAATTCTGCTGGAGTAGTGATATGAAACTTTGAATGTCTAAGAGTGAAATGTCTAAGCCTTAGCTAGTCATAGAAATGAGTGGCCTCCTCTTATGGGAAAAAAAATGCAGAGGTTGATTTATATGGCCTGCCTAGAGAATATTTCTAATTTAATCTAATTCTGCAGCAAGATGGATCACTACAGTATGTCTGTTTTTCTCCTCTGTTTATAAAGCAGGTCTAAAAGTCTAATTCAAGCTTAAATATCTGACCTCTAAATTCCTAGCAAGAACAGATGTATCTTACATATCAATATATACTCAAAATATTTCTCTTCAAATAGCATAATTCTTAAATTATCAAATATTTTAACTTTGATTTTTCATCTCTAAACAAGAAAATAAATTCTAGTGGGAATTTTTTACCTTCAGTTACTGTTGAGATATCAGTACTTTTTTTTTTTTTAATTTCTTTATAGAATATTTGAATAGGAAAAGTTTTTTCCTCCCTCCTGTACAGTTTTTCAAAGTAGCCCACTGAGAGTAAATTAGGCTTAAATAAAACAAAATTAAAAATGACATCTAAGTTTGATAACAAAATAGACCATTTAATTTCATATTAGATGTTGGACATAAAAAAAAGCAATTCTGAACAAATAAGAATGAGAATGATTGAAAACATAATCGAGGCAATTATATCTGCATCAAGGAAGCCAGGTTTTTTTTAGCTAGTTATATATAGAATCATAAGTAATTTTTTTCTGAATCTATCAATTTTAAAAGTATAGGGATTGGAAGGCAAGCATATGGACATTGATGATAAAGATATCTGTTGAAACATAATGTATGTGGAATTATTTTCTAATCCTCTGCTCAGCTGGTTAACTGAAAGCTAATTGCATGTATTTTTTTAAAGACAGCTTTTGCAGAAGTAAATTGGTTTTAATTGGTATTTCTCTTGGTAAGCTTTTATTTTGACTTGGAAAGGAGTGAAGAATAAACCTCAGATAAATAAGAAGATGAAAATAAACTTCAGATATTCTTCACCATCTTGTCAATTGTTCACATGCCACACTTTTCACAGTTGTTGTTGCACATGCATTGACAGCACAGAATCTGAGCCTTTTCAAAGGCACGAGCTGCTAAAAGTGGCTTATTGAAAAGGGAGCATAAAACCCTAGGAAGAACACCTTGGTGAGATAATTTAGTTTTCACTTACACAAATCTCCTTAAGAAACTTGGCAAAAAAGGGTTGTGCAGACAGACATATAAACAAATTGTTGCAGAATGTTTTGTTTTCACTTGTATTATTAATTATGCTGTTTTGCAGTTCTATACTGCTTTCCAAGGACCTGAAAGCAGTTTGCAGTGAAGAACGAATTACAGAAAGTAAGAAAATCATGTTGCTCTAGAAACGCCAGATCAGTAACATTATAACAGAACATGTTCTAGGAGTGTTTTCTGAAGGCAGTAGTAGGCCAAGAAACAAGCTAATAGTAGATTATAAGTTTTATAGATTTTATTGGGTTCTTTTAATCTACCTGGCTGACTTTAGTTGTGACCTTCTGTTTTAAAGTATGATATAAAATGTTTCCTTCCAGATTGTGGGGGAGGGTTATCAGAGAAACCTTATATGACAGCAGACTTTTTGAAAAAAACAGGTCATGCAAGTGAAAACTTGACTGCACAACTGACTGTAACGAGTTGTGAAAAAAAATCAGCAAATTAACAAATGCTAAATAATCTATCTGACACCTGAGTCAATAGGGCTTAGTTACCAGACTCTAAAAAGGCTTTCAGCTCCCACACAGCAGAGAGTATAACCACAGGGTTAGTTTTATGAAGACAGCTGGAAACAGCAGTCAGTAATTACAGACAGAAGGCTGGGCTGGCGTGGAGTTTGCTGTTAGTGATGACCAACAACTAGAGAGAACACAGCTGGATCTTGATATCTAAAGTTTCCACCAGGGGGTGGTTATATAAGGGAAATGTATGTATGTATGTACACGTACTTGGATGCATGTGTACGTTTACATACATACTCACAGACACACCTATATGTAGTGTTCAACCAAAGAAGCCAAATAGCAGATGCTGGAATATTTGACTTGTTCCTGTGCTGCACAATGCCATGGCAAAATATGCTATAGCAAACACTACATTTAATCAGTTGTTGCCCTCCCATACGTGCACAATTCATAAGCTTAACCAACGGTATAAAATGGGTAGAGATTGTATTACCATGGGCTGATATAATGCATACTACTATAGAAAGTATCAATTTTTTGTAAATGACCTTTACAAATAATATTTGCTTCTATTTGTTATAATGAATTACATTTTTAATAGCAGTGATAAACAGACATACAAATAATAAATTTTAATATTACTGACTATTGAAGTTACTGCTGTACACTTCAGAAGTCCAAAGAGATCGCTGGATTTCTCAGACTAGCCTTCTGTAGAGTAGCACATGGAGATTTGTATTTCGATACTGTGTTTCAGGACTACCAATAAATCTGGTTTTCTATATATACCTTTTCACAGAATCACAGAATCACAGAATGGTAGGGGTTGGAAGGGGCCTCTGTGGGTCATCTAGTCCAACCCTCCTGCCAAAGCAGGGTCACCTACTTTTGTTGGTAATTTGTTGTACAATGGTAATTTAAGCAATCTTCTGGGATTTACAGGAAAGCATATCTTTCTTGCTCCAATATAAAAGTTCTGTGTTACGTAAACTATGATTTACACTTCCATCTTCCTTGTTTTTTTTAAATTTCTACCACCAGTTCGTATTTTGTGTCCTGGGTTTGGCCAGGACAGGGTTAATTTTCACCAGAATCCAGGAAGGGGCACAACCAGGCAGGCTGACCCCTCCTGGCCAAACAGAGCAGGGTATTCCATACCATGTGCCGTCATGCTGGGTTCCAGTGGGGCGGAGCGGGGCGGTGGGAACTCACTCGCGGCTCGGGAGCTTGAGGCGTCGGTCGTGGAGGGTGGCTCTCTGGATTGTGCGGTTTGTGTTGTGTTTTCTCCTCATCTGTATCGTTGCTGTTCCTGTTCCCTTTGTTTGCAGTTCTGTTAAACTGCCCTTATCCCAACCCACCAGTTTCTGCATGTTTCTTTCCATTCTCCTCCGCACCTCGGCGGGGGGAGGGGCGACCACGTGGCACTTTTGTTGCTGGCCGCAACCAAACCAGAACATTTGTAAGAAAACTATGTAGTAGACTGTCGTTGTTTAACCCTGCAGCTGGCAACTAAGCACTAGAGAGTACTGGCTCACCTCTCCCCTTCCCTCTCAGCAGGATGGGGAGGAGAAATGAACAAAAAGGGGAAATTTGTAGGCTGAGATAAAGACAGTTTAATAAGGCAACAAAGGAAATACTAATATTGCTACCAATAATGATAATAATAATTATCATAATGAAGATAATATGAATATGCAAAACAAAGTATTTACAATACAGTTTTTCTCACTACCCGACAACCTATCTGCAGCCAGTCCCTAAGCAGCGATCACAAAATGCCAAACTTGTGAATTTCTGAGAATTTTGCAAAACTCCAAGAAAAACGGAACTCCCGGAAAAGTTTGAACTCCCAGAGAAGAGGGGCTTTAAACTCATGGAAACGAGAAGAGCAGAGAGTCTCCTGCCCCCAGGCCAACCCCCATCATAAACTGAACATGAGTCTATGGTATGGAATATTTCCATTGGCCAGCTTGGCTGTCTGTCTGGGTATTCTCCCTCCCAGCTCCTGAACACCTGCTCATTAGCTGTATATGAGAAACTGGAAAAGGTACTTGATTTCGTAAAAACAACTGAAAACTTCAGTGTTCTCGACATTCTTCTCATACTAATTCCAAACCACAGCAGCTACTGGAAGGAAAATTAACTCTGTCACAGATGAAACCAGGATACTATCCTCCACTTATTCTATACCATCTACATCATGCTTAGGTCCCACACCTTCCAATAAATCACCACCACTTTTCCTGTCTTTTGATATATACACACAGCTATCAGTCCCTTAGTCTATGGGACATCCCTCTAAAATGTCCATTGAGTTAATTTAGTCCATGACTTTGGGTTCTATCTGTTGTAACAGTCTTTCAGGGCAAGAGAGATGGTGCGAAGTCCACTCAGTCGGTAAAGCAGGACCAGGCTTCAGTGTGATGTGGTGGGCAGTTGACAAAGGTGTGTAATGTTCGACTGTCACACACTACATCTGGAGCTCACAGCTGGTGTATCTGTCATGAGCTGTGTACATGCTCTGTGGGCTGAAGATGTCGATCTCAATGAATTTGCTGGGCACCAGTTGCAGTAGTCAGTTCTGATTCTATCACCGATGTACTTTGCTCCATTTCATCAAAATTCTTCATTAATCTGGGTGCTTCTTACAGTAATACCTTTGATATGACATATAGCAACTAATAGAAATGATGACATACAGTATTATATAGTAGTTAACATCATACAGTTTAAGTTGTTGACTATTCTCACACAAAATCAAATCCCCTTGAAGTACACATCAGCATTCCCCAACCTTTCACATCACCCACCAAGTACACCCAGGTCCTCAAGCAAAAGCAATCCCACAGATGGGTTTGCCTTTGCCTGAGGCACGAATAACCTAGACTGTTTTCCCTAACATGTTCTTTGTGTGCACTATGAGGACTTTATCCCCTGCTATAGTACGTAAAAGTTTGCTTGGGCAGGGCAGATACCATGGTGTTAACTAACCAGGTGGCCTTTGATAAATGTGTATCTCAATGTGCTCTCAGTGTAGTTTTTAACAGTCCGTTGTATAGTTCAATTTTTCCAGAGACGATTGCATAACAGAGGATGTGATACACCCTCTCAATGCCATGCTCTTTGGCCAAGGTGTCTATAAGGTTATTTTGGAAATGAGTTCTATTGTCTGACTCCATTCTTTGTGGGATGCCATGTTGCCATTGGACTTGCTTTTCAAGGCCCAGAATAGTCTACTGAGTGGTGGCAAGGGGCACATGACATGTTTCCAACCATCTGGTGGTTGCTTCCACCATTGTAGGCACATAGCTCTTGCCTTGGCAGATTTGTGGGAGTGTGATATAATCAATCTGCCAGGCCTCCTGTATTTATATTTCAGCCGTTGTCTTGCATACCAACAAGGCTTTACTTGCTTAGCTTGCTTAATTACAGTGCAAGTTTCACATTCATGGATAACCTGTGCGATGGTATCCATGGTCAAGTCCACACCCCAAGCACAAGCCTATCTGTATGTCGCATCTCTTCCTTGATGGCCTGAGGTGTCATGGGCCCACTGAGCTATGCATAATTCACCCTTATGTTTCCAGTCAAGATCCACCTGAGCCGCTTCTATCTTAGCAGCCTGATCCACCTGGTGGTTGTTTTGATGTTCCTTGCTGGCCCGAATCTTGGGAATGTGGGCATCCATGTGACATACTTTTACAACCAGCTTCTCTAGCTGGGCAGCAAGATCTTGTCACATTGGGGCAGCCCAGATGGGTTTGCCTTTGTGCTGCCAGTTGCTTTGCTTCCATGCTGGAACCAACCCCACATGGCATTGGCCACCATCCATGAGTCAGGATAGAGACAGAGCACTTGCCACTTTCTCATTCAGCAATATGTAATGCCAGTTGGATGGCTTTCACCTCTGCAAACTGGCTAGATTCAGCTTGTCCTTCAGTGGCTTCTGTGACTTGTCGTGTGGGACTCCTCGCAGCATCGTTCCAACTTTGATGTTTTCTTATAATATGACATGACCCACCAGTGAATGGGGCGTATTGCTTCTCATTTTCTGGCATTCTATTATATGGTGGGGCCTCCTCAGCACATGTCACCTCCTCCTCCTATGATGACATTATGAAATCTGCTTGGGGGGAGGAGACAGGAATTCTGGGGTGAAGTCAAGATTTAGTTTATTTCTCATTATCCTACTCCAATTTGATTGCTGATAAATGAAACTAATTTCCCGAAGCTGAGTCTGTTTTTGCCTGTGACGGTAGTTGGTGGGTGATCTCTCCCTGTCCTTATCTCAACCCACAAGCCTTTCATAGTATTTTTTCTCCCCTGTGCAGTTGAGAAGGGGCAGTGATAGAGTGGCCTTTGTGGGCATCTGGCATCCAGACAGGCTAAATCATGATAGAGTCTTACAGAAATAATTTTTCACTTAGGCTTAGGGAATATTATATTTTTCTTCTATGTATGTTTGTGTGTGTGTGTGTGTGTAGGTATATGCATGTATGAACATGTTGAGACTGTCTACCTGCAAATCACAATTTACACATCTCATAGCTTGTTTAATGACTCTAATATCTTCCCTATTTAGTCTTTAAGTTATTATCAAGTGATCTGGTAGTGGCTTTCCGATAAGTTTGCTTGACGTCTTTCAAGTGATTTTGAGGAATCTTATGAGAAGTTCTGACATCTCAATGGCATTAGTTTGCCATTGATATCTGAAACTGGATGTGAAAAAGGCCCAGGGGTTTGAGAAGTGTCTTCTGCCATTCTGCTCAGGTGTTGTTGGAATATCATCAGTTGAAAGCCAAGATTTCTTTTTTGTAACTTGTTTCCTCAGGAAAGGTGTAGCAAACTGACTAAGATAATAATTGAACATGGACATCCTAATCTAAGGGCTGTGCTGATGCCAATGCCTTGGCAACAGTGACAATGGCAAATGACGAACTAGAAACACATCAGTGGCTGAGGAAGAGATGTAAGAAGAGGGAAGGCTGAGAGGCTCTGATCGGGTTTTCAGTTCCAATTCAAAACCTTAAACACGGCATGGAGGGATGTACAGGGACCAAATACAAGGAGGGAAATAAAAGTGGGAAAAAGTGGTCTATTCCTACTTCCTCATTCAAGCCCTAAGTTCAATGGTGCTTCTTCTCCATCCCACCCTTCACTGTCACCACACACTCTACCTTACACGCTATCAATAACAAAGTGCAGATGATAGTTGACATAATCAGTTCTATAAATTAAGAGGTAAAAAGGATGATCTTCACTTTGGTGCTGTTCAGGAAGGATCTGTTATCACACAACACAGCATAACTGAGGCTGGAAGGGACCTCTGCAGGTCCTCTGGTTCAACCCTCTGCTCAGGGCAGGTCTAACTTCAAAGTTCAATCAGGTTGCTCACAACCTCATCCAAGTCTAGGCCTGAATATCTCCAAAGTTGAAGACACGATTTATGTATATTTAGTTTTAACCCTTCCCCTTAATGAAAGCCCTTAATTTAACTCATTGAAAGCTGTGAAAGAAAAGGCTAAATTGGAAAACATCATAATTAGATAGCAAAGTCAAGCACATCAAAATAAGGAACAGACGTATTTAGAGTTTTCTGTAAAACTGTAATTCTGTCACTCCGGGTACTGGGAAACAGCTTTCAGTTAGCTGATCATAGAATCATAGAATCATGGAATCATGGAATCATGGAATGGTTTAGGTGGGAAGGGACCTTAAAGATCATCTGGTTCCATCCCCCCCTGCCATCAGGTGCTCTTCTTACAGCTCCCACTTTCACTCTGCCTCCTCAGCTCATTCAATGCATAAGACAGGTGCACAAAGAGGCAAAAAAAATTTTACATAGATAAAATTTGTCTAGTATTTTCTCACTGTCAAGGAAAGTATAATAACTTTTGCAGTCCAAGTTCATTTATTTTGTTATAATAGTTGTACTTAATAAGCAATAATCAAATATGGAGCATTCTTTCATTGCTTATCTACAAAAAAATAGGTGTGTGAGGCCTTTTTAATGAATTAAAAAATTATTTTTCCCCTTTTTATTTCTACCTCTCATATTACAGATACAGCTATACATACATACATACATTTAGTATGTATATTGTGTGTGTATATAGTAAAGACAAAAATCAGAATTATCTCAGAAAAATAAAGAAAAATTCTCAGTAAATATATATATTACATATATTAGAGGAAACAAACAGCAGATGAATCACTGAACACATAGTATGAAAGCACTCTGGTATTAAGAACACTGCTTTACTTACATCATGCAGAAAAAGTCCTCTCCTACTTGAAGGAACAGCTAGTGATTAATCAAACATCAGGAGATCCTAAATACAGCTAAGAACAGTTGCTTTCTTCTATTTGCCTCTCCATTTTGACTCAGATACACACTGGAGCTATTTTAAGCCAGAGCTTTCATTCCAAGACTAATACTACTGGTTTTGTCATCAATAAAGCATTTTTAGAGCATCTTTTCTCTACTAGCCTCTTGCCATTGCTGACCAATAAGGTTTGCTGTAATTTTTCTTCTCCTAGGCTATGGACCTCTGAGGAGCTTGTCCTTTGCTCTCAAGTGTGCTTTTTTCCAGTTGCCCTCTTTCTGAGTCTCTGCATTAGTTTTTCCTCAGTGCTAAGGACTGCCTTTATTATTACTGGCTATACAAACCTATATCCAAGAGTCAGCAACTGAAAAGAAATATTTTCTTCTTCCTTGAAAATAACAAATTAATTTCAAAGAGTCTCCTACCCAGCTGTCAATTACAGTAACAACACCCTCTAACAGTCTCTAAAATCTGTAATCTGTGATATGTTTAATGGTTACAGAATAAAAACAAACAAATAAAAGCTACCAAAAATGTGTTCAGAACATAACTCTGGATTTGAGAACAAGAGCAATTTAAACAGGTGACAGGTCCATCTGGGTGTCAAACATGTCTATTAAATGCATTAAGAGCTGTAAAATTGGCTGTCAAAATCGAATAAAAATATTGTCAACCTCACAAGAACCAGAAGGATACATATCATATGACTTGTACTAGTGCTAATTAATATATACTGCGCTCCAAATTGTTATCTTCACAATAGATTGAGTTATTAGAAACTTTCCGAAATTATGAGCAAATAACTGAAATTATGTCAGGTGACTGTTCCTTTTCTGCTCTTAAATTAAACATAATGGGGTAGATTGAGTTTTTATTTCTTCCTGCTGACCACATGCCATTGTTGCCCATTAGATTTAGCACACATTTTTCTTTCTTAGAGGTGCCCTTCTGTTCAACAGGAGCACATGAATTATTCGTGACTCACTCTTTAGGCTGTGTAATGCACATACTGATTTTAATAGTCTCCAAAGCAAGATGTGTCCATTTTTGCAGAGGAGAAAGGTCTGAAGGAACTTCTTAACGCTTGTCTCACTGCCTGCATGGTTGGGAAAGCTTCAAATGGAGCAGGGGGTTGATCTACCAGATGAGTTACCTGGTACCTATTCTACCCCTTCCCTGATATGTTCATTGGAATCTGTTCTCCCTATCTCGTGATGCAAGAGATATGCTGCTAGGCTACTCCTGCATTCCCACTGCATCCAGATCTGTCACATGTGGAGAATTTTAAAACATTGCCTGTTCTGTTTTGCTCAAGCAGGGCATGTTGTTTTCCTTTGGATCCTCAGATCTTAAGAGCTGTATTTCCATTTGACAGTCAGAGATCAAAAAGTGCTCAGGGCTTTTCTGGCTGAGGAAGAAAGGAATGCTGTATCATACCTTCAGCGAATACTACTTTTAGAGTTATCTAACTTTACAAGCAACAAAGTACTTTTGCGTACCTGATAGCTCTAGGGAATAATACTCACCTTATTTAACACACACTATTAAATATATGCTTCAAGTGAGTGTTCATTCTGATATGTCCATATCCCGCAGATATGATATGTCTATGGTACATTATCTCTCACATTCACCGGAATCATCAGTTGGATGTGGTTCTGGAGTGCTCTTTATGCAAAAGAAAGTCACCTACCTTGGTTTCGGTACCTGGGTGATAATCCTTAGGTAGTAGGTACATAAGTGGTTCATCATCTAACATGTGGCTGTACTGCCACACTTGGGGTCTTGCTCTTTCATGAGCTGAGCAATTAGGTAACTGATTCATTAACAAAATGCTGACACCAAAATCAGATACTCCTACACATGAGATATGTCAGCTGCTTCAGTTCTTACTATCTCCATCAGCATTTCTGCTCACCATCCTTCCCACAAGATGTCATTCCTGATGGCACAGTCAGCTTTTTGTGTGCTTGAATAGCATATTGTAAACCCCTGGATGTCTGCTGTTGCAAAGAACAGGCTTCCTCTAAAGGAGTATTTTCCATTCTTAACACATCAAATCTCCTCTGAGATCTATACTTGTGAATATTGTGAGTTTTACTGCATGATTTTTCATTTCAAGAATGAACAGATTTTCTCATTTTTTTGTTATATAAGCTTAGAGGTGGTGAATGTAAAATACACCAAAATCATTTGATGCTACTGGTATACATTAATGTCAAAATTATTGATGTTTCTTAAGCATGGAAAAATGTTTATATTTAACAAGTTGTTACCTGTTATAAGCTAAACAACTTCCTTATTGAACTCACAAATACAAGCTCATCCACAAAAACTAATTAAAATAAATGGCAATGATTTCAGCACAACTACCTAAATTTAAAGATTCTTCAAGAATCGGAAATAAACTTGCTTGGTTTTGTTTAAAGCTGAATTTCAGCTCTTGTTAAACACTGATGAAGCTGAAAGTATAATAGAGTTTCAACTTATTTTACAGATGTTCAGTGAAAATTCTACCACAAAGTAAAGAAACAAATACAGTCAGAGGTATTCTGTCATAGGTAGTAACTATACTAGAAAGCCACAAGCTAAAGATCTTGTATAGTTATTCAGTCAATGAAAGAATGCCAACAAATTTCCGGTGTAGCCAAGCATGAAAGAGGTGTATTTTCACCCTGAAATTGCAGAAAGAGGGTAGTATAAAAACACACTGAACAGGGCAAACAGTTCTCTCACTTTCCTCTTCATATAGCAGTCAGCACTCTTCATGCCATTCAGTTCTGCAAATATGCAGTAATCAAGACCATGCTTTGAAGAACTCTTTGCGAGCAATTGATATTAATGTTTTTTCGCTTACGTAGACATAACTCATATTTTCCTTCTGCAGACATCTCAGGTTTCCCGTGTACTGCTAAAAAACAGATCATCAGTAACTCTTATTGAAATTCTTTGCTACTTGTAAATTGATTGTCTGAAGTACCCCTTCAATATTTCTACATTTCAAGCCAAAAGAGCTTGAAATAAAATGTTTCTGAGAAGGTGGGTGGTTATCAACTTGGTTAGTCTGCACTGAGATCTTCACCACTGCAGCAATTGCATGATCAACCCTGTGAGGGTTGAGCAGGCTTAGTTATATGCGCCTGAGCTGCTGTTGTCTTTGAGGTTTCCACTGGCACAAGTCAAGTCCGGATACACCTCCATTTCGGAAAAAACATAGTTTGATTCTCAACAGTAGACTTCTGATAAAATGAATTAAAACTTTGTTAAAGCTCTGTATTAGTCACATTTTATATCATGGGGTTTTTTTGTACTTTTGAGTTGTTTTAGATAATAAGATAGTTAAAAATATGAATAGGTTAAAGAGCAAAAGATGGAAAATCTTCACATGGATAAGTATTTATGGGTAAATAAAAGACAAGAAACAGAGGGCAGGAGTAAATTCTCAGTTCTTGCAGTGGAAAGAAATTACAAATGAAGCTCTTAAGGGACCTGAATGGGAAATTCTGTTGTTCAACATATTAATAAATAACCTGGAAAAGGAAGCAAACACTGTGATAACAAATGCTGCAGCCTGATTGTAAGGCATTACAGAAGGACCTCATGAGGCTGGAACAAAATAGGTGGTAAAATTCAGTGAAAGTAAATGTAAAGTGATACACATAGGAAAAAAAGAAAGTGTAACTTCACGTATAAAATGATGGTTTCCTGAATTTACCATTACCCTGGAGTGAGGTTATCTCTCATAACCCTGTTAACAGCAGGGATAACGATCTATTGGATAGCAATTGCCGTGAAAATTTCAGTTCCGTGCTTGGTAGCTGCCAGAAAAGTGAACGAAATGCCAGGAATTTTTAGAAAAAAATAATAAGAAAGCAAACGAGAAAGCATTAATATGCCACTGGTATAAATCCATGGTTAGTTTGCATCTTGAAATGTTGTATTCTGTACCCGTCCTCCCATTTCAAAAAGAGTATGGAGAACTGGAAATGTTCAGCAGAGGGCAGCCAGGGCACTTGAAGATGTGCTGTGGCTTTTGTGTGAAGAAAGAGTAAGTTGGGACACTGCAGTTTGGAGCAGTGATACCTGAGAAGAGTTACAACAATGATCTATGGGATTATGTGTGGTTTGGTGAGCTGGAGGGAAATCAACGATTCCAAAGCTTGAGAGCACCATGTGAAGGTAGGAGAAACCGTGTTCAGAATAAACATAATGAGGTTCTTCATACAAAGGATAGCTGAGTTCTAGAGCTGCCAATGGAAGTATGTTATAGAAATTTAAGATTTATATGGATTGAGGAGTAAATGGGAACAGTTCATGGCAGAAAAAAATATTTCTGTTTACAAAGTGCCTGAGTTGAAAACAGTTAAAGCCAGGGAGGGTATTCACAGAATCAAAGAATCACAGAATGGTAGGGGTTGGAAGGGACCTCTGTGGGTCATCTAGTTTAAACCTCCTGCTGAAGCAGGGTCACCTACAGCAGGCTGCACAGGACCTTGTCCAGGCGGGTCTTGAAGATCTCCAGAGAAGGAGACTCCACAACCTCCCTGGGCAGCCTGTTCTAGTGCTCCGTCACCCTCAGAAGGAAGAAATTCTTCCTCGTGTTCAGACAGAACTTTCTGTGCCTCAGTTTGTGTCCATTGCCCCTTGTCCTGTCACTGGGCACCACTGAAAAGAGCTTGGCCCCATCCTCCTGACACCCACCCTTCAGATATTTGTAAGTAGATGTTAGGTCCCCTCGCAGCCTGCTCTTCTTCAGGCTGAACAAGCCCAGCTCCCTCAGCCTCTCCTCGTAAGGGAGATGTTCCAGTCCCCTCATCATCCTTGTAGCCCTCCGCTGGACTCTCTCCAGTAGCTCTTCATCTTTCTTGAACTGGGCAGCCCAGAACTGGACACAGTACTCCAGATGAGGCCTCACTAGGGCAGTGTAGAGGGGAAGAAGAACCTCCCTCAACCTGCTGGCCACAGTCTTCTTGATGCACCCCAGGATCCCACTGGCTTTCTTAGCAGCCAGGGAACACTGCTGGCTCATGGTTAACCTGTCGTCCACCAGGACACCCAGGTACCTCTCCGCAGAGCTGCTCTCCAGCAGGTCCACCCCAAGCCTGTACTGATGCATGAGGTTGTTCCTCCCCAGGTGCAGAACTGACCCCTGAGGGACACCACTAGTTACCAGCCTCCAACTAGACTCAGCACTGCTGATGACAACACCCTCAGTTCTGCCATTCAGCCAGTTCTCAATCCACTTCACCGACCACTCATCCAGCCCATACTTCCTGAGCTTCCCTAGGAGGATATTATGGGAGACTGTGTCAAAAGCCTTGCTGAAGTCTAGGTAGAAAACATCCACA
>Ga0065711_1032280_pt1 | contig 27620 bp, 17 predicted proteins | sample Hoacrofraction12_FD_59098 | JGI IMG/M metagenome (GOLD analysis project Ga0065711, IMG submission 59098) | Hoatzin crop microbial communities from Cojedes, Venezuela - Epithelial fraction 12 v2 (version 2) | ecosystem: Host-associated > Birds > Digestive system > Esophagus > Crop | place...
CTGCTGTAGGTGACCCTGCTTCGGCGGGGGGGTTGGACTAGATGACCCACAGAGGTCCCTTCCAACCCCTACTATTCTGTGATTCTGTGATTCTGTGATTCTCCTGGCTTTAACAGTATCTCAGAGAATTTCCATGAAAACTAGGGTTTAGAGCTGTAAACTCACAAACAGGCGAGGGGCTGCCAGAGTCCCATTATTCAAGCAGAAACAATGAGTGGCCTTGAGCTGCACTTTGTTTGGTCCTGGCAGATGCTGCAGTGCCTCCCAGCTACCTCTCTCCTGTGCCATACCTGTGTTCCGTATACCAAGCCCTTCCATATAAGATACAGGTGGCATGCACACAGCAGAATTGTGCAGGGCTGCTTGCAACACAAGAGGCACATGAGCTCAGACAAAACCTGAAAAGGAATATATGCTTTTCCAGGCATATAATAAATGCAAGAAGAGATGGAGTGTTGTCAGTGAATGGCCCAGACTGCTGTTGTCAGACTTAAGGTACTGAGGTCAGCACATGAGGCTGTGTGAAATCCTGCTTTAGATGTGAAGGTAAAATCCAGATTACAGTGGTTCCTGTTGGGATGTTGAGCTCTCTGAGATGCTACTGTACTGTTGTTTCCGTTACTGTGGGGAGGGGAGGAAGTTGGAGGAAGCTGTGGGGACAACAGAGATCCAGTCTGTCCTCAGTAAGGACCAGAGAGATGCAGAAATAGCTGGTCCCAATGTGGGGAAGGGGCAAAAGGGCAGAAGGAAGAATGGAGAAGGAAGAGAAGCCACCCACTCCCCCCGAATTGGGGGTGGAGGATAGCTGAGCAACAGAAACCTGTCAAGATAGTAACTAATAACAATTAATAATTTATTGTACATCAAATAGCTCTTTTCCTCATGGTTTCCAAAAGCTCTTTACAGACTATATATAGCGACTGCATTGCAGTGTGGTATGCACTTTTCAGCAGCATGGTTTAGGAACAGCCTTGCTGCTGAGGCACAGTGGAGCCTGGTCAGCCCAGAGGAACACTAGCAAAAGACTTGCACCTTCTCAATGCTACCTGCACGTTTCACCGTGGTTTTTTTTAAAAAAAAAACAACCACAAAACAGGAGAAAAAAGAGTCCACTGTAACAATCTTTTGAGGAGTAGTGAAAAGGAAGAGCATTGTACAGGTGTTATTTCTTTCTGCCTCTTAAGACAGGCTGTCCCAATAAATTCAATTGCATAGACCTTGAGAGGAGGAGGACGGGAGTTGGCAGGAAACAAATGCATTTTAGAAAGCCTATGATAATGACTTAAAATTGCTTTTCCTCATAATTGCAATTTTAAGAGCTGACATCTAGTGATAAGCCAAGTGCTAGATGCTGATGGCTCACAGAACATGGTGTCTTAAACAGTGACTGTTACACAATAATTCTTGCCTATCCTTGGACCTGTTTAATTCAGAAAGGGGATGATGATGGTGCTTTTGAGGCAGTTGCAGGAGGCTGAATTAGTGGAAGCAGCAAAAGTGAGCACCCAAAAAGAGCCAGTCAGCTGGTGGACACACTGCCGTGCAATGTACCCTTTTCCCATTGAATCTAGATCTGCTCATCTTTTCCCCAAGATGCCACCTTCACCTCTGGGAGGGAACACACACAGCAGGCATCCGAAGGGCAGAGCTTGGCACTACAGGACAGGAGGTGAAGAAGTGTATGCCTCACTGAGAAGACTGCAGGGAGTATAATGCTAGTAAGAAAGCGGTTAAAAGAGCTGAGCAAACAGATGATAAATAATGTAGCAGGAGTTGGTGTAATGAACCTCCTTAGGAAACCTGGCCCATAGGCCAGCCTCAAGTTCCCCAAACCTGAGCAGGAGAAACCTACCTCATACAACCACCCAGGGCATAAAGTCACTTTGGAGGAGCAATTAGGGAAGCAGCTGCTTACTCCATTGCTCTTCAATCATATGCTGTTAAGTTTAGGGGGCAATTGAAAACCCCAGTGGATTGACTGAGGCTGCTTTTTGTAAGTGAAAGCTTACTTATGTAAATATGTTTAAGAGGTGCCTTTCAGTGAAACTGTTTGCTACATTTCCTGCAAAGAGCTAATGGAAAACCTCCCGTAAGAGATCATGCAGTTAGGGCTGCATTATAGATTTCACCTGTGGATGCCTGAAACTCAGGTGACCAGCTACAGAGATTATCTGCTCAGGGTATGGTCCTGCTTTTCCTGTTGATGGGTACAAATGTCAGGGGACCTATCATTTCCCAGTTGTTTTAATAGCCTTTGATAGACAAGTAGTGCTTTGAACACATTTTGCGTTGTATTTCTCGCCAAAGAGAGTTGCTACTCTGAGATCATGGGATTTTCATATTTTTCCCTTTCCTGCCTATTCTTTGATTTGTAATTATAATGTATTTGCATTCATATGAAGAGCTTGATTATGACACAGATCCTGCAGTTATCATTAGCAATAAACAGTCCCCACAGCTTTGTGCCAAGAGGAGTGAGAATGAACTGCTGAAATGAGATGCCTGAGAAAAACAGCCTGGCTTGGAAACCTCACCCAAACTCTTGTTCAGTTTGTACCTGGGAAAAGGACAAGGAAATCTGAACTCCATGCTGCAATCCTTGTATAATGGTCTCACAGCAGCCTTGAGGTTTTGGGAAGCGGGGGATGGATTTCTACATGTCCTGGAGGATCACGAAGCCAACTGGAGTGGTTTGCTCAAACTTTTCCTGGTAGACCTCATGCCTCAGGAAAGGATGGGAAACATGACTGCGTATTGGAAGGGAGGCTCTGGGATGCTGCAATGACATGAGACAGCAGCTTCCATGTGGTCTAGCTAGTGTAAAGCATGGCACAAACCCAATTCATTCCCAGGACAGTGTCCTCCTGGACCACTTGTGGCAGCTCTGCACCTTTGAGAAGCTGCCTTGTTGAATTGGGCTGCCCCTTCTTCCCAAGTTTCCCTAGTTAATTACTACTTTTCTATTTCTCAGCACATTCAGACAGGTTAAAAGTATTGGCTTCAGTGTGTATAGAGCTATCTTGTGTCATATAGCCATAAAAGTCCCCAGATGAAGTGGGGCTTTTCACTAGCAACAGGTACTGCTATTTGACTCTTTCATGATCCTGACACCTCCTCCCTAATACTGATGTATCGTAACATATAATGATGATGTTAGGTGTCAGTGGGGTATGCAGGTTAGGGTAGGGCTTCTCTGTCTTGCTGTACCCTCACTAAATACCCACCGTCCTTCTCGATCTCACTGTGGGGCTGAAATCTGTTCCTGGGTGAATTCATCCCTCAGTGGAGGCAGCATCCCTTCAGCTTTCATCCTCTATGCCACTTCACAGCACCCTTCCTCACTCACATGTAACCTGCAGGACCCCCACTAACACATCTTGTGGCATCGGCTGTCTGCTCCAGCACTTCTGAAGGGAAGGGAACACTTTTCAGAGGGTTGCAATATCAGCCCTTCCCCTCCAATGGAGCAGAGAGTCCCCATAAGATGGGGAGGGAGGGAAGTAGAGGCAGAGAAGGAGGAGTTTTTTTTTCAGTGAGGCAGGCAGCACAAAGCAAGATACCAGATGATAGAGCAGAAGTTGTTATACTGCAGTAGGGCTAGTGTGGTGTTACTGTTGCTTTCTGCTGTGGCTGCATACAGTGAGAAGGGGCACGTGGCTGTTAAGTCCAAATATTTGCTGTTGCTTCTTGAGCTTTTCTGTGTCTTGTATGTGATGTGGGGATAAGGGTATACTCTGAGCTCTCAGAAGGGCTGTGAAACTTCTAGCACGCTTTGAATCCCTCTGTGAGGACCATCACAGAGAAACCCTGCTAAGTGGAAACTCTATAGCAAACCCCATTACTGGATTTCCTTCTTCCTTTTGTGGTAGTCAGCACACTAGTTGCCCTCTCTCCCAAAACTCTGCTTCTTGCCTTGGGGCCTCCACCGCCCGTTTCATTGCTTGCTTCAGGCTTGCCTCAGGTCCTAGCTCTCGCCCTTCTCCTAGCACCCTGCTCTGATGGTCGGGTTGTCCTCCCCATTCTCTGCACAGGGGTCTGGCTTTCCTCCAGGCATCTTGTATAGGGCAGCTGGACTGTCCTAGAGAGTTTAGCACTGACTGTTTGCTTCATTTTCTTTGTATGCCTCCTTGGCCCCTGAGATCAACCTGTCCTTTAATTTTCTTGTAACTGACGGAGATCTGACCCAGGCTTCAGCAGTCCTGAGGATTTCTGCCTGTTCTCTACAAGCTCTGCCTGGTATATTGTTTGCCAGTCACACATAGCTTCTGATGCACGTGTATACTTAGGGGTCAAATAGCTTCTGATGCACATGTATACTTAGGGGTCAAATAGCCTTTTTCTCAGTGGAAGAGTGGCAATTCCTAACTTTTGAGTGTTTGATGTTGTGACTTTATGCACTTTGTTAACAAATGCCTTGCTATCTTTTAAATCAACAAACAGAAAAATGAAAATGTCATGATGTTGCTATCTGAACATTTGTTTAGCAGAGCTTTAACCACTTCACAGACTTCTTGCTCTTCAGTAGTCAGCAGCCTAACAGCATCTTCTGTGGCTCAGTACACATGGGGTTTGGGAACTTAGCTAGAGGCTTGTGTGGGTAGCTGTGACCAGAGATCTGTGTTTCTTGGGAGCTGCTCCAGGCTCAGAGGGGTGTCCTGCAGTGAGTGAAGATTATTCCAATGTTTAACACTTCCTTAAATAAGACATATTTGGCTCTGTCTTCTCCAGAATTTTGCCCATCAGTCTTTTCCTCATCTACTGTTTCTTTGTACCACTGCCAGGCTCTTTACCCCATCAGTCCCCGTCCCTGTTGGATTTCTCATCCAAGCCCTAGACTCCTCGGTGAGCAGGAGTAAATCTTGCCCTCTCTACTCATTAGGGTCATCTCCTTATCTTGTACCAATTCTCTCAACCGACTATTTCCATTTCTACCTTCTGACTATTTATTCATCTTTTGTTTTACCTCCATCCATCCTCCAGACTCACACACTTCCTCCACATTGATTCACAGCCCCAATACCCCAACACATGCTACATCCAAGCTGAGCTTCTTCCCTGACTCCAGATCTTGGACCCTTTTCTCGCAACAATCACCGTAAGGGATCTTAGAACTTATCTCTGTCTTTTGCCTGCTACTGATTCCTTGTTTCTCATCTACTGAGACATTCTCCTTCTGCTGCCTGGATCTGGTAGCAGTGTACCAGATCTGTACTGGATCAGTGTACAGGTGTCGCTGCTCTTCACTGAAGAAACGTCTCTCAGGAACCTGAAGAGAACAGCAGTGTTTCCACTGAGCAGTCTCAGTGCAGGCGAAACCTGCAAAGTATATTGCTGCTAGATCTAACATGATTCTTCACATGCAACCTGCGGATATTTATATCATAGGCTCCTGTCATGGTAAATTTATCTGTACTTTTCTCAGCTGTATCAATGGCATATTGCTGGCATGAAGCCCATTATCCTGCCAAATTTCATGTTCATGCTTTGCATTTGAGACCATAGAGCTTTCCCAGAAGAAGCTGCAAGGTACCAACTTTCCCTCTCCTTACTGTGTCTTTCAAACAGTAACTAAACACTTGCAGCTGAAATTGAAGAAGGAGCAAAAAAAAAAATCAAAACCAAACACTAAACCCCCCAACATTGTTCACTGCAGATATCCACTCCTACAAATCAAGTCCAGGAAAGTTCTAAGGGACCAAAGAAACGATACATCAGAGACTATCTATACAGGCTTACCTGTAACAATTAATTTGAATATTGACTTTATTTTCAACACATGTTTTTAGAAGAGGCTGTGGTGGGACACCACCTGTCCTAGAAGCAGAGGATCCCAAACCCTTTGGGGTCCTCCTGGCCCACCATCCTCCTGACAGCAAACATATGTCTCCCCTCAGTTATAGGGAGGTGAGATACTGAGAGGGAGGGGGATAATACATCATTGGGGGGAAGAAGGAGTGCTGAGTGGAAAGTGTTCATTCAGAGATTTCAGTCGCATTGCTCCAGCCTCCTCTTTTCTTTGAATCCCTGACTTTTCTTCTCAAGTCTCCAGAGACACTCTGTTTCTGCCTTCCCCATTCCTCCTGCCGGTCCCTGTAAAACAGCCTGTGAGGGGCTGTGAGCAGTGCACGAGGACGGCACACTGCCTCAGGCTCTCCGCATGGAGCAGACTCTTCTACTTCATCCCCACGTCATGGTGTTTCTCCAGAGGTTTGTTGCTTTTGCACACTCCTTTTACACAGCCCCAGGCAGGGAGGTGGCAGGATGCGATGGGGAAGATGGCAGCAGGAGGGGAGGGGGAAATGGGGAAGGAGGGAAGAAACCATGTGGGCCAGAGGAGGGAGGATCATTGCCTCTGATCTCTTATGAATTCTCCTTGGAAACAGCCAGTAGGCTGGAAAGAGAATGATAGCCAAACCAGATGAAGAATTGTTCCATGTCCCTGATGTATTATATCCTTAACAAGGACTTAGTTTCTTTAACTATCAAGCTAACTATTTCCTATATATATATATTACTTAAGCTGTGAAAGATAAAGCACACACAGTATCAATCATATCTGTTGTCAGAATCTCTTTACCTCTTCCCTTCTCTTTATTTTTTTTTCTTGTTATGCCTTCCACTCTTCTTTAAATTCTACTCAGAACAATGGTATTGTTGTAGGAAGTTGACCAAGATGTAATTGACGGACCATTTGATCACTGGTAAGGAAAAAAATTGAAAGGACTGGCTGTGGTATTGTTTTGGATCTGGATACTGAAAAGAACAGAGCACTGGTGTATGCTTTTTTTCCCCCCAGTTTCTATTAGTTGAGAGAACTCCTTCCATATTAAACAAGTTTGTCTGGGCTCCTTAGAAATCCAGCACAGGGAAGGTGGAGTACCAGCTCTTCAGGGTTATGATAACTGCTAATTTCCCAAGAAACCTTCTTCAACCTTCTTCACCTTTGAGCAGAGGGTTGGCTTTTTTTCAGTTTTCACATTCACCGACATGACGTCTGCACCCACAAGCAGGATAGAATCATAAATCAATCATATGGAAAAGACCATTAAGATCATGGAGTCCAGAAAGACACACTGCTGTTGTGTGTCTGACTGGACCTACCAGCTGCATTGAGTGGCGAAAGGGAATTGTGGATGAACACACAGAGACACTTTCAAGACATCTTGTCAGTTCCATGTATTCCCAGATTTGTGTTCCCTCTGCCTGTACCAGCCTGACATAACCTCCAGAATACTGGAGGGTCCTGATATGATCTTGCCTTAGCCCTCACTCTCCCAGTGAAGCAAATGGTCAGAGCCCTCTTTATTAATGTTGCTGTCTTTCTGATTAAAGAGGGAAAAAAAAAAAGGGGCAACAAGACTCATGGACAACATTGTAATCTTTAAAGGTGTTTGCATTGTATGTACTTAGTACATGTGCCCGTGCAAATGTATGCAAAACAGGGTGCGCCTGTACTGTTGTTCCCTGTAACCCCTTAAACCAACTGCACTGTAACTGCAGATTATTTGAGATTCAATATGGCACTTCTAATGTGGTTAGAAGGAACAATACAGCCCCATTCAATTTCTGGATCTCAATTTCAGAGGTTCTCAGTATCCAGTGTACCATCTAAAATCAGCAAGAGTGATGATGCTCTGAGAATCAGGCAGACCCTTGTATTTTTTCTTTTCTGATTTCACCTTAAATTAACCAGACATTTTTTCCTGTGCTTCTTAACTCAGCCTTTTATTATGTTTGATAGAGTGAAAGAATGTTTTTTTCCTCCCCTTGTATCTTTCACAATGGAGAACATAATGCCTTTGCTTTGAAGTCTTTGCTGTTATCCTGCCTACAAAGTCAGGCCTCTCTTTTGGCTTCCAGTTTAATTAAATGCGTCTACATTGAACAAGAAAGCCGTCATGGAGAGCCTGAAATGGCCTCTTCCTCTTTTGATAGTGCACAGCCTCTGACCATTTTAGAATAAGTTCACCTTGTACCAGTGCATGCCGGATCTTGTAGCACACCTAGCTTGTTCTAAGAGCAGGGAAGAGTGGGGAAGGATTGTGGCTATTTTCTGGGTTAAGGTCCTTTGCTGTCAGTCTGAAGTGACTGCCAGGTTGGTACAGCAACGCTTTGGCTTCCTGTCTACACTAGAAGAACTAGCTGACCTTAACCAATCATAGCTGAAGGTGTTTTTTTCAGTCAACTCTTTCAAGTAATAGTTGGGCATACTTGGGTCACTCTGGTGTTCTTTGAAATGATGCCGGAGCTGTAAAAACTGAAGTCTTCTGAAGTCTCCTAAAGTCTTCTAAATAACAGGAATTCGTAATAGTTTTCTTCATCCACTTCATTTAGAGCAGCCATTTGTGTCTCCAGTATTTCTCAATGGAGTGTTTTCTGTGGCCATTTTCTGGACAGTGTCCAAGTGGCATAAACAGGCTAATAACCTGGAAGTACACTGGATCTTCAACGTTTGTGATAGAAGCTATTTGGTTTTTAATTCTGAAAGAAATATTTGTCTCACTAGAAAATGCTGGGCTTATCCCATTTAATCTTGCATTATGCATGTGGAGTGGCACAAGAAATCACCCAAGCTCCACTTGGCAGCCTTTTGCTGGAGGATATCTACTTTAATGATGCCTGTCAATAGAGCTACCATGGAATTAATTTTAGCCCACAGTTTATCTACTAGGAGTGCATATTGTTAATAACTTACATTGATTTCTGAACCTTAGTTTTTACCTCCTTGTAGTTAGAAATGGGCCCAATTAGCCACATCAAGTTGGACCTTTAGTCCTCAATGTTAGGATACCAAAGAAGGCTTCCAGCCATTGGTTTCATCCAAACCACTTGAAGATGAGTGTCACATAATCCCTCTTAAAGAGCTTGTGGCAATATGTTGGAAATTACAATTTAGATTCAATGCATGAGACAGTCCTCATCAACGCTCAGTTCATAGAAGCACTGAAAGAAAGGATTAACCTCACTAGAGTGACTACCTTTGCCCCAAGAAACATGGCTAATTTAAAAGTGACTCTTTACAGCTTTCCATTGCTAATTGTGCATTTGTTAGGATGCCAAGCCTGGCATAGACTGAATACTCTTACTCCTCTTATTTAGGGTAAGCTGTCCCTTGTGTGCCATGGCAGGCAGGAGAACCAGTCATCAGTATTATGCCAGCCAATGAGTCTGCGTTATTATGCCGATAGAGTGCTGACAAGGACCCTATTTCTGCAATTTTCTCTGTTGCCATGAGATATCTTGCTTTGGAAGGAGGAAAAGAGTGGCTGGCCCACACTGTTTTATCCATTATGAGCATAAGGTCTCATGTGTAAAGGTCTTACTTTGTTATGTCAGCTTCAGTGCTTCCCAGGCAGCAAGGCCGCAGTGAGTTTCCTCTTGCACAAAGACTCTTTGATTTGTAAACAACAGGCAATTAATTGCCATTGGTCATTGTAAAAAGGATAACGGTATCAGACTCACATGTGTTAACATCACAGGTCATTCCTACTGGTAACTTTCATTTAAATTGCACTAGAATAACTGTCAGTGCTAATATATAGAAGACTCTGCTACATACAACTTGCAAATATTAGATTTAGCAAACACATTGCAGCTTTCTGAAGCACCTAGCTGGCTTCTTCAACTTAGGACATATCCTCAGATGTGCCCAGTCAGTATCAGGCAGCTCCTATTTAGGGTTAAAATTTGAACAGGGATCAGCATCTTCAAAAGAATTACCTGCTTATTTTGAAGCACAGATGGATGCCAAGTTCCTCTGAAAACCTGGCTTACAGTGCCCTTGACTTTGCCTCAGTCCAATTGGATGCGATGTCCCAAGGGAGAAGTTCCTCCATACTCCACACAGTTAGTTACCGTATGCCCTTTGAACACCACTCTTACATTGGCAGTGCCCTAGAGTTTCTCTTTTGTCTGTATGCCACTATTGCGAGTCTATATCTGGTCAATTTGCATTTGCTTTGGAAGTACTGATTAAAGGCCTTGAGCAGCAATGGAGGCCTTAGGTCTTGTTATAAATTCTGAGGAGCTTCTGAGCTTGTCACTCTGTTCTCTGCTAGCACATGCCTTAACCCCGTTTGTCCAGCTCTATGGTGCGTTTTCACCAGGACTCATGTCAGCTGCTACAGTATAATATCTGTGTAACGAAAAGACTTCCTGTCACAGGAGATGGACCCAAGATGACAATCTCTTCAGTTCCTTTCCCACCCATTTGCCATGATTCTTCTGTGAATCCAGCTCTAGGAAACTTGCCAAGAATTCATTACATAGCTAGTGATCTTACACAAGCCGTGACCTCCCTATGGTGCTGGTCCCACCTGGCATGGAATAGCCAATTTCCATACTGCTAAGCTTTCTAAACCTCAAGAACAGGGAGCCACATCCAAACTGCTAACTGGGAATGATCCGTGGACCCTATGAGTTCCCACCCTGTGCCCAAAAATTATTTAGAAGAATGCTACTTGGGCTGGGTCCAAACCATGCCAGGAATTGCTCCAACAGTTGAAAAATGCAGATTATGAGGTTCAAGTGCCTGGGAATGTTTCCTGATGCTGTTATTTATTCAAATAGGTGAAGCCATGATGTTCACATACCTTTTGATGTTGCCTTCGTGTCTATAGGAGCCCTTCAAGCAGAATGAGATCTTTCTTATAATGATTTACCTTATTACTCATTAAGCATGGTCACTACTTAATGTATTACACTCAAATTCTCCTTAACATCTTTAGCTGCTATTTTCATTAGCACAGCAATACCAACTGCTTTCTGAAAGGTCAGGGCTTTTTCAGACAACAGTATCGTTTGGATGCTTTCCTTATGTAACTGATATACTAGCTGGTCCTTTTAATGAATACTTAAATTTACTCAAAGAACATAAACCTTGGTGAGTATCTTCAGTTTGAGTACATAATGACCAGCGTATTCAGTGGATTTTGATCACAGTTATTAAATCAAAATCTCTCCATGCTAATGAGTATCTTAGGACTAAGAAAGGCTCCCATAGCATCACCACAGTCTTAGGCAATGCAGTCATGTGCCTTTCACTATTAATATAATCTGCAATATAACAGAGTTTGTTCTAGTGCAACAACTTTCTCCTCTCCTCTTCATTTTCATTACCTTCTGTCACGTGGCCCAGTGTTGCCATAATGGTAGTTACTGAGAAGACTGTTAATGATAAACAAAAGATGAGAAAAAAAATCACATTTCCAAGACTCACTGTTTTGTCTAATGGCTTCATAACACACATTTTCTCCATGCCTGACCCAAAAGGTTAAGGAAGAGAAAAATAGCCTTAATCACAGTAGGGGCTCTAGTTGGAAAATGAACCCCATTTATTCATGAGCTGTGTCATAATTCCCCTGCAGAAGAGTACTACTATGTTCTCCAGTCTGCACTATGTGGATCTAAGTGAGCTGAGGAAAAGTTACTAAGAAAAGCTTATTTCAGGAAGCTTAGGCTTACTCTACTACGGTCTACACCTCCTTTGTGAAACACAGGAAATTTCTAGGTGCCACAAAAATGAAAAGGTTGAAAACCACTTTTTCAGAATTGATAGCAATTACTAGGTAGACAAGCCCCATAGGCCCGATGGATATTGCCTCAGATCTCATCTTCCTGGGTTTGGAACTAAAATTTAGATATAGGTCTATCATGGTTTTCAACAGTATTGGCCCAATTAGTCTAATGAAGAATTTTATTGTTTGTTTTACTGTTGAATCAAATGATTGGTATCTGGATTCCTTTTTTAATGGGGTAAGAAAGCTTGAAGGCGTTTTTTGATGGGATTTTTATAACCACCATGGAGACAAATGGTCAAGTGCCATGGAGCATTATGCTGCTCATGCGCTGTTTCCAAGGAAACTCAGGATGGAGTTCCTAGAAACTCTTTGTGGAGAAGAGCAAAGCTACAGCTTGTCTCTGTCAGAAGGAAAGTCCCATGTTAGGATCATGACTCAGCTGAAGAACTGCATGCGTCACCTAAAAACAGGGACGTAGGGGTAAATAACTAAGTGGGGAACATCACATATTTGGTGTTTTGGGCCAAGCTGTGAAGAGCAAGCAAATATTTGTAGCCCAGGGTAGAAATGGTTAAGTTGCTGCCCCTTAATTTTCTGGATCAGGAATTTTCCAAGTGATGCAGGTCACTTCCAAAGATTGGAGATTTACAAGAGACTGCTGCCGTCAGTAGGGCGGCAGCCAGAGGTGCTGCTCCTGCGAGCCAGACGTATGGACTTTGTGGAGGGTGGTAATCAACAGCACTGTTTGTGGATCCTGGCCAAGAGAATGAAAAGCTGATTTAGCTGTATATTTGACTGTGCGGGCTACTGGAGGACAGCATTTAGCATTGTTTGAGGGAAGGCTGGGAAAAGGTTAGGTAGTATGTTTGTTGTTGATGATTTTTAATTATTTGAATAACACAAACACACCCATGTACAAAAAAGTACTGTTCTAAGGAGAAATTGTATTGTTTTCCCAATTCCTTTCCCTTCCCCCACAAAATTAACAGGTAACCAGTAGCTTCAACCAGAAATCTTTCAATCTGTCCTACAACATATTGGAATAGTTACTGCAGTGTAACTTCCCTTAGCATAGACAGAGCAAAATCAGTAGAAAGGTACTTCTACAGGAACAAGGACTAAACCTTAGTAGTATAAGAAAGGTTTAAACAGGCATTAGCATCTCAATAGAAAGATAGACATGATCCATGCATAATTTTTTTATTAAAAAACTGGTTTAGAGGATAGTTGCTCAAAGGTCAGACATACTGGTAGGACTTTGTGGTTTTTTTTAACACAGCAAACATCAGTCCAGAGACAATCTTGTAAAATTTGCTTATACTAGTGTTCAGGCTTCAGCTGACTTGTCATCACTGGTGGTAACTGTTGGAAAATAGCGATAAAAAACGTATCTGCTTGGGAAATAATGCAAAAACCATTTCAGGAATTACTCCAGAGCTGATGGAAAAAGCCGGGGCTGATCATAGAATTCTGAACTTCGAAAGCCAAAATCGCTTCAAAGCACAGAGGAAGGACTCGTTTCTCTCCCTTCACCCCACCAAAAACGAGGTATAATTTTTCAGTCCAGATTTTTACCAAAAATGCTTATTGATGTACAATTTGCCAGTTAACAAAATGGCTTTTTATTTTTTACTTTTAAAAAAAAATTTCAGTGGCCATTTTGATAAAAGTGGTAAATGCAAAATGTTAGAGGGAATATAAAAAATTAACAGATATTTCAAAACCTTTCCTGTTTAAAACAAAACAAACAAAAAAGCTTTCCCATGTCTTAAAACAAACAAACAAACAAACAAGCAAAAAACCTCTTTGAAGATCTACCTACTTTTAGTTCGCAACAGATATGGTAAAACTCATCCTTAAAATCCTGGCTTAGGGCCACTTACAGAGCACAGGTGTCGTATGCTGCTATGAGAATGCTATGCGTTTCTTGAGAAAGCTGCTGTGTTCTCATTGTATGGCTTCTGAGTAGATTAAAGGTCCAGCAGTTCCTGAAATATTTTAGTGCTGCAGTACAAAAGCCTGTCTAGATCACATTAATAAGATCTCAATTTGGAATCTTGAGTTGCATGCTTTTTCACCAGTGGAAATATGCTTCCTGGTCTTGGCTGCTCTCATGACATCTAAAAACCAGCTGAGGATCCAAGAGTATCCCTGAGCTGCAAATGCAGGACACAAGCGACAGGACATTGTTTATGGGTGTATGCCTCAACACCCATCTAATTGGAGCCTCAGCCAGTCAATTCTGGGCATATGCAGTCTCTGTTACTCCGTCAATTTACTGAAGCATTGAACTCTCAGGAAATGACTTACAGTTTATCTCAAATTTATCTCCCTGCTCCTTGTTGTGCATGTTTGTGTTTTGTTTCTTCAGACCTGTTTTAATGAGTACATTTTCTAACTTTGCATCCTTGGAACAGGCCCAACAATCATGTTAAACAGTCGCTCCCTCCCTGTAAAAAGGGATTAGTGCCAAAAAACACTCCTTGAACCTTAAAACAACAACAAAAAAAATGCAAACAACCTCAGCAAACAAACAAACCATAAACACCACGGTGAGAGCTTTTAGTCAGGGCTCATACTCCAGTTGGTTGCCAGCTCCTTGCATTCTGCTTCATCTTTTCTCTAAACTTTTATAGCCCCTAATCGTCTGTAAAGCATTGCGTACCCCTGTGGTGCTATATAAATGAAATAACAATGATGCTCTTGAATTAATTGGGTGCGTTTGCATACAGTAGTCTTACAATATGCTTTCCTCTTTATAAGACCCTCTCATGTGAGGCTGCGGGTCCAATTGCCACAGATAATTCAATGTTAGATTGAAGGTGTATATGAAGAATCCTATTTTTTCCCTTATGAGCCCTTTGTGGGGAGAATATGTTTTAGTTCATTAAAGGTGTACATTAGGCAATTACTTTATCTTCTCCTCTCTAATTTTTTCCTCCTTTTTACTCCTCATTTTTACAGGTCTCTTTACAAAACCCCAAATCTTATGGAGGTTTACAAATTTCCATAAATATGCCATCTTTTGGGGTGGGATGGGAGCGGGGAAGGAACCTCTCTTCTCAAGATATGGCACTGGTATTTTTTGCACTGGACTGCAATGGGTGCCAACCCCTGAAGTCCTCCTCTGCTAGAACATATCCTGTTCACAGAGAGAAGGATTTCTTATGCCCACGGAAGTGACTGCCAACTGTGGCATTGTTAGTCAGGTGTCCATCCGCAGGAATTTGATGTAGAGAGTCCCAGGGAATGGTTAAGACTGTTTATTCCAAGAACCGGTTCAAACTCTTCACCTAACCACCCCAGTGAAGACAGAGAGGCCGTTTAGGTACGTAGAGCAGTTTTAGATGCAGGACAGTAGGGTGATTCAGCCAAGAGACCTCTTTGATTTTCATTCCTTTGTGGAGAATGAAACAGGGCTAGGTGCAAGCTCAACAGCTGCGAGCCATCTCAGTTGCAAGTGGAGGCACCCTTTCAACAAATGCCTAGAGAAATCACTTTTTGCATCTTTCTGGGCAGATTCTTACATATGGTTTCCCATAACAAGTAGGCAATAGCACTCATGCACTAGCACTTGGAGTCCTGAACTGATAAAGTATTTTCACTTGTCCTAGTAAGACACCGTAGCTTTTATGACTCTTGGGAATCATGACTCCTACAGCAGCCAGCTATGAATGGGTTTACAAGAGAACTCAGTGGGGTTATATATGTGTTTTCCTTTGTCCTCCACTCTTCTCAGCAACATATTAATTTATGGCGCAAGGCCCATGCCAAAAATGCACAAGTGGCAGCGTCCAAAAGTCAAGAGTGACGAAGTAGATGTGCAGATGCCCTTGTGTTGCTCATTCAATTGTTGGGTCACTGCCACAAGGACTTTATCTGCATTTTGAGGGTTTGACTCATGAGGCAAGCTGGCATGCTTGCTTGCTGCCAGGGCTCAGAAGACATGGGTTCTGCTGCTGACTGGCAATAACCATGGGCAAGCTGCTCTGTTTTCCTGTACCCAGCTCTTGGGTTTGGACATCTATTTATTTCAGCCTTAGTAAATAAGAGGTTAATCCAGCCATAGGTCCTTGAAGGCGTTAGGGCACAATGAAAGCTGAAGAAAAATGGGAGTGATCCCCCTTAACCAGGCCTTTTACAGGTCCCTTATGACACCTAATTATGACTGTGATAAATAGTTTACAAATGACTTTGATCATCTACAATTAATCAACGTGTCCTATAGTGTAAGATCACTGCTCACTGGGGTGCAAGGTCATGGGCTTGCTCCTGACAGCATTTCTGAATGAGTCTAATCCTGTTCTTGCCACTTGGTTTCGCAGAGTTCAGACAAGAAAGGAGTCACCTATAAGCTGGGAGCTCACTGTCACCCAAAGCAAGTAAGACTGACTTCCATGGGGGATCTAGCACCCTGGGAATGCAAGGTGATTGGGGCCACCAGCATGGCAACACTGTAAATGTGGGCATCAACCAGCCTCAGCAGAGCTGTGGGAACAGAGGAGCTACTCGTTCAGCTAGGACATGCAGAGCAGCCTGGGGTAATCCCAGACCAAAGCCCTGCAGAGGTCACTGGAAAGATGTCGTGGAGGTTTCAGCTCATAACCCCTAGACAGAAATCAGAGGAAAGGAAATGGGGGAGTCCTCTTTAAGCTCAGAATCAATTCGAAGCACAACTTTAGACACCTAAGCGGAAGCCTAACATAAGAGAGCACTGAGGTTGGTAACTCAGATTCCTTTCATATTCTTTTGAAATTATGGCCTGTTTTCTAATTTTTTTTCTGTTTCCATTGTACAATTTTCCCTCACCAAGTTCTCCACTCATCTGCCACTTGTCTGGGCAGCTGTCATCTAAATCTACACCTTCCCTGCCCCTCTCTTCACCAGCCTGACAGCTGAAGCTGCAGATGGCCTCTTTTCCCTGCCTTCCTCTACAAGACTATTTTCAGATAACACCCCTGCGAAATGTAAAGGAGAAAGCCACAGAATAAGGGGCTGATGTACCACTGCCTTTGCCAAGATACCTGTGAACACAGAAAGAAGCCAAGCTGCTGAGTGGAGAGGGCAGAAGAAAGGCTGACTCTATCTTCTGAATATCTTTTTTGTATTGTTATAGGATCAATTTCCCTTGACCTGCACCTAGCTGTGTAGCAGAGATGCCAGAAGACACACATTAGTACCTGTTTTAGGACATAGTGTCCCTCACAAACTGATACTGGGCTGCAAAGTCTGCATGTGCCACCAAGGCTCTGGAGGGCCAGGCAAACCTAGTAAGGTTCATTTTGTTCTTAGCACCTCCCTTAGAATCTCTGTTAAACTGATTACCGTCCTAGTCTGGATCTTCTGTGTGAAAACAGAAGTTTTCATTTGCAGAGGTGTACTTAGCTGCATAACACCATCCAGGAGCTGTCTATGAAGACTCAGACTACCCAATTGAGACAGGGTCTGTTTGGCAAAAGAAAAGCATCTGGGAAGGAGCAAAAAGAGTCTGTAAATCAGTTCCTAATGTAACTCAGAGCAGTCTTTTCTCTTTTTTAATTCAAGCTAAGCTCATTTAATACTGAAGCAAGATCCAGCACAATGCAACTTCCAGATCTACTTTTCTGACAACAGCTTGATAAAGAACATGCTTATTATTAGGAGCAGGAACCTAGCATTCTGGGAGCAGGAGAGGTTCACAAGTTAAACTGAGGCCTACACTGCTATGAAATCGGTTTTGAGACTAAAGACCATGCACCACATTTGCATCCTGTCCCTGTGGCTGCCATTCAGAGAGCCAACTGCATGCCTGCATAAACATGCTTGTTGACCCAGTGATTCACCAAGTGTGTTCAGGCAAACAGAGTGCTGGGAACTCCGAAATATGTGCTTGGTCAACACCTGAGCTTGCATTTATAAGTTTACAGTCTGCACCATAGAGAAGTTTGACCTTGGGGTAACTTCAGTCTATCTAAATAGAGCCTATGAGTATTGAATAAATTTAGTAGCTAACTATGAATATCTCTGCTATGACCTTCTTGCGATTGTGACCACTGACAGCTTCATGACACCTCTGCCTTTAGTAGTAAACCTCTTCTGTTTAAGTGGAAGGATGGTGCTTTTAGCTTTTTGTGTTCTAAATGTCAAATTAAAAGCAACTTGCTCCCCATACAGCCCCCAAATATGCCATGTTTTGCTTCATTGATTTCTCAGGTACAGTTGTCATGGAGGTGGAATCATGCACAGCCAGACATGGAGTCATTGTTCAGTCTTGCATTTGCCCCGAGATCCACTGGGGATGCAGTGCAGCAGTCCCAGTTTTAAAACATACTTGCAAGGCATAACCTCTCCAGGGCACATATTGAAACAAAATTCTACACTGAGAGGGAAAAACTGTGTAGATTAAATGCATTTTTATATACTTTCCAATTCCTTGCTCACTATGAACATCTTAGTGGTTTTGCAGGATACTCTCGTCAGTGTGCGCTATTTTCTCCATTTTAATCAATGAGAAAATAAAGCTTGATCCAAGCTCCCTTAATGTCTACAGTGACCCATGAAGCTCGTGACAGAGCATGAACTTGGAATCCACTTTCCAGAATTTCTAGGCCCTTGTGGGATTTCCACATCAGATGTCATACTATTTTGAATGTTTGGGCCCAGCAATATTGTAGTAAAATCAAGTTTTCCAGGTCACTGAAAGTTATATTTACAACTGGATTGCCCTCCCTCTCCAAGATGCCCACCTACAATAGAAACATCTGCTAGCCGAATTAGTTCACAACATTTGCTGGCTTTGCTGTTGGTGGGGAAAAAAAAGTGTAGCACAAATGCTGTTTTTTTGGCAAGAAAGTGCTTCTGCTGCTGAAGGACGCTGCTTGGGGAATAAATGGAACCACTGTGGAAGAAGCACACCTTAAGGATCTATTTTAGGGCTCTTTGTGGATATAAAAGTGGGTGATCTTAGGGAAAACTTAGCACCATCACATGCCTCAGTTTCCCCATTTGTAAAATAGTAATGCAATGAGTTCTTCAGCTGGTTATTTCTGTCATTCTGGATGCTGCCACTTGTGTATTATTGGCATGGGCTTTGGGCCATAGATTAATATGTTGCTGAGAAGAGGGGAGGGCAAAGAGAAACACCACAGAACCCCTTGGTATGGTGGAAAGTGGCGTTGTAGATAAAACCCCTGTATCCATATTTTCTAGCTGAGGAAGCAGGCCCTGGGAGTATCTTGCCCAACCTTCAGATGAGGTTTCTGTTTAATACAGTTGTCCTCCTTCTTCCCTATTCTCCTCTCCTACTGTTGATACATGGTCTGTGGTTCCTTATCATAAATAAGATTTGTGAGCTCTTTGGGGAAATGGACTGTCTCTTCTCCTATACTTGTGCAGCTTGTACAGGAGTATAAATAATAATAGTCATTAATGCTAATAATGTGTTTTTTAACCTCCTGATCATCCTCTGATAAAATAGCTACAGGAGAGGAATCCTGCTTTGAAAAAGAAGCTACTGGCAGAAGCTATTAACACTGCAAAGGCTAGAAGATATCAGGTAGTGCTGCTTGGGTTTAACCTGGATAAACGCCAGATGCCCACCAAAACCACTCTATTACTCCCCCTCCTCAACTGGACAGCGGAGAGGAAATATGATGAAAGGCTCGTGGGTTGAGATAAGGACAGGGAGAGATCACTCAGCAATTACCGTCATGGGTAAAACAGATTGAACTTTGGGAGAAAAAAAAAAAGCTTTATCACCAGTCAAATCAGAGTAAGGTAATGAGAAATAAAACTAGATCTTTAAACACCTTCTCCCCACCCCTCCCTTCTTCCCGGGCTGAACTTCACTTCTGTTTCTCTCCCTCCTCCCCCTGAGTGGTGCAGGGGGACGGGGAATGGGGATTGCAGTCAGTTCATCACACATTGTCTCTGCTGGTTCTTCCTCCTCATGGGTAGGACTCCTCACACTCTTCCCCAGCCCCAGCATGAGGTCCCTGTCATGGGAGACAGTTCTCCACAAACTTCCCCAACGTGAGACCTTCCCATGGGCTGCAGCTCTTCACAAACTGCCCTAGCGTGGGTCCTTTCCATTGGGTGCAGTACTTCAGGAACAGACTGCTCCAACGTGGGTCTGCCACAGGGTCACAAGCCCTGCCAGCAAGCCTCCTCCGGCGTGGGCTCCTCTCTCCATGGGTCCACAGGTCCTGGTAGGAGCCTGCTCCAGCGCAGGCTCCCCATGGGATCACAGCCTTCTTCAGGCATCCACATGCTCTGGCATGGGGTCCCCTCCATGGGCTAAATATGCTCTACTGTGGACCTCCATGGAGTGCAGGGGGACAGCCTGCCTCACCATGGTCTTCATCACGGGCTGCAGGGGAAAACTCTCTGCTCCGGCGTCTGGATCATCTCCTCCCCCTCCTTCTTCACTCACCTTGGCGTCTGCATAGTTGTTTCTCTCACATAGTCTCACTCCTCTCTCTCAACTGCCACTTCCTGACAGGTTTTTTTCCCCTTCTTAAATATGTTATCACAGAGCACTACTACCGTTGCTGATTGGCTTGGCCCTGGCCAGCAGCGGGTCCATCTTAGAGCTGGCTGGCATTGGCTCTATCAGACATGGAGGAAGCTTCTCGCAGCTTCTCACAGAAGCCACCCCTAGAGCCCCCCACCACCAAAACCTTGCCATGCAAACCCGTAACAAGAGCCAAACTTAAAGCTGCCTCCTCGTGTTTTTCATTAACTGAGAGTCTGCAATTGCATCACAATCTTATTTTTTTAAATAGTAGGCGGGTTGTAGGCTCTTATCACTGTGCTGAGTCTTTGTCTTGCACCTGGTGTCAATGGCTTGAAATAATTTCTCACCATCCTTGTGTAGAGCCTCTAGCACAACAGGCCTTGGTCTCAGTAAGGGCTCTGTACCACTTCTGTAGCACAACTGATGAACAGCGGCAGGGACGTTACACATACGTTCAGTACAGAGCAAGTAAGGTAAAGAGCTGCCTTAGTGACTTTGAAGTTGAGAGGACGTGGATCAGGGGCCACTGAGTTTGGTGAGAGTCTTCCAATTGTTTTCACTAGGCTTGAGAGCAGATCTTCAGAGACGCATAGAAATGTGTGGAGCCCTTCCTACACAAAGACTACTCTCTGAACAGTATTGAAACCTAAGCATTTTCATGTCATGCAAACCAAGTAGTATTTTCCAGGACCTGTGGTTTGGCCAAATGAAGACCAACTCTGTGCAACCATGTTTGCATATTTTCATCTCTTCTGGCTAATGTCGTCCTCACTGCCATAGGCTTGACCTCCCTTCCAAGATGCAGTGATGTTGTTGCTAGGATGGGGTAAAGACATAAATCAGGGCAGATTTGTGGGGACAAGTACCATCAGTTATTTGACAACATAAAAGCCTGATACACTTTTGGGCATGCAAACCCATAAGCCTGGAAAGCTTGTTTTGTTTTGTTCTTTCAGCTATATTCTTTAGTTTAATATAAGATATTGCTTCTTCCTACAAATCCTGCCTCACATTATTTGCCTTTCAGCCCTCTATCCACAGTAATTTTTGCACTGGAACTGTTAAAAAAAAAGGCAAAAATTGTTTCTTCCACTAAGCATAAAGCACTCCCCCAGTCCCAAGTATCTTAAACAGCCAAGCCCTTGCTTGCTCAAGCTTTCAAAAATAAAAACAAAATCATAAAAATGCATCCTTGGGTAAGAGACTAGGTCTAAAAAACATCAGCCTGGGAGTTCATGATTTGAGGATGTTGTGAACCACTGCAAGGAGACATTTGCAATGGAAATAAGCCACTATTATGTGTTTCTGTCCAGGAAACATCAGGCTGTCCACATATGCGCAGGTCAGGTCTTATTGTGGACAGTGAGACTGGTGTCATTTGCCACCTATATCTCATTTGGGTGGTAAGTACAGACTTGGCAGTCATTTGTCTGGGACTTTCTCATGTCACGCAAATCAGCTGGACGTCAGTCAGCCAGGCACAGCAGGCGAATGTCCACTTTTCCCTTTACTGCTTTGCCTAAAGAACAAAGGACACATACAGGGGTATGGTAGTCCTATCTCTAAAGTCACCCTACAATATATCTAGCAAAGCCAACAAGCCTTAATGTAAAGGTGGAAGTACCACCTGGAGAGCATGAGGCTTGACTTCTTGGGACCATGGGTCAGGAAGCCAGGCTGCAGCATGCAGCAGCTTCGCCCCAGCAGGCACAGAGGGTTAACGGAGGGAAGCACAAGGCCCTCAGCTATGACTTAAGACCTGAAAAGCAACAACTGGGATAAAAAGGCTGCTTTCGGGCAGAGCAAGGTATGTGCCAGGGGAGCTGGGTGCTGTTTCAAGGAAATGTCTTTGCTAGAGTGCTGCCTGGGGCAAGAAGCCCTGAATCCCAGGAGGAGGGGAGAAAGGTCTGTGCTGTCAAGCTCCAGTGGAGATTTAAAGACCAGGGGGCTGCAAAAACACTGTCTTAAAAGGTGCTCTGTAGTGTTGAGGGATTGCTTCTGCCTCTGCAGAGCCCAGTTAATGCTGGATGTGGCAAGGGTTTTGTGGAGTAAACACCTCTCCCTCTGGATTGTGAATTCCCTACTGTTCGTAAGAGCTGATCAGAATTATGTTTTTTTTTCCCAGCTTGAAAGAGCTGACTCTTTTTCCCAAGAAAACATGACAACTCAAAAAATTATCTGCTAAATTTTTGGTTTGGGTGCTAGCCAATTTTCTTTTTCGTGTTGTTGTTCACACTTGCAGATTTCCAACAAAATCTTGCAAATGTTCAAAAAGTGGAGGCCCTTTCTGCAGAACTTTGTGTGTGTTTCCCCAGAGAGTGGGTTCTGAATGCCTGTGTTTCAGGCCATCTCAGTGTGGCCTGGGTGAGGCTCCTCTTGGAGAAGGAGTTGGCACCATGGATACAGCATGGTAGACATGCTGATAGTGTCTGCTGTTCGGTTTATTTTATATTCTAATTATGCTACCATGTCAATGTGTGTGCGTATATAGCTGGCAAATGCTTTTTGTGAGATACCCTTTATGTGACCCAGCTTGTAGAGTATGTGGGTCTGCTATGGCTAATGCTAGAGAAACTCTCTCATTGGTTCGTGCTGTACCAGTTCATGCAACACATTGTCTCCAAGGGTCCTCAGTTCAGTCCCCACTGCATCATCACACTGTTGTTGAAACTAAATGTAGACTCTTCCCGTCTCTTCCCTCCTTCCACCGCTCTCCGAGTGTTGCTGCCATCTCATTAGCTGGCTATTTCTGTGGATTTTTATCTTACAGAATAGTTATATAGCCACATGCTACTTTCCTCAGTTGCTGGCCTGGCATTTATTCGTTCAAAAAAGTTACTTTCAACTTGGGGTCTTGTAAAAACCCTGGTGGAAAAATCCTTCCCTTGAAGAAGCCTCCCTCAGAAAGACACTCTGCCATCTTTGATCAGGTTCACAGCAAGACTGTAGAGAGGAAGAGAGGTGGAATGAGTTGGGGGGCAGCAGGATGCAAAGAGAAGCTGAGAGAGCGAAAAGGGGGAAATATAGATGAGGACTATGAAGTGGCAGAAAGGAAAGGGTAGGTGAGAATTGTGGTGTGAGCAGAATTGGCTTCTCTTGAATATCAGGCAAATGAGAAGCATGAATGCTGGTCTCTCAGTCTCTGTAAAGGAACCTAATCTTGTGTGAGACTTTATCACAGGCTTGATGCACTCTGCGTCCCTTCTATGAGAACTCGCATTTCTAGACACTGTGAGGTCCTTGACCTTGAATAGTGATGGGTTTCACAGAACCACATGACAAATGAGTACTTCTTCCACTCTCTTTCCCAAGATCAGATGCAGCACATGCCACAACACTCTTCTAAATCACACTAAAACGCGCTATTCATCATAGATGCACTAGTCCCAAAGACATACCATGAAACCCACAGATACAACACTCAATAAAACAAGTAGAAATACACATGTGTCAGAGACAGACATACAGGACAGAACACTAAAACATCTAGGAAAAAGACACTCTTGGGTAATGTATGGCTCTTGTCTCCTGCTCAGGTTACCTAGATCTTTTAGCTTTAAATTTCAGGACCGCTCATTCTCTTCTGTAAACCCTGCAAAATTTGCACGGCCAACTGTGTTTTCAATACTACTTCTATTAAAGTAAAAAAACACTAAGCCTTTTGCTAATGCAACATGACATTTGCACAGTTAAACAACAGTAATTTGAAAAAATCTGTAATGAAAAATTTAAAATTTCCTTCATCAACTTTATCACGCCTGCTTGAGAAATATTTTATGGTAGGTTCAGTATAAAAACTTGAAAGAGAAAATGTTATGTGTGCTGCACAACCAAGTTAATATTGATATTGCGTGAAGTGACTAAAGCTAAAATGAAATAGAAATGAAAGTGTGAGTGCTTAAACAGTTAATAGCACAAAGCACATTTATTTATTAAAAAATAGACAAGCATTCATGCACAGTGCATCTAAATGCATCCACTCAGCTTTAATGAAATACTTTTACTGTGCATTAAAAGTAGCCAGCTTTCAATCATTCAGACCTTTGTCAGAATCCAACCTTTGTTGTTTTTTTTTTTTATACAGGATTGTACACGTGCTTTTCAACAGCTAATATTTCTACTGTTCACCTGGCTTTTGTATCCCGGGGTAAGTGGACTGTAGTAACTTAAAAAGAAAGGATTGAAGAACAAGAACTATTGTATGTTTTGGGGGTTGGTTGGTTGTTTTTTATTCTGGCTTTTTAAAAAAGTCTTTAGAGATTTAGGGAGAGTTGGGTGTAACTCTTGCCTCCGTTTTTGTTCTCACAATATGTAGGTAGCTGAGGGATTTGGCCACATGAAAAGTGGATTCACCTTTGGCTGGAGATCAATCCCAGAGAATTTCAGCCCACAGAATCTGATACTCCTGCTCATATTTAGTAGCCCAGTGTCCCGAATAACCCCGTTGGTATGACTCAGCATGAGCAAGGGAGCCAAAACTCAGCCTTGAATGTTTTTGAAGGTTAGGAGTATGTCAAATACGTTGTAAGAAATAGCTGCTTCTCTTTTCAATCATGCTGGCTTCTCCAGGGGAGCATAAGATGCTGCTACCTGAGGGTGCTTCTTCCTTTACATCTTCTCTCCAGACTTTTAACTACCACTGCCCATTCTAGATGGAAGCGATACTGGGTTTAACATCACCTCATACAAATTTTTTTCCTATGCAATTTATGGAGCAGAGATCCAATTCTGATGATGATGATGATGATGATAATAATAATTATTATTATTATTATTTCATTAGAATTTCTATTACATAAATGCTCAAAGACTCCAAATAAGGCTGGACCCAACAGGCCATAGGATGTTCACATGCAAAGTGTGAGATGGCCATGAAGTAGAAAGTTGTAGATAATGGGATCATGCGTAAGGTCATGAGCAGAAGTCTGTAGGTAAAGTAGACTTTGAATGGTTGCATAATGATGTGATGTAAGTGGTAAGGCTGTGGGGCTCTGCAGGATTGTGTGTAAGGTAGGTGAGAGATAAGGTTATGCATGTGACTGGGTAGCTGGAATGTTGGGATAGATGTTTGATAGCAGATGAGCTTTGAGGCCTTGTATGGGGCTGAGAGGAAGATTTGTGAAAGAGTACAAATGGATATGATACTGTACAGTATATCAGATGTAGATGTTGGGCACTGAGGTAATGGATGATGAAGGTATGGGGCTAGTGAAACAAGGAATGCAGACCATACGGGCACTTATAAGAGTCAGAAATGTATAGAGCTGGTGTGGTGTTAAGGTGCTGGCCTAGCTGGTCCCTGAACCTGTGCTAGACCTAGGTGGGGATTCAGGCTGAGGGAAGAGAAGGCTCTGGGGTGACCTTATAGCAGCCTTCCAGTACCTGAAGGGGGCCTACAGGAAGGATGGAGATGGACTTTTCACAAGGGTGTGTAGTGATAGGACAAGGGGGAATGGCTGTAAACTAAAAGAGGGAAGCTTTAGATTAGATATTAGGAAGAAATTCTTCACCATGAGGGTGGTGAGGCACTGGCACAGGTTGCCCAGAGAAGCTGTGGATGCCCCCTCCCTGCAAGTGTTCAAGGCCAGGTTGGATGGAGCTCTGAGCAACCTGGTCTAGTGGAAGATGTCCCTGCTCATGGCAGGGGGGTTGGAACTAGATGATCTTTAAGGTCCCTTCCAACCCTTACTATTCTATGATTCTATGATTCCTGCAACAAAAATCAAAAACTGTCTCCCACTCCAAGCCTGCAAACTGTCACCACTTGATTTTGGCACACTCACCTCCAAATACATCTTGAGTGGCAAGTTTATTTTTTCCTGTGCTGTCTTTCAGACCATGGTCTGTTCATATCAGAGTATGAAAACCATTTAAAAGGGAAACCACGACAAAGAAGCATGCTCCTCCAGTTGACTTTAAACCACTCTAATAGTTTTAGTTGTATTTCCTTGCGAAATAAAGCCTAGCTGATAATACATGTCTATCTGTTCATATGTTCTTCCTCCCAGTAATTTTTCAGCATGACCAATTTCATTCACATTTAAAAGAGAGTGGAAGGCTTAAACGTAACTTGTTCCTGTATGACTCTTAAAAACAGGTGATTAAGTAATGCCCCACTCCGTCTGTAGGTGGAAAAAAATGTGGATAACGCAGGTGGTACCTTGTAGCAGCCAGCCAGGCCAAACGGTGACTGCATTTTGTGTTGCATTGCAGTGTGTCTTTTGGTCCACTGGGAAACAAGCACGTGCTTCTGGGCTGGCCACAGTATGCCGTTTCTTTTTCCTACAGGGGATGTCACAGGGAATATGATGGGATCTGGCTTTCATTACAGCAGTATGAGGGGAGATCTTGGAGACAGCAGAGAAGAACCCACATGGAGGCAGACTTGGTGCATTCTGTTCACACAAGAGCTTGCTCTATAGCAGTCTAATAAGAAACACTTCTGGAGTGGCATCATTAGTGATGAGAATCCTACACACTTATCCTACACGTGCACACTCACCTTAGTGTCCTGCACCCACGATGTGTAAATTGGAGACTGATATCCTTTAGCCGTGGCATCCTCATAGGCTGCCATGGTGACCCCAGTGAAGATGACAGTGAGGCCTGAAGAGGAGCCAGCGGGCTGGGTGGGCAGCCCACCTGGGCAGCCCGCACTGCATCCCAGGGACAAAAGTTACACAGTTTCACTGTCTCCGTGTCCCCAGCTGCGAAAGGACACCCTTTTGTGAAATGCCTGGAGAGTGACTGATGAAAAGCCCTGTGTGAAGGTTGAGAAGTGCTTCTTTACTGCTGTTCCTCTCACCAGAAGCAATGATTTTAGGGGGCAATAATACTACAGGAGGTGATTGCTCTCTGGAAAAAAAAAGTTTGTGGTATGTAAGGTAGGAGGAAGCTGTATTTGAAAGGAGAGGGGTAGTGGGAGAATTCTTCTGTGAGCAAACAGTGGCTTTGCAAGCTGGATTTCCTACACAGAAGGATTCCTTCTGGTCCCTCTGAAATTGCACAAAAGTCACAGGAGATCCAGCAAAGATTAATGCAGCCTGATGCTTGCTATTTTTCCTGGAGGCCTTGGCAGCTCTGTAATTACAATCAGTGCATCTGAATCTCCCTCTGGCCCCTGCGTCCTGCCCAGCGGTGACACCAGCATCAGACGGACCCTTGCTTCAGAATTTGTCAAGCAGAAGTCTGCTGAGAAATCAAACCTGCCCCGCTGCGTTTCTAGTTGTGGCGATGAGGAATATTCCTTTGCTGAATAACCTCCCCCTGTCAGCTGGAGCTGAAGCCTTAGCGACTCCTGAGCCCAGCGTGGCTCACAGACCTGTGATCCAAGAGATACATTTGCAGAGGAACGAGAGAACCATATTTCTATAGCATAACACATATATATTTTTATCTATAAAAATAAAATAAATGAGCTGGCTTGCAACACTAGGTGGCAGAGGTGGGATCTTTTCTGCTCTGAGCGCTGTCCTATAAGGCATTGCTTGTTTAAGTACAGTCGCATTTAGTTGGAGCTGCAGGAGAGAGACAGAGAGATTCTCTGTGTTTACAGCCAGCGCAGGCTACGGCGAGCATCTAACCTGCCCCCCCCCTCCCCCTCCCCT
>Ga0065711_1032275_pt1 | contig 27617 bp, 16 predicted proteins | sample Hoacrofraction12_FD_59098 | JGI IMG/M metagenome (GOLD analysis project Ga0065711, IMG submission 59098) | Hoatzin crop microbial communities from Cojedes, Venezuela - Epithelial fraction 12 v2 (version 2) | ecosystem: Host-associated > Birds > Digestive system > Esophagus > Crop | place...
TTCCGAGCCGTCACCATCCGCAGGTGAGGGGAGCGAGGGGCGCGGTGCGGGGCTGGGCTGGCTGCGGGCCTAGGCCGGGCGAGGCGCCGGGAGGAGGGGTGCGGGGGGTGTAGGGGGGCTGTCCGGGGGTGGAGGCCGTGAGGGGGTGCCTGGGGCTGGACTGGGAAGGGGCTTGTGTGGGGTGGAGTAGAGGGGTGGAGGTGGGGAAGGCTTGGTGGAGCTGGAGTCCCAGGAGCGGGGGTCTCGTCCCAGCACCCTGAGAGGGTGCTGGGGGCCGGCACCCCTGGCTCCCTGCTCTGCTGGTGGGACTCGGTGCTGAGCAGCGGCTGATGGCCGCGGCCGCCGCTGGTCCCGCTTGGTTGCGTGAAGAAACTGAGGCTGGATGCACCCGAACAAGTGGCTGACTTTGTGTTTCTGGAAGCTGTAGCAAATTCTGCCGTTTCTAAGGAAAATCATAAGAGAATTCTAAGCAGTTTCTGAGTTTCATTCTTTACTGTGAGGGTGATGAGGCCCTGGCCCAGGTTGCCCAGAGGAGCTGTGGCTGCCCCCTCCCTGGCAGTGTTCAAGGCCAGGTTGGACGGGGCTTTAAGCAGCCTGGTCTGGTGGAAGATGTCCCTGCCCATGGCAGGGGGGGTGGAACCGGATGACCCTTAAGGTCCCTTCCAACACAAACCCTACTGTGATGCTAAGGCGCTGCCCCAGGTCACAAGGTGGTGAGGAGAACTACCACTAACTCAGAAAAGTCAAGCTCAAGAAGGTTGCCCGAGTGGATCCGAAAGTGGTGACGTCAGGCTTTTAGTAATCAAAACATTTAATCTTTTATGGGTTTCAGTGTTTAGTGAATGAGTAGTTTTGGTAAGTTTCGTGATAGCCCTGAGTTTTTGTAGCATTTGGTTGGTACAGGCAAATTTTGGTTTCAATCTCAGAAGTCCTAGTTTGAGCAACAATATTGTCTCCTTCTCATTGGCCATACACACTCTTTCTTATTTATTAGACCTTTGAAGGAGTGGGACATTTTTGTGCCTTTCATCTAAAATTTTTATGTCTTTCTCTTCTGTTTCCCCAGAGGGGAAAAAAGGTGTTGCTGTTGGGAAAGGGGTGAGAGGGAAGAAAGAGAAATGTCTTTTTTTTCATAGTGTTAGATGATAAAACATACTATTACTGAGGTGTGTTCTATTAAAAAAAAATTCAACTGATGTTACTATTTTAACAAGTAATGCTAATAATAAATTATTAAAGGAATTATCTTGTTTCTCCAGCGTTATACTTCCCCTGCCAGAGAATGTGAAAGAATACTTGCTGGATGATGGAACACTTGTGGTTTCTGGAAGGTAAAGAGTGTTTCACACACACACACACACACACCCCCCCCCAAGTATTAATGCTATTTTATATTCACAGCGCTAGTTTGTATACACATATAATGTTTTGCATAGTGACTTTTAAAAATTTGACCAGTCTGGCTGCAGTAAACCTCATGCTTGATGAGCATATGAATGGGCTGACTGTTGCTGTTCATAAAACTGCCTGGTGCAGATCCTAAAATCCAGTTAATACACTTGATTCTAGACCGAACGGGGGCAGTTTTTTCATTTTTCCTCTGCCCAGTCTCTTGGGTGCACACAGCCTGCTGGTTTGTGTTTGGCTGCTTTGGTATGGCTAGCTCCGGCTCAGAGGCTTGAGCTGTGCTGCACCGTTCACATGCCTGCAGCCTTGACCAGGGGTGAAGTGACATTACCTGAGAATAGTTCTCAATAAGATAAGCTAGATATAAAATCTTGGTCATTAATGAGTTTGTATAATCATTTGCATATGTATAATCCATGCGTATGACAAGGCTGAATGTCTGGTATGTATACCTATGCCAAGATTTTGGATGGAGAAGAATGAGGTGGATAAACAGTTGGTAAGGACTGAGGCCTTGTTCTTTGTTTTCTGCTTAGAATCTGTGTATGGCTTCCTTGTAAAATGATTATTGCATGCATACATCTTGTTAATGATCAGACTGAGAAATCAGTCCATGCTTTGTCATTTCCTAATTGGTAGTTTGCCTCTCACAGAGCAGCCAGTTAGGCTGTGAGTGTAAGGGAGATATGTCTAATTTCTCAGGAATCAATTTATATAAAATTGAAGCTGTTTAAACACCTTGTAAAGATGGAAAATCTTTTTTAGTTTTGAAATTCTTTTTTTACAAAAGGTATCCAGAAAATTTTTTTACACCATTTTGGATAAGAATTGTCACCTCCTTCTATAGAATTATGCAATTTATTTAGCAAGAGCTATTTATTTTTTAATCACTCTTCAGAAAAGCTGAAACTGAGATTTTTTTTACAGCTGTGTTACACAAACAGTTTCTACTGTTTTCAGTGGAATAATGGATAGCTGTATAATTGACTTAAATTATATTTTTTAAGATGTTTCCAATTTAAAATCCCTTTTAGAAACCACTTTTTCTCTGAATTGAACTTCCTTAGCTAGAAGTGAATGTGATCTTCTTGCAGTCAAGGCCAAGATCTCTTTTAATCTTCAGTGAACCGGTATCTGACCTCTACATCTCAAAAACTGAATTGATAGTTTAATCCCTATGGAAGTGCATTAAGGGATTGGAGAGACTTGGCTTGTTGAAGAGTTGACTTTTGGCAGGGATGTACATTTGAACTTATCCTGTTTGCTGCACTGACTTGCTGTGGATAAGTCATCTTCAAGAGCTTGGTCTTCTCCTTTAAGATCTTCACACTCGGCTATAGCGGCTAAAGAACTTCAACAGTCACGTAAAACTTCAAGGGAATATTTGCAACCAAGTGCTTTCTCCCGGATATGCTAATGTTTACAACAGCAGATCTGAGCTCCGTAGAAAAAGGAATTTTTCAGGAAGAAGCTAATGACTGCGTGTCCACTTTCAGTAGGATCTTCTTTTCTGGGTGCGGAGTGTGAGGACATTTTCTTATCAGAACCAGAAATTCCCCAGGTCAACATCTGAAACACGAGTTGTAAAAATTTTTGCCTGGAAAAGGAATAGAGAGGCAAAGCATAATTTAAATTGAACTTGTTTTAAAAAAAAGTTTGTTTAATTTGTGCTTCTGTGAGCGTACAATAAAGTTGGAAAAGAATGATTAATAGGGTGTTGAAAAGCTTTGATTATGACATTTGCAGAGCAGAAGGTGATCTGCTAATTTGAAAGAAGGAAAGTGTTTAGAGTAGGGCCTGAGTCTAGTGCCAGGGTGTTTGGTCTTCAGTTTTGTGTCCTGGCTTGCTCTGATTTTTCTCTGCCAGGGTTTTGAGGCTTAATCTTCTTATGAAAACATTTTGAGATCAACAGCTGGTAGATGCTGTAGAAATGTATGTGGTCAAGTCAAACTCCAGTGCTTGATTTTTTTTCCTGCTAATTTTTTGTTTTAGAGAAGATCCGCCAAGTCATGCTCAGGAGGGGAGTGATGATGCGGAGGAAATACAGGTCAGTATAAAATGCAACTTCACGTCAAGTCTCCTGAGAAGAAGATGAATGTGTAACCTTTTCTGCGTAATGTGTAGGTGAGGAGAGTACTTCATAATCACATGGCAGTTGCCTTGGAAAACTTAAAAACAGCAGTATTTATACTGTGATGTCAGGAAAGGTTTAAAATGTTTCTGTACTCTTTCACAGAAGACTTTTGTTTTTTTTTAATTTCTTGATAATTGCCTTTGTAACAATGAGTAGGGAATGTGGAAGAATGTTGGAATTGAACTTACTGCTCTTTCATGCCCTGAAAAATTAGAAGGAAGAGTATATTTGAATGAGTTATTTCATGAAACAATGAAAGTTTCTGAGGCTAGAATAGCTCAGAAGGGTATTCTAGAGGAAAAACGTTGAAAACTGTTCTAAATGCAACATGCCAAAATATACGAAAAGGAGATGAAAATGAAATCGAGATGAAACTAGTGGATCGTGGATCTAAGGATGGAAGTGTGGGAGCTGGAGACAAGCTTTAGGCAGGGAAGACTGAGTTATGAGATGTCCAAGTTTGCGATGCAAATCATGATTAAAATATATAGGTGTTTTCTTTTATCCATACTTTAAAATAGTACTTCTGCTGTATATCCAATATGTTTCCTGTCTTAATTTACAGCCATAATAACTGGAGGATGGTGACGTTACGCTACAGAAGCTTCAGGGCAATGATTTGATCTACATGTCGTAGGAAGCTGTATAGATTCTGATGTTCTTATAAATCATAAAGGATATCTCAGGAAGCCAGTAACCTTTGATTTGTTCTTATTTTTAACAGTGGTCGGATGATGAGAATACGACAACGCTTAAGGTAAGGCCCTGTAAAAGCCTAACGTGGGTTTGTCAGCAGTATCCTTTCTGCAACCTTGTGATACAAACTTGTTGCCAGTTGGAGATACCTGTTTCTGTATTTAACATTTTTCAGACCATGCTAGATGGGTGGCAGATGCCTGTAACTTTAAAAAAGTTTTGCTGGCTTAATTTTATTTAACTAAAAATAAAATGCTTTTCTTCGTGCCCAACAACCACACACTTGTTAGGCTATAGGAAATGAACTGAAGTATGACTCTAAACATAGCTGTCTTTCATTTTCACCACTTTGAATATCTCCCAATTACTTAATCAGACTGGATGCGGGAGAAACAAAGCCCCTGCAGCTCAATTTTCACAGCTCTTCTCTTACACCTTTGCCATTATTTCCTTCTAAGTACACTTCTTTCTATTATTTTTTTTCTTTTCTTTTCTTGTCTTTATGGTCTTCTTGCAGTGTGCCTGTCTTAGGATCAGGATCACGATGGATACGAACCAGGCTTCCTTGACCTTCTTTTACATCTTTTTTTGAAACTTGCTGTTGCCCTATCGTTGTCAGAATTAATACACTTGTGCCACTTGTCTGCCATTGATACTGTTACTTTAATCCTGTTGGCTCCCTAATGTTCAACACAGCGTTGAGTTGCTCACAATGGATTAGATGCAATATAAACACAGCCCCCACTTTGAGTTGTGCCTATGCTAGCGCTGAATTTGTAGCCTAGGTTGTAAAACTAATACATACCAGATTTGCACACACTAATAGCTTCAGTTTGAATATCTAAGTTTTGATAAAGTAGATGCCTTAGATTGTAAATTGTTCAGAACAAGGATTTTTGGTATCCACCTTATCTTTTGCAAAGCTCGTGTTAATACTGCTAGAGAAATAGTGTCAGACTTTTGAATCGGGTTTCATTATCGTGTCCAACACAATAAGGAAATGCGTAATCAAGAGGTCTGATATCCATCAGAAGGGTACAGGGCCAAGTGATGTCCGTTTAGCTAGGTAAGAATTGTGTGCTGTGTACGGGTTGCAGCTTTACAGCTAACATTTTACTGGGGCTGGCTGGGGTGGAGTTAACTTTCAGCTGTTGCTGAACAGTGCTTGCATAGCGTCAAGGCTTTCTCTTTTCCCAGTCTGCCCCATGTCCCTCCCCTGGGACTAGGTTAGGGCTGGGCAAGAGAAGGAGAGGGTGACAGAGCCAGGACAGCTGACCCAAATTGTTTTGAGGGATATTCCATGCCTTATACATCACGCTTAGCAATAAAAGCTGAAGAAGAGGGGTGTTTTGGCCTCCAGGGTGGCTTTTGTTCAGAGACTGTTAGGGCTTTGTCTTTTGCCAAACCTGGGTCTTTGAAAGTGGTTTATAATGAGCATAGTTTGTGCCCATGGCTAGTCCTACAAAAATACACCTACATTTGGTCAAAGAAAGAGATGGTAAAAGTGGAATTTCACCACGTGCTCTTTACCATCTTCTGAATTTTGTAGATATTTGCTCTGACAACTCCATCCATGGCAAATATGCTTTCTCCACCTGAAAACTAGGGACTGCTCTGAGGCCAGTGTGTGAATGGGAATGGTCTTCGGTGCTTTTAAATTGTTGCCTGTTACCGCTTTACAGTGATGGAGTGGAGAAACAGCCTGTGTAGAATGTAGAAGGGTGAGGACCTGCATCTGGAGTTCCCACAAGAGATGAGAATGGATCAAGTAGTGATGTGGAAGTTGAACAGGGAGACACTAGGGAACATAATGTGTAAAGAATAGTGGGACAGGCTGGAGACTGCTGTTATGCATTCACTGTCAGCCAAGGGCATTAGTATTTTACTAACTATAAATCCCAGGTTATAATTCTCTATTGGTTTCTTGGCTCAGGGAGCAGTAAGGTGGGCTGTGATTGTACTTATTCTGATTTGATGACTCGCCTGTATCATCAGGTGGAATTTGTTTCCCTTGCCCCTTGTGTATTCTGAAGAAGAATTAGAATATAGGATTATAGAAAATTCTGTGTTTTTGAAAAAATGCATTAATACTGATGGTTGCAAAGTCAGGCATTCAGAATTGAGGAAATATTAGAATCTAGCTTTGTTTATACAGCCTTAGAGTTATGCTCTTGCGTGTATTTCTTCACTTGTATTAATCAAATGAAGTGATGGTAACATTTCCCCAGGGAGGCTCAATGTGTGCTGGTGTTACGTGTACGGTGTGACTCCTGACTTCTGTCAAAACAAGAGGAGATTAGGTCAGAATGCAGTGGATGAATAGTTTTACTTCTTGCAGGAACAATTGCTAGAATTGACTGAAGCTGTAAAAGTAGAGTAAAGTAAGAGAAGTGCTTTTTCAGTTTCTCAAGTGTGATTTCTCGTGGAGACTAGGTAATGGACTAAGGAAAGAGAATGTTTGAAGTTCAGCCTAGGTCACTGCATTAAAATGCGAGAGGATTTTTTTAAGTGTTTGCAGTTTTGGGGGGGCTGTAGAAAGGAGATGCCAAAATGTATGAACTTTTTTTGATTACTTGTGTGGCTGTGAGGGCTTTGTTGTTTAAGAGACATCAGTTAGTTTTAGCCTAGAAGTTATCTTTGAGTTGAGTTTAGAAATATTCAGGTAGAAACGGTGTTCTTATATACTTTCTGCTATAAATCCTATTACATGAAAAATCTTTGACACATGCCTGGAATCCGTTCATATTGTTTGAAAGGTCATCAATCTCTCCTTTTTTTTTTTTTTTTTTCTTCCTATTGCACTGTGTTATAGCACCCTGAGGAGTTTTCTTTTCCCCTATCTTATGTTTACAATATTGACAGTGTTCTTTACAAGACAAGGTTTTCTAGTCCACACCTTTGCAGTGTGTCCTCTGTTTTGAGGCAATATATTGTTAAGGAGCTACTTTAAGACCTAATTTAAGAGATGATAAAAGTGTTACAACATTTTGTAAAATTAAAGCTTAAATGAGGAGCTGTCTCTCAAACTGCCTATGAATTGATTTATTGACTTTTACTCTCTTACTGTGCCCTTAAATGTTGCTAGAGAACTATTACAAAACAGAACTGGTCTCTTTCTACCTGTTAATACTTTGACAGAATGTCACAATGTTTTTATTTTAGATTTTTTAAAGAGATGCTTAATTCTAAACAAACTATTCTTGAAAGTTTGTTTGCTTTTAAATCTTCTTGGATCTTATTTGTGTACAATAATCTACCATCAAGTATATAAGAACAGGTGTGTATTTAAGGTCTGTGTATTTGACATTTGCCAGCTGTTGCAGCTTTCGTGATGAACGGTATGAAGTTTCGGATTTTCCCCTAAAGTTCATGGAATCTTGCTAGTAATGAGAGTGAGAACTGGAAACACATTTTCTTTTTGCTCTGAAAGAATGTCAGAGTTGATTCTTAAGTGATTTTTTTTCTACAAATACGTTATATTTATGGGATTGTTGGTTCCTGATTTTGGACATGTTTATTCCTTCTACAATATGTATTTCTAATGGTATTTAGAAGATGGCTATGCTTCACTATTAAATGTATTGAAATTGATGATGATGTTGTTGTTCTTTGTTCAGGCACCAGAATTTCCTGAATTCACAGCTAAAGTTCAAGAAGCAATAAGTTCCTTGGGCGGTAGTGTTTTTCCTAAACTTAACTGGAGTGCTCCAAGGGTAAGAATGCTGACTCCCAAACCTTGTAACTGATGTTACCATGAAGGTTTGTTTGTTTTTTTTCATTTGTTTTATCTTAATGCATTGGAAAGCGGAAGAGACTAGTGGTTCTGATGAAGGAAGAAGTGATAGACAAGATATCAGTGAAGTATGATGCAGCAAATTGTTCTGGTGGATTAGAGCTGGCTGGTGCACTGCGTGGTGAGGCTGATGCAAGACAGCTCTGTCTTTCTTGCGTAAAACCCTGTATCCTTGTCACAGATAACAGTGTGATGGTCAGACTCTGCTCGTTTAGGATACTAGTTGGAAACTTTGCCTGTGATAGAGATTAAAAACCCTTTTTTTTTTTTTAAAGCAGTAAACTTCCCTCTAGTTATTTTTAGGTACTCTAACTGTACCTTAAGGATGTGTGCACCCAAATGTTTTTGTATCATATTCTCAAGGGAAACTTCTGTTCAATCAAGCATTCCAAGAAAGTGCCTGGAAGCAGTAAGGCGAAACCTTAGTTTTTAAAATGGATTTGCTCTGCTTTCAACAGAGTATTCATAAGAAAAACAATAATTATTGTGTCTCTTTTAACAGCTAATTAAGTTTTCCTCAAAATAAAAGAATAATTTTCTGCATGTATTTCAATGTTGCATAATGTTTAGATAGATCTGCAGCTTGCATTCCTTCCTGCTAGTAAAGGTGCATTTTTTGATAATCTCCTTGTTTGTTTAGGATGCCTACTGGATAGCAATGAACAGCTCTCTGAAATGTAAAGCTCTCAGTGACATCTTCCTCCTCTTCAAGAGTTCAGACTTCATTACTCGTGACCTCACTCAGCCGTAAGTAGATTTCTAGCAGACAATCTTACTTAAACCCAGTCAAAAAAAACCAACCCTACCCACTAAGGGTAACGTTCTTTTGAAACATCTTACTCTTTATTGTACAGCAACGATAAATATCTGATACAAAAATATATACTCATGTTTAGAAGTTGTTCAGGTACAGTAATAAAAGTTTCAGGTACAGTAAGAAGTTAGTTTTTGTTTGAAGCTCCCCTCACCCCTTCCCTCCTTCCTTGTCTGCCTCCACTGTGCAAAAATGAATGCCAGGTTCACATTAGTGTGGAGAATCACAGAATGTTCGGGGTTGGAAGGGACCTCTGTGGGTCATCTGGTCCAACCCTCCTGCTGAAGCAGGGTCACCTACAGCAGGCTGCACAGAAGCGCGAGGCAAATTAGTTTCGTCGTTACTTACTGTGAGTGAGTCTTTAGTAGTAAACCAGAGTTCTTTACCTAGCTTCAGTCAACAAGAGAGTACCAGCCTCCATTTTATTCTTTTATGAATTCTCTTGATTTTAATGTACCAGTGAGTGAAAAGCGTAACAGGAAAACCTTACATTAAAGTAGTACATGCGAAATGACACAAAGACCATTTTTATTGAGTTACTTTCCAGAGCAAGTGATGTTTTAATCATGGGGCTTTTTTGCCTTCCCACCGCCTGTTGGCATTTACTTACTGCTACCTACCTTATATTTGCTGCTTCTCATGGTAATACAGCCTGGCTTTACTATGTCCCTTTCAAATTTAAAGCTGTTGAAGTTTGTGTGGCTGCCTGGAAGATGCCTGAGACTTCTGCTAACGTATTCCTCGAGCTCCTTCTGAACCCAAGTTCTTGTAGCTCTTGAACACGTGCACTCCAGAACTGTGACTGGGGATAACAGTTACAGATAAAATTACAAATATGATGTGCTTGGGTTTTGTTTTACCTGCTCACATAAAGAGGGTAATTAATTGTATAGTTACAGTTTCCTCCTGTAGTACCTGCATGTGATTCATGTTACTCGTTTCTGGAAGAGAACAAAATTATTGGGATTTAATGTTCTTGTTACTATTACTATTATTTTTTTTCAGAAAAGCAGAATTTCAAAGAAAAAGGTCAATCTGTGGCTTGGTATCCGAGAGATTGTTTTTCAGTAATTGTTCAATGCTTATTTATATTACTGCAATATTTAGGAGATGCAATCAAATGCAGGGCCCTTGTTCTCCATGCTTTATAGAGGATTACCACGCATAGTAATAGTCCTATCTTAAGTAACTTATGACCCAACAAGAATTGTCTTGTTTAAAATGTGAAACCAGTTGCATTAATGCTGTGCAACTGCCTTCTTTTCTTTTATTCCTGCAACTCTAATAACACTCTTTTCCCCCCAGTTTCTTGATACATTAAAAAAAATGAGAGGAAGCAACATCCTCATCCTTATCTCTGCATTTATGGAGTGCTAGCAGTGCTGTCAGTCCAATTCTGATGGCAGGTTTTATGTTACGGCTAAGCTACAACATTGAGGTGCAGGGGAAGAGACTGAGAAGGGGGGGAGAAGGTGTTGGCAGTGAGAAGACAGTTTGAGAAACGTGTTGGACTAGGGAAACAATTGTGAGTATTGAGAATTCATGATTCTGGGATCTTAGAGAATGAAAGGGATGGGGGAGATGAGAAATCTGTTGTTTACATTTCAGAGGTGAATGAAAAGTGATTCTCGGAAGACTTTGGTACCTTACGGGGGAGCTTTCTTTCACAGTTTCCCCTAATAGGAGGCTAGGTGACTTGGCCAGTTGTCTTGAGGATGGTTTGCTCAGAGGGTTGAGCACTAAAATTTAATGTGTCCTTCGTTGTAACTGCTTTCAGGATTGAGTCTAGTGGGTCTGAAAAGAACACTTTGTGTCATCCCTTTGTGAACATTAAATAAAACAGTTTTTGTATTCTACTATCCTCATATATAAAGAGGTTCAGCAAAAAGTACCCCGAGCTGCTTGGAGAATTCCTGTTTGGTTAACCACTTTCTGATGAGATTGGGACACAATCAAGTCTGTAGCAAGCACCGCTTGATTTGGAAGATGTGGCAACTCTGCGTGAGTGTTTGTGCTCTTAGTTTACGCCATTTGTACGGTAGAATGATTTGGTTTGACCACCTTCACTGAGTCTGAAATCAGTGCATTTTCTGTCAGTTTTTATCTTGTATCAGGTAAAGTTAGTGCCTCAGCTATTCACCTTGCCCTCTGCAGACAGCACTGACTTCGTGGCAGAGGCAGTGAATGCGTTTTAGCTCCTGTGTTGTGAGACTTCACAGCATGGGTGTTAACTTGAACCATCAGTAATTTCACCTGAAGTTCACATCAGATTGAATGGTGGTGGCTGAGCAGCCTGTAGCAGGCATACTCGCTACTGATCCTGCTGTGGGAGAAAAACCTCTAGCAGAAAGACATCACCTCAGACTGCAGTAGTCCAAACCATTTAGACTCATTTTCCGGTGTGATGAGACTGCATGCGCCGCCAGATAGTGCAGCCCAGCTAACGGGTGGTAAATAAGCCAGCCGTGTGACATAGTTGTGGGATCACCACCTAATCTGAAAGTTACGTTTCATTTGAGAAGGGTTGTATTTATTTCTCTTCCTGTAAAAGTCTAATCTAATGTTGGTACAAATTTGTGTTATGTTTTTTTGTGGTTTTTTTTTTTTTGGTCAGAACAAGCTTTGTTGTTCTGATAAGGTAGAGTTAATATGGGCAGTGCAGCCTTGCGGTTTCCGTGAGTTTGAGTGGAAGTTGTACTTACAACTAAGGGAGTGTACGTAATGTGTAAAATCACTTTGTTCTCTGTGTATCTTATATTTTAGGAATATGTTGTACTTGATTAAAGCACATATTGTCCAGTCTGTGCATGGTATTTCTAAATTACTAAGCTGTTTGTACAAAATGTCCCCACCCAAACAGTGATGTGATTATTGCTGAATCGGAATAGTGGTCTTCCTTAATTATACTATTGATTAGCTGCCAGTTCCCTAGTCCTTAGTAAGCAGAAATTAAAAATGTAGCTGGCATAAGAACCTGAAGTGCTGAGCAAATGAAAATTGGGTATGTAATACATCCAAATCCCTCGGAAGGGCTACTTAAGGAGAGGATAAATGCACTATATTTCTGCTTCCTTAATACTCAGTATGGTCTAAAAGTTTCTTGTCCTGCATAAGTAACAGCTGATATGTTGTATACCCTTTTCTTGTCTTGTTTTCTGTTCAATGCTGTTAACTTAAAAATCCACTTCATGCATTGTAATATGGAAAAGATTTTGCAATGGCAATCTGAAGATGTGTTTCTTAATCTAGCTTTGCCAGTGATGTGGGACTTAAGGCAAACCACTTGCTTTGCCTCTTCCTTCCTCTCTCATTCCTGTCTGCTCATCGGATATTGATCTATACATTGAACTGCCCTTGCTGTAATTCTCAACTGTCTCAAGTTCCGAGAAAACTTCAGCTGTGCGATACTCAATACAAACCATAAAAAAATATGGTCTTAATGCAAATATACTGAGCATGACTAGATAAGCTTTGACTATTTGGATTCTCTCACAATGTCGTCACTTTGTTTGATTGAAAAGTTAAGAATAATGAGTTAACTTTCCTCCTTGTGAATCTTGTATAAATTAACAAAGACTTCAGAGCGATGCACTCATTAATGTAGTCAATGTTGTTTCTGCGTCAAAGTAAGCGTTGCATTTTACTTAGCTGAGTTCTTAAAAAACCTTGCGGGTGGTGTGATCCTTAACTTTACAGGTTTTAATGTAGGCTTTCAAAAACTTGGTGGTGTGGATATGTGATTTAAAAGAAACCCCTTTTTAATTGGGATTTCTGTTAAGTGATTAAAACTCCTCTTTTTGAACAAAATTCCTTTTAAAGTCCTGTTGAGTGTGTTGGTTTAGGATACGGTTTTCTTGCTTATTGTTAGAATGTGTGGACTACATTTTGTTAAGACAGTATTGCCCACCTGGAGAGTAGTCTAAATGTTAGCAGTAGTTCTAATGATATGATAATACTCTTATAATTAAAAGATAAGCTTTTTGTTATATTATGGTCACTAATAAACCTTGGAAATTTTGTCAAACTTTGGAGATTGATCTTGTTCTACAGGGTAATACTGGATGTTTTAAATCTGCAGAAGCTACTGTTGGGATTTTGAACATTGAAGTGTTCTTATTTTTCCACTTGTTTAATAAACACAACCATAGAGGTGAAATAAGAAGTCCTGTAAGTTCAACCTTGTAGAAAAGCAACCCAGTGCAGAGAACATCTTTTGCAGGGATTGCCCTTTGACTCGTTGTGGAGGGGCAGTATGAGCCGCGTGCAAGCATGGCTGTTTTCTGGTGTGCTCTTAGGTGTTGGAAATGGACTCTCAGTGTTTTATTGGACCAGCTGGTGCTGTGGACCTGTTAATTCCAGAAGTTCATTCCTGAAAACTTTTTGAGAAGCTGGTTAGACAGCTGAAGTGAAGAGTCTAAACATAGCCACCCAACCCTGCCTAAGCCCAGGCAATCGAGTGAAGGGACCATCTATGCCACATTTATTAGGTGGGAAATATCTACCAGGTTTATGGAGCAGATGAAACAACTCCCACTGTGCCAACAAAAAGTTTCCAAATGTGTTAATGTGCAAGATACGAAGGAACATGAGAGGAGATGCAAAGTTTTTTTACTATTTAGGTGTTTATAAGAGGGCTGGGTGAAAATTTATGTGCCTGTTTCTGAGAACAATTGAGAAAGTCTGCTCGAGGTTTAGCGCATCAGGCTCTTCAGCACATTGTTTAACTTTAAAACCTAGCAGATATTTCAAACCTTTTTGTTTTTAAGCTAGCATTCTGACTACATTTTTAATACCAGACTTACTACTTCTGAATATTGAATTACAAAGTAATTATGAAGTTTTTCTGAGATGGGGAGGAGTAACAGCCTGTATTCTCTTAACGGAACAGAAGAGGCAGTGTTGGCTCACAAAGATGTGACCTGGCACTCGGGATAACTTTTTGCAAGAACAGTAGCTGTTGGTTTAGGCTTCAGTATAACCTATTTCGAGATAAACAGTTCCAAATGGGAGGATGTGGAAAATGAGGCCTTTGATGATTTCTTTTTTCTTCAGGTTTTACTCACATCACCATTTTTCCTAGCAATTTACAGTGTAGTGCAAGATCCTGTTTTGAATGCTGCATGAATTTCTTATTTCACTTAGTCCTTAAAGTTGCAGCGAAGTTCAGTATTCAAGAAATAAAGATGCAGTTCAAAGGCTGTTAGAAGATTCTCCTTGATTGCTTTTTTTACAATTATGATTTTAAAATAAATGAGATGATAGCAGGGGAACTGTCAGGTACAGAATAACTTTTAAAATTCTCATTATATTCATAATAGTTTATTATCCACAGAATAATCTTGGTGATTTGCAAATGCGTTCATGGCTCTCTTAGCAGGGATAGGTAGTGGAGGTCTTACAAACCTTCTTAAATTGCTTTTCTCAGTGTAGAAAACTGAACTGCCTAATGGCTTCACACAGTGTGTCCTGTTGTCAAGTATATGCATTTGCAGATTAACATACGGCTGCTACATGTGAAGAGACCTTAATCCTTCTCTTCTTGGCATCTGAGTATAAATCTGTAAACAAGCTGTTGACCACAGCACGAGGCCTATAAGCAGTAGAGTTTAATTCCTTTGCCCTTAGTAGTGTTCAAAATAATGGTTTTCAAAGGCTTCAGAAAAGAGAGCCCAGATCTCTGTCAATTTTGGGTTCCTAAAGTCTCTCTGTTCTTCCGAGTACCTCCAAACCTGAATAGGATGCAGGTTAAAGAAACCCTGCTTAGCCTTCTGCCTCTTACGATCAAAAGGCTGTAGTAATGGATGAATTCAGCTGGATACAAACAACTAATGCTACAGTATGTTGGTCAAAAATATGAAATTGCAACTACCCCAAGTTGCCTAACATTTGCACCCCAAATAGGGGTGGTAGTAGTGTCTTATTGTGGACAAAAAACTCATTATAGTATTTAGATGGAAAATGAAACGACAAAAACCCGAGTTTATTTTGTCTTTTGCTGGATTCTCCCGTATTTTCCTCATTTGTACTCAGTTCTGTGTCATTAAGGCTCAAGAAAATGTTACTGCATCTTGCGGTGTTTTTTTCTATGTTCATCATTCTGCCTGTTTGCTGGATTTGACAGCAACACCTGAGCAGTCTGTGTGACTTGGGATGGCACCCAAATATTTCTTTTTCTGACTTGCAAGGAAAGAGGAAGTATCTTTCCCCACATAGCTCTCGGATGAAATATCTGAGGGTTGAGCAGGGATAATTTTGTTTGTTCATAGGGCTGTTATCTGACTGCTGGAAAAGACTGCGTCTCATTGGGATACCTGCGATCTGCTTCATTCCAATCTCAGATATGGAAGTCTGTGGTAGGTAATACAGGTCCTAGGTGCAGGGACTGTAAAACTCCATGTGCTGGACTTCAGCTGCCTTTTATATATAGCTTATGATTATTTTGGGGTGTGTGGGATATTTTTCTGAGCATGATAAGCATATATGCGAGTAAGGGAGGAATTTTGAGTCTAGCAAAATGGCAAGCTCTCATGAGTTTGTTTCTATTGTCTTGACAGATCTTAAATTGCAGGGAATATAAGCTGTAGTTGAAGGATGTTATCTGTTTACATAGGCTTACAGATGTTTATGATGTTTGATTACAGTACTTTTGGAAAGTATGGTTGCCATCATGCTTCTTTTCTGCGAGTAGTGGATATTAAAGTCTAAACTAAAACGTGTTAAATTTATTTCTGCTGGCAGCATACTGAATGGACTCTTATAATAGCTGTTAGCTTCAGTCTGAAGGCTGGGCAGCCATGTCTTAAAATTCAATGCTTGTGTTAGAGATGTTAGACTTTGGATTCCTTAACTCAGTTCACTGCCGGAGGGAGAGAGTATAAATGTTGCTGTTTAAGACCATTGCTCAGCAGTGACCCTTTACACAGTTCTTCTGTGCATCCAAGTAGTTTGTTGACAGTAAGGTCAGGGAGTACACTTGGAAGGAAGATGCATGTTCTTCTGCTAATTCCCTTTGAAAGTTACAAGATTCATTGCAAGGTTTGCTGTAAAACGACAAAAAGGTACATAGAAGTTGGCTGGGGGATAACTGCCTCCATTCTTGATAGCTCCTGAAAGGTGGCACGCAGAGTCAGTGCTCACAAGGGGTGAAACCTTGACATCTGCTTGCAGTTATGGAAATACTTTGTTTATTCCCACTCTCAAGAGATTTGTAAGAGTATTTCATAAGGCTCTTAATTTGGAAAGATACCATGCTGTGAAATCAGAAGTGCTGAGTGGTGCTGTTTTGCATCCCTTATTCATGGAAATGAACTGCTGTAAGGCGTGATGATATGTCTCTGTTGTGTGGTTTAGGAAGTTAAACATTAAAAGTACTAGGGAAAACATGCTGCAATGAAAGTAGATTAGATTGCTCAAGTTTATCTGGTTCTTTGAGAACTGAGTTATGCCAACATAATGTAATGCAAATGTAAAGAGGAAAGGAGTAGCACTGTTGATTCAAATAAAAAATTCTCAATAATGAATAAACACTCGGATTTTGGCCACATCTCTGTCCAAATTTAAGTCCTCCCAAATTACACTAGACGAAAAGAGGTGAATTTTTTTTTCCTTTTCCCCTCCCCAATAATTGTCGAAAGGAGGTTTGTTATGGATGTATTAAATTTACTTGGTTTGTACGTCTTGGAGATAATTTAACTGTAGCTTTTATGATTCACGGTTTGGGGTTATTTATCTTGCTATGGTTCAAATCTTATGTGTAAAAGCAGATTTTGATGCTTGTGCCTTGCTTTTCCAGATTTATTCACTGTACTGATGATTCTCCTGATCCTTCCTTGGACTACGAGGTAAGACTCTTTTCGTGATTTCTATGTAATTTAAATGAATTGCTCACAGGCAGGCTGTCATTTGTGCTTGGATATGTGCCCATAAAATTTGTTTTAATTGTGTTGCTTGTGCAGTGTGGGGAAGTCTGGTTAAGCACTACAGGTCATAAGGAGTTCATTTAATTACAGATCAGATGAGCTAAAGTTCAGACTTTTGTAGCTTCCTTGCAATTTCCCCTCATGTCTGTCAGGTTTTGCCAGGAAGGACGAGTTCAGTAGCTGAAAGTTGTATATTCTTGATAGTATGCTGCTTGTGAATATCACAGCTGAGGTTACTAAGAGAGAAGCTGGCTGTAGGGGCTGGGGACATCCTAAACAGAAGTGGTCTATCATGTCTTGTTTTGTAGGCTTGTTACCGGATTAAAATGTTAAGTTAGCAACATGGATATTAACAATGCTTTAAACTGTTTATGTGGTGCTATTGCTTTTGTGATAGCATCTAGTCATGTCTCTAATAAAAATTTTTGTGTAGATGTAGTATTTGTCATCACCCTATGGGTTTAAAGGGTTTTAGAAAAGTGAATGAACCCTGTGTTTTTTAAAGCACTATCTAATGTGCTTTAAAGATATAGGACATCTGAAAGTTGGAAGAAAGAGATTCATGTTTAAAGTGTAGTTACGAATGTCATCTGTGATTACTGAGGTTTTTCTACTGCAGTTGATAGTTGTTGGGATTTTATGGTATCCAGTAGCAGTAACTGAGGCCTTCAAAAGAAGGGATCCATCTGAATTCTTGGGCTTAGGAAATGCAGAAACTTGAGAAAGTGCCAGAGAGTTGCTTTAAGCGCCAGGCAGTCTGTCCTATTGACTATAATAGTTTGGTTGCTATTTCTATCCCATATCCTTATTTTAACTGGTTTGCGCCTTCGAAGGCGTCACAGAGTTCTGCTTGGATGTATACCAGAATAGAGGTTGATTTGGTTAAATTTAATTCTGCTCATCAGCTCTTTTGACTAGGGAGCAACTTTCTGCCAATTTTTATCATTAATGTAACTTTGAAGTTGTTTCATAAATAATTTCAGAGTTGTTAATGCCATACAAAGTGGAAGAACATAAGATAATGAAGGTGGGAAGAGGCCTCAGGAGGTCTCTAGTCCATTCTCATGCTCGAAGCTGGGTAAGCAATGAGATCAAACCAGGTTGTTTGGCGTTTTATCAGATCTGGTCTGAAAACCTCAGTGGATAGAGGCTGCACAAACTTCGAGGGAGCTGTTCCAATGCTTGACAGTCTTGATGAGGATAAAGTTGCTTCTTGTGTCCAGTCTGAACCTTTCTGCTTTAAAGTAGTTTGGACTAGATGATCTTCAAAGGTATCTTCCAACTGAAAGCATTCTGTGATTCTATGAAATTAATATTAAGTCTGATTGATTTGATGTATTTGCTAAGATGATTATGTGAACTGCAGGTTAAGACTGTTTTGTTTTCTTGTATCAGGAATAACCTCAGAGGTCATCTTATCGTTACAGCAAAACTGTAGATCTAGAAGGTACCCCTGTTACCTTTCTGAAACAATACTTTGTTTTTCCTCTATAGCTTGTTCTTCGCAAATGGTGTGAATTAATCCCTGGTGCAGAATTCAGATGCTTTGTCAAGGAAAACGAGCTAATAGGTAAGGATTTTCTTAAAGATAAAATTATTAGGTGAAGTTCTTGGGCGTTTCTCCGATTCCTTGAATCGGAGCTAAATCTGAAGGCAGTTCTTTCTTATCACCTCTTATTTCTGAAATTAATGTTTTCTTCTTTCTCTGTTTTAAAATGTGGCACGCCACATTTCTCTTTCCACTGTATTTGAAAACCTGACGACACAGCATGCTCAATATTACAGTGGGAATATTGTTAATTCCAATTTTTAACTCAGAAACTTCACCCAAAGGCTGTTTTCTGAGTGATTCTTTTACATTCAGGAGCCAATCGTAACCAGTTTGCAGAATGAATACAGAGGCAATAGGGTATTATGCTGATTAAATGTGAACACGTGTGGATATTGTATGCAGAAATTTGGGGAGGTCAGAACATGTCCACAGGTGTACGAGGTGTCTGAGCACATATTGTATTCAGTATAGCTTAGTCAGAAGACCTGTTGATCTGTTAGTCTGGCTCAAAAACCTAAATGTAACATGTTTTAAGTGTCACTGAACAGCTGGGGTATCCACAGCATGCAGAGAGCTGGTGGGTGCGTCAGGAGACCTGTGACAGCTGGAGGACAGGCAGATTCTGCTAGAGCATGTATTTTAGGCAGCTCTAGGGTAAATTTAGCTGAATTAGACTCCTCTAGATGTATTGACTCTTCTCTGCTGACTATAACAGGAGCTTAGACATCTAGTGCACATATGGGTGCTTGAATTGAGTGGCTTAGTTTCAGGCTAAATACTGTTCTGGAGTTTGAGTTACTTGTTGGTGTGGTCTACCATGGAATCTTTAAAGATGAACAGAAATGTAAATAGCACAGGACTGGTGCACATTTGTCCTTAACAAGATTGAATCATTCTGCCTAAACTCTTCTGACAAGGAAATGTTACAGCAGTGATGTAGCAAAGCTCTAATCAGACCTTATAGGAAGGAAGGTGATTTTTTGCTTTAAAACAAAACCAAGTTCGCTCATTTTGCCTGTCGCGTACCTACATATTCACGAGCACCAAGATGCACATAATCAAGTGGTCTGTCCAGGCTTCGTTGTGATGATATGGAGGTGAAGGGATATTAGCTATTTAGTCCTCATTGTTTCTCCTGGCTTCTCAGCATAGTGACTATGTGCTTGTTTTGGATGTACGTTTTCGTACCTGTTAGGAGCTGTCAAGAATTTATCTTTCCATCCTGTCCCACCTCTGTGAATCACTAGGAACGTACTCACTGTTGTTTGTTTCCTGATCTGGGTGTCCTGTGGAGCTCCACACAGATGTTTTGGGATGTGCTGATCTAGGTGCTGTCAACACAGACTATTCTCATAGCCCTTTTATTTGGCTGTTCCTTCTAGTGCTTCCACACTCGTCTTCCCATTCTCTCTCCACTCATGCCAGTTGCAGGGTTTATTACAGTTCTCTCTAATAGAGTTTATCTTGCTAATAGCAGAGATTCTCCATTAACCCGGTATTGCTTTGTGGCTACTTATGTAGCTTTTTTGAAGGGGGAAGAGCTGAATCCTGTCCTGTCATGTGCTGCTGGAACACAACAACTGCCAGAGATATGCATCACTGTAATACCCTCTAAAACCTTTGAATGTAGTTTTATTATAGAATACATACATATTGATATTTACTTTCAAATATGTCAAAGCATTTGTACGCTGGCTAATTAAATACTCTCTACATTTCATTACTAGAATTTGCAAGCTAGTAGACCTACCAGTATGGGGTTTTTTAGCTAGCATCCCAGCTGCATATCTGAAGACAGTTCCAAGATTTTTCACAATATGTTCCCATGCTCTTAAAACTAATAAGCCTGTCAGTCAAGCTAAGAAGTGATGTTGCACAGTGTAGTGAATGATTTTCCAGTTACACATCTGCATCCCCTGAGATGCCACGGTCTCTTGGTTTTTGTTTTTAGACCTGACTTAAGCTCTGCAGTGGTATTAATAATTCAAAATTCCACTGACATCATAAACTTTATATGCACTTTTTTAAAGAGCGCATGTTTGGAGGTAGTCAGCATTGTCTTACAGTAAAACTTTATCTCTATGTTTTGTATATGGATAAAACAGCAAACTGCCATCACTGATAGATCTTTCTTGGAGGTTTCTGACTTTTTCTTCCCCTAAATGACGTGAATTACTCATTCTGCATTCGTGGGGCAGGTCTTGGTTTGACATCTGTGCAGCAGGGTATTGCAGTGGCTTATGTTGACATACCCTGTATGAGAGCTTCTGTCACTTAAGATGCAGAAAAGTGTATAATACTGTTGGTGCCCATGTAAACTGTTGTCTTGTAGACAAACAAATGTCTGAAATTAAGAGTTTGTGGTGTATCTGGAATAATTTATCTAATGTCAGATATGCAATATGCCTTATCAAACAGATACGCTTTATTCCACGCTTAAAAGATCGGCTAAATGTGAGTCTTTATGGTACGCTAGGATCTGTTGTCTTTGCTAATGTGGAAGCCTGGCCTCTACCCCTTTCATTTCATGGTTCCAAATTCTGCTCCATACTTCTGATGTGCAGAACAGAAAAGGTTTTTGACCAGAGTAACCATGGGGAATAAAACTGAAAGGAAAAGACAGGAACTGGAAACTTAGATGCAGATAAAGGCTCCTCCTGAAAGTCACTGTAAAATAGTCAAGGAGTATAGATATAAAATGAGGTTCACAAAATGGAGGGCAGAAATGTTCAAGGAGGAATTCCCAATGGAAGTGCTGTAGGTATTGGAGAATAAAGCCAAACAGTAAGTAATTCTTAATGGTTGAAACTTGGGAGAGCCTTGTCTTCTGAAATATAGATAACGTGCATATCTCTGATAACTGCATTTTGTCTGGTTGGCTTTTTGCATGCCTAAAGCTCTTTATAATCAACTAAAATTGACAGGTATATCGCAGAGGGACTACACGCAATACTACGATCATATCTCGAAGCAACATGAGGAGATCTGTAGATCAATACAGGAGTTTTTCAAGAAACACATACAGTATAAATTCTTGGATGAAGACTGTAAGTATCTTAAGGCTTCAATTAGCAAGGGGAGCATGGGGGAGGGGAAGGAGGATCTCTATGAAGGTTTTTAAATACTTATTGCACACATAGTTACAAAGATTTAAAAGCAGGAATGAAGGGTCTACCTCTTTGAAGTTCTTTTGCGGGGTATTGGGAGGTTTGAAATTGAAAGGGCTTGCAGGGCAGACTCTAAAATTGAGACGTGTCCTCCTGCCCCCTTGCTGTTGCTGAGCCAGGCTCGTTTCTACCACAGCGCTCTGAGCTGCGGTGTGGTAAATTCCAGTTTACTGCTGCAGATCAGTGGAAAAACGGGTATTTCTCAATAAATAATGGCATCCCTAATATTTTAAGTCAGTGGTTATACATTTCTACATATCTGTTGCTTTCACAGGCCTTGGTTCTTTTTAACTTGGGAAAGTCTTACAGCTCTTGCGGCGAGAGCGTGCAGAGCAATGTAGTTTGTGAATGACTGTAAAATTTGGAACAAAAACCCCTCAAAGGAATAGGCTGGAGCTTTTCAGGAGAACACAACGAATGAGTGAAAGGTCCCTTCAGAAAGCATAACGACTTTTTTTTTGAAGGCTTTTTCCCCTTACACTTGTTTTTAATTAAGAAAAATTCTAAACCTGAGAAGTGAGGTAGGAAGTGCTTGACAGAAAGCATTCAGTAGTAAGAAGAATACTTGTTTATAAAGATGTTGTCAGATGTTTACTGCTAAATTATTGATGTATTCCTGGAAGAAGTGATTTGTAAATTTCTTTTCAAGAAGTTATAATAATTTCTGCTAGAATATTGATACACAGCAGTTTAGCTGCTGAAACTGTTGAATAAAGGCCACAGTATTTGATGCGGCTAAGCAACCCAAGTAAAATAGTCTTGTTCTTTAAGTGTGGGGTCCTTTGCAAATCTTACTGGAAGTAGCTTCCTGACATGGTTCAGTGAGAACTGAATAGTGTTCCATTGTGATGGGTGATCAGGAGTGGTGAAAAATATGATGAAGAAATTTAAATTGGGTCTGGCATGGGCCAAACCTCAGTTTAGTAAAATATAAAAATATAAGAATTATCTGACAGTTGTATTGTCTTCTATAAAGCTTTGAATGCTTGACTTTAGGTAAAGTTTTGAACATGGTTAATTATTTTGCTGAGCCACCAGAGCAGTCAGATAGATCTGTCCTGTCTGACTTGCTGAAAAAAATACCTTCTAATGCCAGTCTATCTTATATTGATATTCTTAATATTTTTGACTCTGCAGGGTTCCTTTATTTAAATCCAGAGAAGTTCTCAAGGATTGCTCCTTGGAGAAGACTAGTAGTCTGGAAAGTAGTATATTAATTTAATAGGTCCATAACCCTAATGTTTTGAAGTAAGATCAGTCATATAGATCTGACAGTCTGATTACTGTCTTTTAATTTTCCTCTGTGTTCCAAAGTAATTTTAGCTGGTATGTAATCAACTGATAGATAAGAATTCAGGGCACTATTTTTGAAAATTGATGCCTAGATTTAGGATCTGAAACTGCTGTCTGGTGAACTGAAAGGTCTGAAGTGTTGTCTTATGTTAAGGGCGTAAAACTATGCCATCTGATTTACCTTCACCCCAGAATGTCACCCTGAAACCTCCTTTTCCCAGGAGGTGTGTTAATCTTTTGTTCTTAGGCACTAAATGCTGGTGACTTGTCCTTCTGCAAAGAAATGCCATGCAGAACCCATTTTGTGTTGTTGTTTCTTTTTTTACCACCCTTCATTCATCCCCCAGCTTATCCCTTGATCCACTGTCGGGTAGCATATGTGTTGTTAACAATAAAAATCTGGGTTTGCTTGTTTGTTTGCTTTTAAAATGAAAGGTATTATAGCTTTTTTTCCTGACTTCTTGTTTCATTGGGGATTTTGATGCTGTTTGCTCTGCTTTTTCCAGTTGGTCTGGTAGCATCTCCATATGGAAGAGTTGAGTCAGAGCAGCTGAAGAATTACAGTGTCAGAGCAGTAGGATAACAGATGGGTGAATGCTTTATAAATACTTCAAAATGATGTTAGAACCGTCTAAATACCTTTCATAAAAGCCCAATAAGAACAGTGTTCTGAAGGTATTGATGCTTACTGTAGAGTTGAGCCTTTGCTTACCCTCCAGTCTGAGCAATTGCTGATGAAGTTTTACTGCAGTCTCACTGGCACATGACACTCCTGCTCTGGGGTGGCCTCTAAGAAGAGGAAACAGTTCAGGTTTTCTTCTCTGTTCAGTGTTTGTGAGTGTCCCGAACCAGTCGCCAGTGTGCAATCAGTCTTAAGGGGGATGTAAATTCCGCTAAATGCCATTAGCCTCATATGATTGCTATAGGCTTGCTTTAAGCTGACAGGTGTCATTTTAGAATAAAGCGTAGAAATGAGTTTTCCATTAATTAAATACGACTAATGAGAGTCCAGGCAGCAAATTCAGATGAACAGCTGGCTGTTAGAAACTTAGGATTGCTGTGCTCCTCTTGACATTGATGACTTAGCTACTGAGGGTTTGTCTTCTCAAGAAAATCATAGCACTGAATTCTGGAGCGACATTTAAATTGACATAACTTGAGCTTGTGCAAAAAGCTGCATGGATTTTTAGCCTGTGTGGTCAAAAACAGCTACGTGACTGGCTTTGGTGCTGTTGAGTTGTGGTTTGCCCTTAGCCCAGACAACTTCACGTGAAATGTTAGATTAAGCTGCTGAGTAACTTTACACACTTGAACGTGATCAATCAACATCTGTGTTACTGACGGGCAGCTTCCTGAGTAGTCGCTGGGGCTCAAGTGGTTTTCAGTCATATCCTGAGTTTAGTTTATCCCACATGTACTGGAAAATCTCTTCTCTGAAATATTCCCTTCCTTATTATTGAAGGAAGTGACAATACAGCATTGTCTGAGGTTTTTCTAAATGTGGCTTTTCTTTTCTTTCTTTCTGCTAAACTGGTACAACTTCTGCATCTAGTCATGCCTGAATGCTCATCTGTCGATTTCCCTAGCTGAATAGAAAGACAAAGATTTGTTTAGCCATACAGAACAGAAGCTGATAGAAAGATACATGTGCAAAGATTCATGCTTAATTAAGTCAAGGGGAGGGACGACAATGGAGCTACGAAAGGCAGCTTTGCATCAGTCGCCGAGTAGCACAGGGTCTGTTTGAAAGAGTTGTTGATATCAGTTAGGTGTGCTGTATCTGCTCTGGGTTACATTAAACATAGCCATTTCACTGCCACCTCCTCAGCTCACCCACCGACCCCTTTGTTCCTGCAACCTGTTTGTCTTGTTATCTGCTGAAGTCCTAATCTCTGTCAAGCAGGAACTTGCTCTTATTAAATGTTTGTGCAATGTCCAGCACAGTGGAGTCTTGATCCTTCCTTGAAGTTTCTCCGTTCCGCTGTTGACAGAGAAACCAAACAGCAGCAATGTTGAAAATAAGCTTCTCTCTGGGCTAACAGTTTATCACATGTTCTTCACTGGGGGGAAAAAATCAACAGAAGAAACCAGCATTAAATGGCAAGACCTGACCGCGGATCTCTCAGTTCATTAACAGTAGTTCTTGAAATGTTTCAGTTCCCTCTTGGAAATGAACCTAATTCTGGCTTGCAGTTCTTCAGACATATTGACTTTGCAGGTTGTGCTGTGTATACAAGTATCTATTCAGATTTAGACGTCTTCTGTGAAATTAACATGTTTTTTTCTCCCTTTCAGTTGTTTTTGATGTGTACAGAGACAGCAGGGTAAGTGAATAATAGTGTGTATATAATTATTTATTCTGTGGAAACTCTTCCTGAAATGCTAGAGACAAACCAAACAATAGTTTCATCTTCCTAGAAGTGATCCTGACAAAAAAAAAACCCCAAACCCTCAAAAAACCCAAAAAACCCCCTACCTGAGGTTATCATTCTATTCCCGAGGTCTTTTCTGTGTTGGACACTGTCTACAGTAGGAGAATAATAGGATTAGGGGTATAAATATGTCTGTGCCAGTAATGTAATTATTTAGTAAATATTCTCCAGAGAAGCAGTTTGTCTTAAAGCACATAACTTTGGCTTCAGCTGCAGTTCTGTCAGTTCTGTGAATCTGCTGGAGGCAATTTAGTTTTCATTCTGACACAAGAGTCTTTACTGAAATAATATAGAATAGAATAGAATATTTCAGTTGGAAGGGACCTGCAATGATTATCTAGTCCAACTGCCTGACCAATTCAGGCCTGACTGAAAATTAAAGCATGTTATTGAGGGCATTGTCCAAATGCCTCTTAAACACTAACAGGCTTGGGCCATTTTCTTTTAAGATAGGTACTTAATCAACGTCATGCAGCATTACTAAATTGTTGTGGCGAAGCACTACCTGTTCCTGAGGTTCCCTCTGCTTAGTGCTTACTCTGGGTGCTTCTGCCAGAAGTGTATCTGAACATTCAGCCAGAATGGCTGTGATATTTCAAAAAATAAGTCAGAGGTGATATTTTGCTTACACAAATAAATGAGGGATTTGTACAAATAAATCATTCCTTGTGTGCTTCCCCCCCACACACCTGTGATGTTTTTTCCTATGATATCTGAAGTTATTGAAACTAATCCTTAATGTTTCTGTAGATTATCCATTTGATGTTGGAAAATGAGAACTTGTACTTCATATATGGAAGTCTAGGGTATAAAGGGATAGTTGTCAAAAGAGTACATGAATGGTCTGCGCAGTCTGTGACAGATGGAAGCTAATTTTTCCTTTTCAAACTGCTCCAGCTGTGGTTCTGAGCGCTCGGCAGATCAGAGCCCTGAACATCTAGATAGTGATGGAGTAGGGAGAAATGTCCCATCTGAACGTCAGGTGCCAGTATCAGCCTTAGTCACCTTGAGCTCTCCCTAGTGTCAGTGGAGAGAGGTAGCTCAGATGAACTGTGCTTGAAAGGCACACAGGTATTGTTTTAACAGCAGCCACAACCAAAAATGCTTTTTGTAGCCTTAAATCTCAAAACCTGACTTTGGGAATCATGTTAGTGCATGAGAAGTAATTATTTGTTTTAGCTTATTTTTTTTTCCAAATCCTAAACCAGAAATGAAAAAAAAATGGCTATATGGCTATATGCTTTTGCTGGATACATTTAGGAGTTTCACTGTTTGACTTGTTTACAGTTATGGGATTGGAAAAGGTCTTTATTTGAGTTGATTTGGGAGTATTTGTAGTAAGTCCTGATTCTGACTTTCAATGTTGCTGAAGTGTTTTGCGATTGTGTAATAGTAAATCATGCCATAGTTTGCATAACAGAAACAAAACAGGAATGTGTGTCCTGTGGAAAACAACTTTTGTGCTGTTACTCAGCACAACTTTTAACATAGGTACCTAAAATCAGGCTATGGGCTAAAAACAACTGACTGGTAATGAAAATTACCTGCCCAGGCTCAGATTCTCAGACTTGAGGATGCTGTCAGGCAAAATGAGGAGCAAGACTTAAGCATTCAACCAGGTTCTGCTGTTGGGTATTCTGCCTCACAGCTGTGGCGTGAAGACGGATTATTTAAGTAAAAGGCTTCAGCTTGTGTGATCTCAAATGAGCAGCGTTTCTTCACCTGTCAAGATAAAATATATCTGTTTGTAGATATCTCTCGGTGCCTTCTACCCTCAGGTCTTGTAAACTGCCAGGTAGCCCTTTGTGTGTCAGATCCTCCTTCTTTCATACATAGTTTTGTGGTTTGCAACTGTATTATTCATCGCTCCCTTTGTGTGTGAGTTATAGGCAGCAAAAGAATATTGAGTGTTGCCGAGTGTGATTAATTTCCAGAGCCCGTGCTCCTCACCAGGCTGTTGCATGGCAACCTCACCTACAGAATGAGAGAAATGTCCAGTGTCTGCTTATTTTAAATTCTTTCAACTCTAAATAATCAGCTTGGAGAAGCTTGTTCTCTGATATGGTTGTGAACAGGAGCAGCCCTCTCCCTGTGCTTGCTGTAGTTGCTTGGGAGACTGTACGGAGTAGGCTGCCACAAGTCCTGCTCGTGGAGTTGGAAGGTGGTGTAGAGGCAGCGATGGCCTGGTTGAGATCAAGCTTTTATGTGTCTGCTTTTCCTGTTGCGCTCTCTTCACCCAGCTTGTCTGAGCTAGTGCCTGACTTGGCAGACAAATCATCTTTTAAGGAAGAGACGCTGCCATAACGGTCTTCCAAGCTGGATGATCTGAAGACCTAGTCCTGAAGAGGTTATGTTGCAGGACTGGTAGCCTGTTTCCTTTGGATCTGCTTTTTTTTTTTTTTTTTTTTTT
>Ga0065711_1032281_pt1 | contig 27617 bp, 13 predicted proteins | sample Hoacrofraction12_FD_59098 | JGI IMG/M metagenome (GOLD analysis project Ga0065711, IMG submission 59098) | Hoatzin crop microbial communities from Cojedes, Venezuela - Epithelial fraction 12 v2 (version 2) | ecosystem: Host-associated > Birds > Digestive system > Esophagus > Crop | place...
ACTGGAACAGGCTGCCCAGGGAGGTTGTGGAGTCTCCTTCTCTGGAGATATTCAAGACCCGCCTGGACGTGGTCCTGTGCAGCCTGCTGTAGGTGACCCTGCTTCGGCAGAAGGGTTGTACTAGATGACCCACAGAGGTCCCTTCCAACCCCTTCTATTCTATGATTCTGTGATTCTGTGATTCCTCCCCTGGTGTCACACTTGGATCATGTCTCCACTTGTTATTTCCTGACAGATTTAATTGCAGTCTTCCATGACCTAAAGAGGGGGGTGCTTTGAGAAGATAGTGCCAGGTTTATCTTAGAGGTTCACAGGGAAAGTACAAGAGGCAACACACGAGAAGTTGAAAATTCGCACTGAATAGAAGGAAAATTTGATAATCAGAGTTGTTAAGCCCTGGAACAGGTTTCCTAAAGTTGTTGCAGACTTGCCATCCTTGGAGGTTTTCAAAACTCAGCTGGACAAGACTGTAAACAACCTAATCTAATTTTCCAACTAGCCAGTAGGAGTTTGGACTAGATGACTTCCAAAGAAGTCACTAGTTGACTAGATGACTTCTTAAGTGTGTTTTTTTTTTAGGACTACATGATATTGTGCTCTTGGAGATAGTTTAGAATAGCTTGGATATAACCATATACTGAGGTAACACAGATTGTAATTTTTGAGAGGTAACAACGATTATTTTGCTCAAAAGGTTGAATGAAGTACATAAAAGAAAAAATCTCCAGTTAATCCTGTATACTGTTCCTACTATGTCTTGCTTCATGTCTAGGAAACTTGTAGTGCCGCTTATGATCTAATTATTCCTGGTCCCTTTTAGAAATAATATTTTTAGCGCTTTTGCTCTTGTTCCAGTACAGAGACCACAGCTGTGATGGGCTTTCATAAAGATCATGTGGCTACACAATTATGACCTACAATCTAGGTTATTATACTGAAGCAGATTGAGTGTACTACAGACCCACTAATTGTTAGTGGTGACTTTCCTTCTGCTTTGTCTGCTCTGTCAGTAGGAGTCAAGTTTTCTGTAGAAAGGGGAAATAAATTTTATTCCCTTTATTTTTTTGAAACTGAATAGTTATAAAATCTTGTTCTGAGACAGCAACAGAGACCTAGGAGACAGAGTTATTATAAAATAACTGCAAGTGTGTCAATATAAGCCTATGAAACAAACAAGAAATACATTGGAATGAAGTAGATATTTATGTAACTTTCACATTAATAAGAAGCAAACTAGGGCGAAAAACCTGCATATTTTCTCCTTTTCAAATTAGCTTAATTTAGGTAATTGTGATTTCCATAACTTGTTACATTTCCAGGTTGTAACAGTAATCTTTTAAGGATGCTGACAGCAATTGGTAAAATATATCATTATTATGCAAACATGAATCTGTGTTTCCATATTAATAGCAAAATTTATCAAATTAAGTGAGCCTTTTTTTGGATGATGGGTAATAAAGATCAGCGACATTATGTCTTCAGTAATGATTTTTCTCTAATTAATTTTCTCAGCATATTTCTGGCTGATATCAAAGCTCCTAGCCACAGTGGGTTTACGTCACCGGACTGATATAATTCCATATCCCACTAGATTTGCTTGGCAGTTCAGTGTAATATTACCCTGTCCTTTATTATCTAATTACACTAAATATGTTCCCATTTTCTATGTTCAGTAAATCAAGCTTTTTCTAAAAATATTTTTTCTCTTAATAACATCATAGTCTAAACAAAAGTGAATTCCCTCAGGCTATTAATTTAATGTTAATCAAATTGTAATTATTTTTCATTTTTAGCTGTAATATGCAATCATTTAATTAAACACAAAACAGATTTACCAGCATTGTGATTCTATAAGATGGAAACTGTATGAAGTGGCTTCTGTCTCCTGTTTGTTTTGAACAATTTTTTTAGAAAAAAAGAAACATAAACCTCTCATAAATACCAGAGATATTTGGTGCTTATCTTGATCTATCTATTGAGTATTTCCCAATTAATCTTGTTCCTGATTTTTTGATTTTAGAAATAATAGAAGTGCAATCTAAAATTCAGGGGATTTTTAAAACTTACTCTTTGGCTGAAACAGTGGATGAAACTACTGTTTAGGTGCAGGAGATACAGACCTATTCTTGGCTTTGCAGTGCTCTCCTCTGTTGGCTTCAGTAAGCCTCTTCATCAGTGTATCTCTATTTCCTTTTAAATTCCTGTAAGTTTTAGCAGAAATTGTAAATTCTTCCTTTGTTGGGGTGACTGTTTCCTGCTGTGGAATTTTCGAATTGGTGCTAGTACAAAATTCGTAAGTGGTCATACGGGAAGAAAGCAACTTTATTAATTCATAAATCTGCAAAGTGTTCATGGTATAATTTGGTAAAATAGACTTTTGAATGTATTTATGAGTATTAAATCAACATTATTTATGGATGCACAGAATTTAAAATTTATTTTGACACACACCACCATTCTAGAAGTTCTAACAGTTCTTTAAAATTCATACTTCACTTTGCTGGGACAAGTATGAAGTGAGGGCTTCTTCCTGCAAACTGCAGGATCATATTTTTTTCTGTCATGCTGTACACCTGGCCGTTTCTTCTATGTCTTCAACTCTACATCACACTTGAAATTTACTACATAAGTATGTCCTACATACATTGAATGCTTATCCTTTGTTTTCATTACTATCTCTGTGTCTGATTTTAGCCAGCACCTGAGGTATTCCTACAAGGACCAGTAACTACTTGCCATCAAAGATTGCTATTCTTTTAGAACAAACTACTCAATACGGTGCAGGATTAATCTGTTCAGAAGCTTGTCACAGATTAGGTAATAATATACCTGAGCTATTAACAGATACACACATTCTAATGCTAATTTTTTATTAGGATCTGTGATACTTGAGGCAGCAGAAAGAATTGTAGTAAGAATTACAACTTAAAATGGACTATGAAGGATGTGAGTAACACCGCATAATTGGCAGCAGTAAACCTGTTCTCCATGGTGCACATGCTTGACTGATATGAACTATGGACCCACATTTATATGAAAAATCATGAATGACACCTAAATATTAAGGTGTTAAGCTCCTCAGAGCAGATTTCTTTGAAATCATTAGGGTTCAGCTTTCCAACTTGACCTCTGTCATAAAGCCAGCAGACACACAAAGCAGTTTTGCTGGGGCATTTTCTGGAATACAGGTATATGTGGGTAGGCCAAGAGTACTGAATATAGTCCACATTGATTTATTGCTAGTAAATGGCAACATCTGCTGAAAGTTAACAGTGGATTTTTTTCCTATCTTTTCTAACTGTAACTACATTGATAAACAATGAATAAACTGGAAAAAAACCAAAAAAACACCACTGACTTTTTATATCTCCAGGCAACTGTGGAGCTATCCTATATAGCACTTTAAGATATCTGAACTAGTCACCTAGCTTTGTAAGTTTCTGCATTTCATTATGAACAATTTAAGACATTTATCCTCCTTTCTGAAAGCAATAAAACATTTGAGGAGTATATTACAGGTAATGAAAACAGGCAGTGTACAGATTTCACTCTTTTCATTCAATATTCAGCCCTGATTATATATGAGTTATTTGTGATAGACTGCAGAAAATCTTTTTTGTCTCTCTCTTAAAAATGTCCGCAAATTCCTATAATAAAAGTTAATATTTATGGGCTTCAGTAAATGTGTATAAAATGAAATCCATTTTCTGACTCTTAGTGCTCAGGGAGGAAATAATAGCTTCTTTTTTTGACCCCAATTAACACCACCACCCCTTAAATACTGCAAAAGGTACAATGTTAACATGACTTAATTGGCCTGCACTGGGTAAGCAGAAGGTTCAGTATTTCCCTTGAATTGATTGCGTACCTGGATATTTATATTCTTCTGAAATATTGGTTGTCCCTGGATGCTATTTGTCTGCCTTAAAAACTAATTACAGCAGACTAGTATTTTTGAAACTTAATTTAAATATATGGACACCTGAGGGACACCACTAATCACTGATTTCCATCTAGACACTAAGCGATACTCAAATTCATTGCAGGAATGGTCAAATTCATTGTAGGAATGACTCCATCAATGTCTACAATGAATAAGGCTATAAGGAACACAGCATTACTAGTCTGTTACAGTATTTTCCCTTCTATATTCCATGGGATGAACTTGACTATATTAAAGTTTGGACTGGAAATATTTTTATCAGAAATGTCTGTCTCATCTTTTTGCAGGTCTGAAATATTGACAGTAAATGGGCATGTGGTTATCTTAGAAATGCAATAATTGTGATTGCTATTGTTGTCTCTGTATTTTACTTTGCCATACAAATTGCTTTTCTCTGACTCTTTGGCTAGCTAGGTAGATCACCAAATCTCACTGTCTATATTAGAATAGCTACTCATTTCAGGGTATAAAATGTAAGCTGATAGACATTTCACATTCATATTTTGGTAAAATAAATATCTAATAGTAGATTTCCAAAATACACTATCTATAATTTATACATAGGTGTCACTAAAACAGAAGCTATCAATATTTAAATACATTTTCAGGAAACATGCAAACAAACAAAACCAAACCACTCCAAAGAGCTGTAAATGATGAAAATTTTTCAAGATTTTACTGGAAGCATTCAAATTGCTGTTAATGTAATCCAGAAGATAAATTCTACTACCATTGTGTCTAACAGTACCTGGAAAAGAATTTTTTCCTTAGAAGCAGAGGGACACAGAATCATTCCATGCTGTCTCTTAAAACCAGACAAGTGTTAGACTCATAGCATTCTGTGACAGGAATCAAGAGACAGGACTTTGTAGTGTACTTATTTGTTAACCTTGAAAAACATGTACAGACTTCTCACTAGTGAAAAATTCTGTTTTGATCCTTCTGGTTAGGATGCTTGCTTGCTATTGAAGCACAGAAAAATGTCTTCATGTATCCTTCTAGGATGTAGTTTGAATTTTTGTAATAACAAATTGGATTCACATAGTCTCTCATATTCATTGACACATCTTCATGATACCCTGTTGAAACGGATTAATAACTGTTTAATAAAGTTAAACAGAGGCATGATTGTCTTAGTACAGTGCAAAGCAGAAGAGAAAGTTTCATTTTTCATTTTATTTGTTAATGTCTTCTGAAAATCTTCTGCATAGTCATATTTCAGTAGAGAAATTTTTATTCCACTTATCTGTGTAAACACAAATATTGATAGCTTATGCAAGTTGACCCATTGAATTCAGCACACAGTTAAAACCCAAGTGTGTGATCAAAGAATTGTAAATATTTGTGACTTACAATTCATTTACTGTCTTTGAAAATCTGCACATCAACAACGAAAGCAAGAAATTAAAAGACGAGCAGTAGGTGAAAAACATGAAGTATTTTTAACATGAAAAGGTGTGAGAAAATATATGTTGCAATTTTGATGAAAACTCATTTGCCTCATTTAAGTGATTACACTGTTTTGAGTCACTCGTTATTAATAGTATTTACAGACTTCTTCCACAACACATTCTACAACATTCCCTCACGTCTGTTAGTGCCATTTCTGGTATAGCTAAATTCACCTAAATACTAATTTGACAGATAAATATAATGCCAAACAGGGAAAATATTGTTGGTAGTATTCTTTAAACAATTATTTTATTGCCTTAAGGCCTCTGAGACTGTGTATAAGTGCTCTTCATTTATAAATTTTCATTTACTTTCTTTTCATCATCATTTTCTAGACTTGATAGTAGCCCTAAGTGATGCTCTCTGCTTCAAATACCTCTGACATTTATGCTTCCACTCCTGCTCGGCTGGAAGGCCTACCTCTGCACAGTCTCTGAAAAGCACACACTGTTTCCCCCTCCCCCTGCTGTTCATTTGGCATGCCACAGATTGCCAATCAGTGTGAGGGGGGTTCACCTCAGTACTTCTATCATCCTATGTCATCTGGATTTTGAAGTGATATACTCTAGGTGCCCATATAATGCTTCTGCTTTGATTTTTTTGTGCACTAAATATTATCAGATATGATTGGTGCAATATTATCTTCTGCATGCATAATTATAATTTATTCCCCTTCATCAAAAGAGAACATTTCCAGAAGTAGTGTGCCGGGCAAATTCTTTAAGATGCCGAACACCATTAAAAATAGTAAGCAGTCCTCCTTCACCTTGGAAATACAGATATTGCGTGACAAAACATCCTGAAAGATAAGACACTAAATAAAAGAAAATATTACACTGTATTTGCAATTTTAAACACCAAATAAACTCCAAATGAAACAACACATTTCAGCCAAAAAGTCTTTTAACATTTCTATTACAGCTTACATTAATTCTCCTACTTCAATTCATCTTTGAATCATACTGTATCCATAATATCAGTAAGATTATTCTTAAAACATTCAAGGACATCCTTTCAAGTGCAAGAGTCTCAGCAGACTCTTTCCTTTTTATGGTTTTGAGTAAAAGACTATTGTAACATTTTCTTATTTGTCTCATTCAGGTAGTGCTTTCCCATGCCTTGCACAAAAAAGCAGCGAGAAAATGGCTGTAGCCGTGTATGACTGAGAAAAGCTGATATGAGCACTCTTGAGGCTGCTTTACTTCAAAGGATTTGAAAGTTTGTTTTGATAAAAGATAAAGGGACCAAAGTTCAAGTTCTGTGATCAGAGGCACAAAAAAAGGGTATTTTCTGATAAGCTTCACTTGTTAGCTTTGGACTGTGTGCACTCAGACTGTCGAAGTTGCCAGCATGGCTAAGCTGGATAAGAAAATGAGTGACACAAAGAAAATAAGGGCCACTAAGAAAGTGAGATGAGAAATATATGAGCACTTTTCAATGCTGGGAATCATAGGAGACCTGAGTCTGCTTTGGTATACCTAAATGTTTTGCATAAGAAGTATTTCATAGGCATGAACCACACAAAATACAGTGCTTGCAGTCTCCCTAAACTGGTAATGCTTGCCTACAAAAAATGGAGAGTCACCCTATAGTCACGTTATAGAATGAGTTCACCTGTTCACCTTCATATATTCTTCCCAAGGCACATTTTTTTTCTTCAGAGCCCACAAAGCTCTGAGAATTGAATTTGATTTTGCAAATCATGGGATCACAGTAAAATTCAGCCTGGAAGAGACCTCTGAAATTCATCTGGTCTGACCTCGGGCTCAAGGCAGGTTTAATTTCAAAGTTGGATCAGTTTCTTCAGCCTCTTGTCATGGCATGTTCTTCATCCTCTTTAGCATCTTAGTGGCTCTTCACTGCACCTTTTCCTGTTTGTCAAAACCTGTCTTGTATAGTGTGGTCCAAAACTGGATCTGACACTCCAGATTTGCATGTACTGTATGAGGGGAAATAATTACCCTCTTCTGACCTGCTGGTCACTCTTTTTGGTGAAACCCAGTATGCTGTTGCTGTTTGTTCCTCCAAAGTGATATGTAGGAGCTGAAGATAGCCTCTCTGACAGTTCCCCTTTGGCCAATTTTCACCCATTTACGCTGTTCCTCACTCCAGAAATGATTGAACCCATTGAAACTTTAACTACTCTCCTTGCAAGGTTGCCATCAGGAAAGCTGGCATATGTAAGAAATCCCTAATGAAACTGATGTTTAAATCCAAACACCTGCAATGTAAAAGCATAGAAATGCAAGCTACCGTGGCAAAGATCTTGTCTGAATGACAGCCTGCTGCTTTTGACTGAACCTTTTCAAATGAGACAATCTCCTTAGTGATGACTGATTTTGCTGTGTTCTTGGGCTGCACCATGGGCTACCTCTGTGGGGCAGATCTATAATTTTCTTTCATTTCCCTTTTGCTGTGATATGAAGTAGCTAGTTAGTCAACAGTCTAAAGAACTTTATTTTGCTAAGACCATCTTTCATTTGTTAAGCTTACTTCAGAATCTGCTGCTGTGATGTTTTAGATACTGTAAATGTAATGTGGATACAAAACTAAGAAGTGCAATATTTAGTATGTTCTTTACAATAGCATTTATTTTTCTGTTTGTTCTGTAGTCTCTTGGGCACTAGAAACAGTCCTGTAGTTTCCTTTGAAAAAGGGGAATGATTATACAGTCTTGATATGGTCCTCAATAACACACAATTTTAAAATTACAGTTTAGAGAATTATTGGAAGAGAATCCAACAAACACTGTTGGAAAAGTGAGATGTCCATTTAAAAAATGAAGTTTTATAACTGGGAGCTGATTACACTTTAAAAGATTCACTTATTACTTCAATGTACACTCGTCTGTATCTAACAGATTAAAGTTCTCATATTTTTTTGTCATATTTTCTTTTGTCTTTTTTCTTGGCAGGCTTCCTTTTCTAACAATTTAGCTTGTGGTAGCTCCTTAAATAAATTTTCGTACATTTCCTGTCCTTAAGACTAATCAATTTAGAAGGACAGCCAAAGAGAAAGAATAGCGCTCTCCTTTACAGATTTTTTTTTTTTTCTGGATAGTATCTGGCTTTATTAGTCATAGTTCTAAGTGGAATTTTAATCAGTGAGTACTAGTTTAGATAGCTGAGGTAGTCAATGTTGCTTTAGTAAGTCCTTATGTAATGTTAAGAAAAATGTTTTCCAGCACACCTTCAGATTAGCCTATATGCCATAATGTTGCAGTTTTGAAAAGATGTATAACATCACTAATTTTAATATATTTCTTTTGTGTATGTTTTTTTTTATCCCTACTTGTACAGTATGAAAAATGTAAATTAAACAAAGCAATTGACTGAATGTGTTATGTAAAATTACTTCGGAGTGAATATATAATGGCTTTTAAAGGGTTGTTCCTTTGTAGCTCAATTGATTTTGTGCAATCTTACATTTGAGATCTGTAAATCAAAATTAGAGGTAAAATCCTGTGGTATGGGAGAAGATGAGAGCAGAATGTTAAATACAGTTTTTTCCTGCACTAGCCTCTTGGAGTTCCATTTTCTGTTCCATTAGCTTTCAAGATTTTACATGTTGGTTCACAGGTAAATTTCTAAGTGACAATCAAAGTTTTAAGCCTCATATAATGTTTATACAGAAATATGTGGTGCTCAACTCAACTTCCCCTTTGTGATGTCTCTGAGCTGAGGATGAAAAGAATAAGCTACTCTAAAAAGGCATTGATCATGTGTGAGTGCTCAGAGATGTCTACTGGTTTAGACTGAATATTCTGAAGCATATACTTTTATAGCAATAACACCTTAAGAAATATTGGAAGTATATGTGTAAACAGGGTGAAGGACAGCATTTGCAAAGTCATTCTGAGAGATTATAGAAATATGTTTTGAACACACTGTACTACACAGCTGCTTGGAATTGTGCATATCTGAAGCACCCCTGGGGTTTAATGAGAAAGAGCACTGTTTGCTAGAGGTAGAAGTGCTGTATGAACCCTCCATAGAATATTTCTGCATAAAGAATTTTTTTGTGAAGGACATGTGTATTAATTAAAGCCAAAAGGCTAAATTCACTAAGAAATGTATGTACTTAATTAATATTTAGGATGCCTGATGCAAACCTTGTAGTAGTAGTAAAAATTTAAAAAAAGTCCAGTTAGCTGTAGCCTAAACATGTAAACCTAAGTCTGGGTTGTATCTTCTGTTTAGTTTCCATCAGATTTTAGTTGTCTAAACTTTTCCTGGAAAGAGTTGCAGCCCTGTTCGAAGATTGATTCATTCCACTCTGGTGTGTCTCCTTCTCTTTGCTGATCATTCAAGGGATCCAAACATTTGCTTCACATAAGAATGTAGTCATCAGATATTTAACATCCATTAAAAGGAATACCACCTCTGAATATATTAGCTGTAATAATTATATTAGATATGAGAGCTCATTCATGAACTGTCTAACCTCCAGGCTATGATAGGTCTGTGATGGGTTTCTCTTAGTCTCTTGATGCAGTTGTTTCACTTCACATGGATTCTTTCAATACACAGAGAACATGAACAAGTGATTAATTCTTTAGCCATTTGGTTGTCTTCTGCTTGGAGAAGCCACGATGGGGAAGTTGAGTTGATCACCTCATATTCTATATAAACATTATAGAAGGCTTAAATGGCTACCAGACCTAGGTCTCATCTGAGATCTAATAATATTTTCCAGCTGGAGATTGCCCACAATGCTCCAGAAATACCTAACCTGAATAAAAGATCTGGAACAATGAAGCTACTGCCTCCCTTTCATATAAAAACCTGACTAAACTTGTGTTAATGTAATTACTCACAGAGAAGGGCTCAGATCCTCATTTTTAAATGCTGAGAAATGACCCTGTTGCTCCCTAGAGCTTCCTGTAGAGGAGGGGAAATGGAGAAGCAGATGCTGATCTCTTCTTCCTGGTATCCAGTGACAGGACACATGGGAATGGTTCAAAGCTGCACTAGTGGAGGTTTGGATTGGACATTAGGAAACATTTCTTTACTGAGAGGGTGGTCAAACACTGGAACAGGCTTCCTGTGCGACCGCCTGAGTGTCCCATGCCTGTCAGTATTTAAGATATTTGTTAGAATATTTATGGTGAGTGAAATCTAAATGCTTGCAATGAGGAAAATAATGCTTACTTTTTGATCATTGCCTTTTATTTTTCCCTCTGACATCATATAGATTTCTGTGGATACTGTAGGATCTCCATACAGCACAGCATGGACTAAGTACTTCGCAGTGAACAGTCTTCAGGTTATAGCAGTTTCTTTTGTTGGTTTTTTTATATTTCCTTACAAAAAAAGTTAAGGAACAAAATGAAAGTCTTATTAAAGACTGAAATATTTTTTTACCAAATTTGATAAAGTGAATTACAAAAAGATGCACCTCCAGTTTTGAATTGCATTTCTCACTCTTTGTGTTGCCAATACCTTCATTGCACATGTTCCTGGACTGCTTTCACTTTGATCAGTAAAATTCTTCATGTGACAATAAAGTATCATAAAACTGGAGTTGGTGTTAAATATTTACTTTCTCTGATGTCTATCACAGAATTTTAAGTTTCATTATGAATACTTTTATCCTTTTCTTGCTGGATATTCAGCATTTTACAGGTGGCCTTTTCAGGCTGAAACATGCTGCTAGATCACATTTTTGCTATTGTTTCTCTCCATTGCCTGTCTTTGGGAGCTGGCCACCTTTATGTTCTTCTAACATCTGTCAATGCCTGTGCATTTTCTTAAGATTCAGTAGCATTTTGGGGCTTGTTTCTTTACACCCTTTGATCAGCAATGTCGTTCTTCATTTTTACCACAAAGAACTATGACTACATAAAAGTTCTATCCCTCTTTTTCCTCATTTCATATTCTGCCTTACTCTAAATATAAGGGTAGTTCATCAAAAGAACTGAAGTTGTAATCTCAATAGATGCATTTGTGTTTCACCATCATGGTGTTTCAAAGCGTTTTTTTGTTTTGAATATATTCCTTCCTCCCTCTGAGGAAAACCTATAGCCTAGGTGATTTCTTATACAACTTCAATACTTTTTGCTGATTTGCAACACAGAGGATAGGGAACCTAATGACATTACTGTATTATAGTACCATATAAAAGATTATTGTCTTTATGGGTCATTTTTCCTTAGTCTTCTGTGACATATTTAAGCATTTCCTTATGTTATTCACTATAATTGTTATTCATATGTCATTGTTAAACTAGTGATTAAATTTTTATCTGTTTTTTTGTCTGTAGATTCATGGATACAGGATTTAAATCCAACATTTTATTGATTAAACTACAAAATAAGCCTTTTTTTTTTTTGCCAAAAATTTAACAACCATAATATGCGTTTACATAGTTACTCGTGCTCTCTAATTCTAGATCAGCAGAACAAGTGTGAGTACAGTGTGCCTGACATGTTCTGATTTATTGTGTATCCTTAGATTTATTCCACAGCACGCATGGTTCAAAGAATTTATCATATAAAGCTGTACATCACTCTGGCTTGATATCCTAATGCCAGCCTTGATAGAACTTTTGACTCGTCACTTTATCATGAATATTATCCTAGTTGTGTTGGTTTATATTTCAACTGATATGACTCCCACTTTTTGTTTTGCAACTTTTGCTTGTTATAATAGCAACTTCCATAGGTCCTGCAAAAAGAGAAAATACTACAGACTGAACAGGCATAATAACAGAAATATGGAAATCAATGATAATCTGAAGATATCAGTAACTTTTTTTACAGAGTGTAAAAACACTTGTGGAGACAGAGTGCAGGAAAGGAAACAAAAAAAGACATGAGGTTGTAGAAGACAAAGACTAAGGACAGTTGAAAATGTAGTGAGCTTTAAGAAAACTCTGAGATTAAGAGAACAGCCATGAAGAAACAGGATGGAGAAGGACAAGATGTAGTCAGGAGCTGCAAGAGGTGAAGAATGATGAAGTAACCTTTCTTTCTACTGAAAGCACTGCAACAGTGTAAAATACAGTACCCATATCTGGAGACATCAAGAGCTGTGTAATAAAGTAAACCATTAACATTTTCTCTGTGAAAATGAAAACATAGACATATTAAGTAGATGAAGATAAACATTGCATAATTTTCTGGAAAACAGCTCTAAATTAATTATTTTTTTCTGAAAATTGTGTCTGAAATGAGGCACTTATACTTGGTGAAGATCAGTATCTGGTTTTGAGTATCACATTAGAGGAATTATCACCTGACATTTTCTTCTTCTGTTAATCAAAATACTAAGGGTATGGAGAGGAACTGAAGATTTACTTAGTCTGAAAAGAATTTTACTGTGTAAAAACTTTGCTGTAAAATTAGTGTGAAAGAAGCTTTTAGTTCTATAACATTAAAAAATTAAAAATCACTTCAAAACTTCATTTATTTAACCAATCGAGACAGAAGGAGAAAATGAGATGTTAGTGAAATTTCTTACATGATATTTCACTTTGTTCTTAATCCTGATGCATCAGCTTACAAGAAAAGCAAAATTACTGTATGAACAGAAATACTGGTCAGTAACGTTGCACAGTCTTTCAAGAGGAGGAGGAGCTTGGTCTTCAAGTATAGCTTCTATTCTGTCATATGTCTCTGTCTGAGGCAAGAAGCAGAAAAAGATGGTCACATGCGTTTGTTTTTATTCTACTAATATAGTAATATATCAGATTTCACACAGTAGTACAGGAGAACACTGAGAGAGAAAAAAACCCCAAACAACAACTTGTAGCAAGTTTTGTACCTCTGGTATTTCTATGAAATGTCTTCAGGTACAAGAAAAGCAAGAATATGAACATACGCTTTCTAACGGAATTAGCTGCATGTCATATATGAAGATATGTCCTAAAGATCACATATCGATTTTGCATTCTCCTCAGATGTACATAATTGCAAAGAGTGCAAGTACAGTTCTTGTCTTTCTTGATGCTGTATTCAAAGTCTTGATTAGCAAAATGAATAACATTATGTGTAAATTAATTTTTAAAAAATATTTTATGATGAGGGCAATATTTTCTGACTTCAGGATCAGGGGAACCTTTAGTCATACTTAAACTGGCGATGCTCATGATTTATCATTTTTTGCTATTTCTAGGCATATTAACATGTTGAGAACCATAGAATCATAAAATAATAGAGCTTAGAAGAGACCTCCTTGTTCAGCAGGGCCACATAGAGCTGATAGCCCAGGAACATGTTCAGATGGCTTTTGAATACCTCCAAGGAGGGAGACTCCACAACCTGTCTGGGCAGCCTGGTCCAGTGTTCAGTCACCCTTGCAGTAAAAAAAGTCTTTCCTGATGTTCATATGGAACATCCTGTTTCGGTTTGTGTCCGTTGCTTCTAGTCCTGTCACAGGGCACCACTGAAACGAGCTTGGCTCTGTCTTTTGTACACCCTCCCTGCAGATATTTATATGCATTAACAAGATATCCTGTGAGCCTACTCTTGTCCAGGCTAAACAGTCGCAGCTGTCTCAATCTTTCTTCCTATGTAGAGATACCCTAGTCCCTTAATCATTTTAGTGGCCATTTGCTGGACTCTCTCCAGCATATAGACATCTCTCTTGTACTGGCAAGCCCAGAAATGAACACAATACTCCAGGTGTGGCCTCACCAGTGCTGAGGAAAGATCACCTCCCTCAACCTGCTAGCAACACTTGTCCTAACGCAGCCCAGGATAGCGTTAGCCTGATTTGCAGCAAGGGTATATTGCTGTCTCATGTTCAACTTCGTGTCCACCAGAAGCCCCAGGGCATTTTCTGCCAAGTAGTTTTCTAGGCTGTTGAGCCCCAGCCCCCAGACAACCATATCCTGGGCTGCATCAAGAGAAGCATGGCCAGCAGGTCGAGGGAGGTGATTCTACCCCTTTACTCTGCTCTGGTGAGACCCCACCTGGAGTACTGTGTCCAGCTCTGGAGCCCCCAACATAGGAAGGACACGGATGTGTTAGAGTGGGTCCAGAGGAGGGCCACGAAGATGGTCAGAGGACTGGAGTACCCCTCCTATGAGGGAAGGCTGAGGGAGTTGGGGCTGTTCAGCCTGCAGCAGAGAAGGCTTCGAGGTGACCTTCTAGCAGCCTTCCAGTACCTGAAGGGGGCCTACAGGAAGGATGGAGAGGGACTTTTCACAAGAGTGTGTAGTGATAGGACAAGGGGGAACAGCTCTAAAGTAAAAGAGGGCAGATTTCGATTAGATATTAGGAAGAAATTCTTCACCATGAGGGTGGTGAAACACTGGCACAGGTTGCCCAGAGAAGCTGTGGCTGCCCTCTCCGTGGAAGTGTTCAAGGCCAGGTTGGATGGAGCTCTGAGCAACCTGATCTAGTGGAAGATGTCCCTGCTCATGGCAGGGGGGTTGGAACCAGATGATCTTTAAGGTACCTTCCAACCCTTACCATTCTACGATTCTGTGATAGTCTGGTTCATTGGGTTGTTCCTCCTCAGCTGCAGGACTTTGTGCTTCCCCTTGCTGAACTTCATGAGGTTCCTGTTAGCTCACTTTTCCAGCTTGTTGAGGTCCCTCTGAATGGCAGCAGGACCCTTTGGCATACCAGTCACACTTAGTTTGGTGTCATCTGCAAACCTGCTGAGTGCACACCTTGCTCAATCATACAGATGACTGATGAAGATGATAATCAGGACTGAATTCAGTATTGACCCATGGGGTACACCATTAGTGACTTGTCGCCAACTAGCCTTTGCAACACTGACCACCACTGTCTGGGCCTGGCTGTTCAGACTGTTTCGTTCTAATATATTCCATCTTTGATGAGAATAACCTTGTGGGCCTGTAGTTTGCCCTGGAGTAGGTAGAAATGACAATTGGATCAATCAAATTTCCCAGGTAATGTGCAATAGGAACTGGGAAACTCCAGAGTGTACACTAAAAGAGTCACAATTCTGTGACTGGAACTGTGAAGTGGATTAAATATATGAGGGATGGTAATACAGGAGAATAGTGTAAACTTTCATAGACTAGACAGGTGCAGTTTGTGATTTTTATTTTCAATCTGTATTTGCAGAGCAGAATATTAAGACAGATTTTTAACAACTGCAAGACGTTGGATCCCAAGGCACATGAACATAAAAAGTTATTCAAGGAATATAGTATATTATGGTTATTATTTACACATCAGGATATTCTTCAGTATCTTTAAAGATACTGATTATTCTTTCTGGATAGATTATCTCAGAAGCAGCCATTTTGCTGTTGTGCTCAATATGTTACAATGTTTTGCACCTGTACAAATTTGCTAAGTCTGTTGACAACTTTAAAGATTTCAAGGCAGGTACTTTCTCATCTACATTTGGATTTCATGCCAGAAACTGTCAGGATCTGTTACAACTAACTAGTGAGTGTATTATTCAGCAATTCTCATAAATAGATCCAAAAAAATGTGAAGCAGCTCTAAGAGTAATAGCCAAGATAATCTGAAAATGAGTGTAAATATGAGCAATTAGTGCAGAACAATACACTTCGATGGACAGCTGAACACAGAGGCATGCTCTATCAAGGCAGAACCGAGGTTATTCTGAACAGTAACTGTAACTATCATATTTATTATATATGCAGCAAAGCACATATAAACTAGCAATACTACTAGGTTAGAAATAAGTAGGGGGATTTATATTGTCAGCTCTTCAAATACTAGGAAAAAAAGACTTCATTTGTTAAAGCAAGGTTTATCAAGAGATAACACCAGAGATTTCAGACGTAAGGAGGAACTGTTTGCAGCTTGTGTAAAGTATGTGCTTCAGATGAGACGAGGCGATGCTCAGGGCAACAGGGTTTGTAGACTATTGGATTTTAGAGAAAACTAAGAAAGTAACTTCGTGAGATGAATATGGTTGTTTAAGGGTTCATTCAGGACAGGGTTAATTTTCACAAGAAGCTGGGAGGAGACACGGCCAAGCAGGCTGACTCAAACTGGCCAAACAAAATGGGGCATTCGATACCATGTGCAGACATGCTCGGTTCTGAATGGGGGAGCTGGCCAGGGGGAAGTGAGTCGCAGCTCCGGAGCAAGCTGGGCATCGAGCACTGAGAGTTGCTCTGTGCATTTTGCTGTTTGTTTTGTATATTCTTCTTATCAGTATTGTTGTTGTTACTGTTTGCTTTGTTTGCTGTTCAGTTAAATTGCCCTTATCCCGACCCACAAATTTTGCCTTTTTCTTTCTATTCTCCTCCCCAAACCAGCAAGGGGAGGAGCGATAGAGTGACCGTGTGGTCCTTTGTTGCTGGCCAGGGCCAAACCACAACCAAGGAGCTTATTATAGAATACTTCTAAGTGAACTGAAAATGTTACTTATTTTCTGGTTGCACTTCCATCTTCACATTTTATTTACATATATGACACACGTATTTCGAAAGCTTTGAAAATCATGCATTGGTCTGTATTAATTTGACTTGGAGGTTTGTATAAAACTTTCTTTAACATGCATATGCAGGTACTCAAAGAAGATTACTCACCATGAACTAGGTTGCTTCTGGCTTTTCTTGAACTACTGTTAGAAGGCTAAAGCGTCACTTAGCTCTGCCTAAATAAAAGTATAAAAGAATCAGTTTTGTGGATGCTAGCATGAAAAAACTTATAAAAAGATGTTTTAGGATCATTCCGTGTAGTTGGTAGCTGGTATTCAATCCTTTTCTTAGTATGAAATAAGCCTGCAATGTTTCTTACAGGTTTTCAATGAGGACTCTGATGAGATAAGCTTAATATGTGAGATCTTGTTGTTTTAAGTGTCAATCTTGCTTTCTTCTTCATTGGTTTTAAACAAGATGTTTAATGATCTATGTTTGGAATTAAAATGTTAAAGGCATAAACCAAAAAAAAAAAATTCCTTGCCAGTCTTCTTAGGGCAAACCAGGAAACAGTAATATTGGTTCAGTCAAGGACAAAAAGAAAATCTCTGAGACAGAAAGAATTTAGAGCCTTTGACTTCAATGTGTCTTAACTATGTTTGCATGGAAACTCATAGAGTTTGTTATGCACACAGGAAAAACAAACACACAAACAAACAAAACCTAGCAGAACGAAGGCAGGCAAGGGAGAAGAGCTTTTTTTTTTTCTGTGTGAGAGACTGGGTCTGTGTGAGAGACAGGGTCTGCAAGAAAAAAGAAATAAAGAAAAAAGTCTAGAAAATATAGAATCGAAATTGTTTCATTTTCTCCCTGTCATAGGGAGAATCATAGCAAAGTTTGCTTTGGAAGGGACCTTTAAAGGTCACCTAACCCAACCAAACCCCCTGCAATGAGCAGGGACATCTTCACCTAGATCAGGTCACTCAGAGACCTGTCCAACCTGACCTTGAATATTTCCAGGGATGGGGCATCTACCACCTCTCTGGGCAACCTGTTCCAGTGTTTCACCAGCCTCATTGAAAAAACTTTCTTCCTTATATCCAGCCTAAATCTAGTCTCTTTTAGTTTAAAATCAGTCCCCTTGTTCTACTGCAACAGGCCCTGCTAAAAATACTTGTCCACATCTTTCTTATAAGCCCCCTTTAAGTACTGAATGGACGTGAGAAGTTATCCCCACAGCCTGCTCTTTTCCAGGCTGAACAGCCCCAACTCTCATAGCTTTTCCTCACAGGAGAGGTGTTCCAGATCTCTGATCATTTTTGTGGCCTCCTCTGGACCTGTTCCAACAGGTCCATGTCTTTGCTTGTAATATTTCCAACTGTCTGTCAAAGCTCATTAGTAAGACGGAAAAGAGAATCTTCCCCATTGGCAGTGTGGACAGGTCAAAAAAAACACCAGACACTCTAAATGTGGAAAACATCCATAATAAAGCTCTGACTCATAGAATTGTTATTAGACTAGTCACTACTTCTTTCACATGTGTTAAACAAAACTCTTTTTGTGAATTCTCCTTTGGATGAGATCCCAGATTTTGGGCTGGTGAAAATGACAAGATACAATAAAGTCTGTGAAATATGACACATCTAAATCCCAAACAGTTAAGACTTATGAATAGGTATGGTATTTCCTTGCTGAGAAAAAGTCTTCATTTTGATGGTCGTCCCCAATGACAGGTACAAGACACCTGCCAGATGGCATACATCTTGATTTGAGCAAGCGATCTTGCACAACAACCCCTCCGTGTTTGAGAAGTCCCTCTTTTGAGTCTGTATTGCAATGTAACATTATCACTAACTTAAAATCCTTAAACAGATTAATAAAGTGGTTGCAGATAGTCAAAATCACATAAATAATTTGCTTTTCCTGTCCAGAAATCTTCACCAAGCCCTCTCAAACTCAAAATTTGCCTTTTTAAAATTTTGGTCGATCTGTCATGCACAACAACCATGGGCAGAGGGGAAAAAGCCTACACTTGAGTAAAAAACTTCCAGTTTAGTCTTGTCTTTGGCAGGTGGAATAAAAATTCAGCTTTTGCAAATAGGATCGTCTTGTGGCTGTCGTCATCCACGTGTTCATTCGGACTATTTTCAACTGCTGAATCTAATAGCACTTAGCATTTAAATAGTGTTAGAGGCTGACAGTCATTCTTAAATCATGCTTAGAACTTATTTTTTTAAGTGAAGCCTCAAAAAAAAGAGAAACTAACAAGTAATGGATTGCCAGAATAAAGGAATTGATGCAAGAGAAACTGTAACATATACACACACGCTTCATACAATTCTGTAAATGTCCAAACCTGATCTAAGCGAGCTGTGAAAGCAACAGGCCATAGATCTATGATTATTCTAATATAATGTTATTGTCAAATAATCCTAACTTTTTGAACTGATCCAGCCACAGTTTATTCAGGATATGTCTCTCTTTTAGATAGAAATAAACTCCAGCATAGTAAGAATGTCCCTTATCTGTTGAGCAATCCATGATAAATTATAGGTTGTTGACAATTTGTGTTAGGAACAGTGAAACCAAGGGGTCACAGAAATCCAATCAGTCTTCTCCCCTCTCTCCTCTCTCGCCAACAGAACTTTATTTAAAATAATCAAGCAAGAAAAGCTTATGTAAAATGAGAGTATGTTTAGGTGACAACTACTCTGACCTAGTTTAGATATTTTTATTAGGTTGACTTGAATTATGTCCCAGATGTGCTCATTTCTCTCTGATTGGTAGAAATCTCAGTAACTATCTCAGTTAGATGCCTGCATGTAAGGATCTTACATTCCTCTCTGTGGAAGATCAACATCTTGACAGATGACTTGTATTATTCAAATGCTTATGTAAAAAAAACTCTCCGTTTTGCACTGGGAATTCTGAATTGGCCTGCAGTCTGCTTTCATCACCACCATGTAATGATGTAAATGCCAACAGTAACAGCATTAATCTAGACAGCTTTTCCATGCATTCAGGAGTGGTTTCCTTATATTGACAGCCCTCCACAAACCTAGAACTTATTCTCTATTATTCCACTCTCTCACCTCTCCTATTCAGCAATTGATTTACAAGAAACATTGCACATTCAGATACATGAGGTTTAATAGTATACCATCTGGCTGATGCCCTTTGCAGGTCCTTGCTTCTTCCTCACCTACTGGTTCACTAGTCTAGCCACCAACCTACACCCATGGCACAGGATTAAAGGTAGTAACATTTCATAGGGAGGAAAGTAAGAAGCTGACAAAAATGTCTTTTTCATTGTTTTTTGTGTTAACATAACATGCAGTGGTTCTCAGGCCTTTGGATGTTGTCCCAAGCCTTGCACTCCTTTTGTTAGAATAAGTAGGGCTGCTTGATGCAATTTGAAGATTATAGAAGGTGAAACCTTGCTAATACTATTTCATTTCCTTCTCATTTTCATTGAATGTGTCTTGTCCAAAATTAGGCAGCTGATGCTGAAATTTATTCAGCTTCTTGAAATGAAGGTAATGAGTTAAACTTTTTCTCTAACAGCTGTGACTGTTGTATCTGTTCATACAGCACTGTGGATACACATATTGATTGTTTCTGCCTCTATTTAGTTAATGTGTGAATTCACATTTTTCGCATGCTCGAAGTAAGGAAAACATATACAAAACCCCAGTGACTGTGATGTTGGGATGTTCTGTTTGAACTGGTAGCTAAAGATTGCAGTGATCCTGAAAAGGCTACAGTAGTATGTAAACAAGAGGAAACAGGCATCAGTGTACAGTTTAGTGTAGATGAAGAAGATGCAATGCCATTATTCACAATGTTTCATAGTACAAGAACTTCAGGTTGTTGTATCACATTGGAAGGTAGGAAATTTGAAGTGGATAGAAAAATATTTTATTTTTACGCAACTAATCTATGTAAGTTATCATTATCAGGCAATATTGTACCAAACGTTCAGAAAAAAAAAAACCCAAGAGTTTGAGAAGGAGTACACACTTTTCTACATCAGGGAATATGCCAGTTCTCCAGCACAAATATATTAGAAAGGCATCAGACAATGACCTGGTAGTCGAGATTTTCTGGTTCTTTTGTCTTCTTCAGAATTTTCTTTACTTTTAGTGGTCCTTCTAGTTTAATATTTCTGAAAACTACAAACTGTTATTAAAACTAAACTGGGAGGACTGCTAATTTGAAACAAGAGCAAAATTAATGATGGAAAAATGTCAAAGACTGATATTACATTAAAACAGAATTTTCCTTAGAAGAAAGCCCTAATTTAATATAGAAATATGCACACAATTTCTTTTACGTTAATAAATTACTTTTTTTTCTATGTATATGATAGGTTTTTGTTCCGTTGAATTTTAAGGCTGTTTGTGTTTATGCACTAAAGAGGAATGTGTAAAGTATCTGCAGTTTAGCGTTGCAAACTATTTTTGGCTATTTCATGAAAAGAAAATACATCAGCACAAGGAAGCTGACATTATAAAATGGGTGGGGATATAGGGAGAAACAAGGAAAAAGGACAACAGCACTCACTGGAAATAAAGAAAAAGCAAAGACTGGTCATTGGTTGGGACTATTCCGTAATATTAACTACAACACATTCTACTAGGAAAATGTATTAGTGCTATGACATATTTTATTAATTATTTTTCAGAATTTGGGGGATTTTTCACTTTTAGATTTTTACTGTCTTACACAAGACTAACACTGCATGCTCATTCTTCTCTACCTTCCCTTTTACCCTCAGAAAACATATTTTCAATGAGAAAAAATCATGATAACTTTCAATTAAGAACATTTTCAGTAGGTGCAGTATGATCCTTGAGCAGATATGGTAATTCCTATTCTACAAGAATGTGAGGCAGAATACAAACATAGTAGTAAGATGGACTTTCCTTATGCAGATAATTATTTATACTAGTAACTTTTAAAAATGTTTTATAAATTACAGTTCTGGAGATTGTGAAAGTAACCATGAAGCTTAGTTTTCCATCCCAGTTATAAGCCATACTAAATCGAATCCTTCTCTCAAGACTCTGAAATGAATGGTGGAAATGAAGCCTTCTAAAAGTGTTGATTTTAAATGTCTGACAATTGCTTAAATTACTTTTCTATATATAGCAATTCTTCAGGGATTATTTAATTGAATCATAATTGCAAAAAAAATATCCTTGTCAGGCACTACAGGACCATAGGGAAACCGAAAGACATGTAGAGGAGAACCTCATTATCAAAGACCTCGTTTATATAGATTAAAATTGACTTATTCCAAATAGACTAGATGAAATGAACAGTCTATGTCTTTGCAAATTAATATTGTTCAAACATACTATAAAATACAAATACTAGACTATATGGAAATATGAAGCTTGTATTTGATTGGAATATAAAACTCATGAGTACTGAGAACCCCAAAATGACCTCTGAAATTCAGATGACAAGAAACCTCAACAATAATACAAATACTTCTTTTTTTTTCTCTCTTGTGATTTTGTGTTTTCTCATCAGCCCTGTAGATTGTATGCAGCTTCCAGAGTGTGTTAAGCTGTAAATTGAGCTATCTCATTACTCTTCACTCTCAGAACTAAAACTTGAGTAACTATAATAACATAGCAGGACATTCTTAATACTTCCATTGCACAGGGACAGATCAATCAATTGAATCAATAAAGTCAGCACCTTCTAGAAAATGAAATGCTGATCTCTTTACTGAGTCACTTGCACAGACACAGGATTCTGACTTTATGGATTAGATTGGAAAATACTGGTTTTTGGTTATTTGAAATGTTAACTTGTGGCTCTATAGGTGGATAAAAACACCAAGAACCAAGCTGTCCATGCTTGACTTCAGCAATTTATGACATCAGGATCAAAGAATAACATGAAACATTCAAAAAGGAAAAATTAGGGTAGGTACAAAATTACTTTAGAATGCAGTAAGAGTACTGAATGTTTGTTGGGTTCTTACTAGGTGGTACAGTATGTGTTGTTATGAAAGATATCTGTTACTTAAACTACTATGCTTGTAAATAGTCAGGTCTCTTTAGAATTTATTCTTTTAACTTGTACCATAAAGAATTTCTAGCAAAATAAGGTCCTGTCTTCATTGCTTTCCTGACTTCTCTGCTCCATTGCTCCTAAAGTGTACAGATCAGGTATACAGATAGCATAAACTGGTGTCTCTTCCCTGACTTTTCTTCTTCAGAAGACATATTCTGCGAATATTGCCTGTTTACATAGCCTGATAGTATGTTTCTTTGTGTCATTTTCACTTCAGCTTTTCTGGCACCATGGAACTTTACAAGCATTATCTTCATGATACATGTCTAATTAAAAAATTAGAAGGAAAAAGAAAGCTGACAAGAGGTTTTAAAAATAGACTTGCCCTTAATGAACGTTAGCATATGTTTCAGTCTCATTCCTCCTTCCAGCTACCTGATTCTGCTGTGTTTCTTAACTGGAGTAGAACACAGAGTTGTGGTTGTACAGTGTAGGTTATTGGACAGGCTTCCTACTCAGTCTGAAAGAAAACACGGAGGCATTTGTGATTCCTTCTGTTATTTTGCACCAGTCCCTGTACATCAAACTGAGTGCCCCTACACTAACTGTTGTGAACTAACAGATTGAAAACTCACAGGGTCTCTGGAGTCTGTCCCACTGATATAATATTTTAATATATTAAAAAGGGGATATCTCTGAATTAATGCTATAGAGCCAATAGAGAGATCATAGTTCAAAATCAATGTTCTTTACCGTTCTTTACCATCTTTTAGAAGGCTGAATATCAGTTGCCCTTACTTCTGGAGCAATTTACCTGAGACACCACAAAAGCAAGCAGATTTTAAAAATTCTTTAGAAGAGAAGCCTAAGGATTAATTGTTTTCACCCCTGGTATCCTTGGATTTGCTTTTATCCACGTCATAAGATCATGCTGTGTTCATATCAGGGACATAAATACTTTACTGTAACTCTGTTAAATCCCATTCGCTTTCCTGAATTAGCAGCTGGTTTACTTATCTTCTGAAGGCTGATTGCCTTCTGTGTTGTTCCATTTCTTGGCACTCAATTTATTAAAGCATTAACAGCTTTAAAGAAAAGCAGTCATCTTCTAAACAGTAGCCAGTCTAAACCTTAAGGTGCTATCTTCTCTCCTATATCATCTGTTTTAGAATATACTTAAAAAGAAAAATTGCATTGGTTGAGCTACTGAGTCTACGTAACTTTTATTTACCTGCTAATATATCTTGTATATCTATCTCCAAGTACGTAAGAGACGCTTTTTTCAAGATGATCAAATGAAAAATCTATAGCTACCTAGTCTTTCTCTGCCCTCAAATTTTCAGATTTTAAACAAATCCATTGTTTCCAAAGTTTTCAAAGGATAATTTTCCAAAACAAATCTGACCATTTTATGAGTTTCTTCTGATTAAAAAGAAGTAAAAGTAGACTCAGTTTGTCAGTTTCTTAATTTATACTTCATGATGAAAGAACAATTACTTTAAAAACAGTAAAGAGCATTACTGCGATTTCAAGATCTTTCTTAGCCCTTCAGAACTTTTTTTTCCTTTCCCTTCATTGGCTTTTGGCTTACTTTTCTGATGAGAAGGTTAGTGTTCACCCCTGGACTGCACCTTCAGGAGATCATGTACTACATTATCCTGGAATATTTCTTAAACTTGACTCCCATCCAGATGCATTCCAAGGCAGACATCCCATCAAATTACTGTTCCCTTATTTGTGTTTTCTCAAACTTGCCTATTTATTTCACTCACCTTCTTGTATTGTTATGCTAGAACAACAGTTATTAGTGTAATGAAAATGCCTCATGTATATCCACCTAGCGCTGATCATTTGATGGTAACTTCTGACATCTCTTACCAACAATTCACCAGTTGCAGGAGGGTAAGGAGTTGATTCTGTTTTCCCTCTCCTGCAACTACAGATTGAACAATCTGTACAGAAGGAAAAAACAGACTTTCTGCAGTGAGCATACTTGCTTCTCATACCATGCTTTTTTCTATAACTGGTTACTTCCACTCTCTTTTTTCTTGTGGTTCATCAGCTAGCATCAGTAATGTATAAAACAGGACGTGCAATTTTAATAAAAACTCTTCTACCTCGTCTTTGCCTTCTAACAGTCAGAAGATCACAGGTATAATTGCTAACATTTTAGGGTAGTGACTCTCAGATGCACACACTTCCTCTACAATCTTCCATGTTATTTCTCTTTTTTTTTTTTTTTTCTGAGCATATATATTCAAATAGCTATTCAATGGCCTTCAGGAATTATTTCCTTTCCTACACCTTCTCATAACTTAGAAATCATATCACCATGTGACATTGAGACTGCAGTCCAGATCTGCTGAGCTTTCCACATTGGGCTGTACTAATAACAACATCAGGCTACTTTTGAAGAAGCCACAGACTGTTATTTGATGCGATGATGAAGAATAGAAGCAGTGGAACTTTTAAAAATGCAAGTTATATTCTCATGCAATATTCCTGTGTTGTTGAATGGTCAGAAACAAGAAAAACAGAAAATATGAGTAAGTGGATGACTTATCACAGAATACTATTCTTATTTTTCAAAGGACTATGAAACACTTTTAGATATATATAGACAATTAAATGATAGAAAAAAAGACAAAAGCCAACTTTGGCTGAATTTTAGTTCAGGAAGTCTGAGTTTGGTACTGAATATACTTCTAATATGAAAAGAACCATAGAGAAGATTTTCCTGTAAAACTGACAAAATAATTCAAGCACTGATTCCTTTACAATATTATTTTCAAATACTACCTTTGAAACAGCCAACGTAACATATTTTCTGTATTTTGAGAAGGAGAATGTCTTGATAAGTTTTGATCGGAAAGCTATCCTAAGTTAAGCAACCAATGAAACAAACAAACAAAAAAAAAACCCAACACTCAGATGAGTGTTAGTAGCCCATCGTACCTGCATAAAAATATGGAAAAGTATAGCATCACCTTTATCAACTGAGTTTTTGAGTAAAAGTGATGTTACCTACTGTGCTTTAGGATGAGTCAAATTCAATGTTCTGACATGTTTTACTACATTAGGCTCCGCAGAATTTAATAGGTGGGCAAATACCCTGTTTGGAGACCTTAAAAAAATGTAGGGATCAGATGGTCATCAACCTGTTCATCCTCAGCCAGATGGATTTCACCTCAAGCGTACCCACAAGCATGGCTTAAAGAGCCCAAGAGCCGTGGAGATGTAACCTTAAATGCCACAGAAGCTTTTGAAGATAGAAAGTAGTGGGCAATCACAGGACAAGAAACTGTAGCTGTACTGAGCTGGGTCAGTTTGTCCTGGTCGTACCCAAAGAATAGTCTTCCGTTCATTAAATTTACTATTATAGGCATTGCTTCAATTTCTTTTTAGGCTTACTACAGATACATTTCACTTCAATAACACAATGTACCTTATGAAAAAGATGTATTGTACTAAACCTTAGAACACATGAAAGTTTACAGCCAAGACTTTGAGGCCTATACATTTCCCAAGTTTTATATTATTTCATTTTTCATTTTGTGATTAAGAAAAAAAAAAGAAAAAAAAAGAAAAAAAAAAAAGATATGATATTTCTATTTCAGTTTTTCAATTTTAAAAGTGCTGGAAAGAACAGGCTATCATTTCTCAGCTCCAGCTGCTCTACAGAAGTCCGCATCTCCTCATTCAAATGATACTAGAGAGATTTTAATAACTCCATCATAAACAAGTTATCTTGCCTGTATCCATAACATACCACTCTTGATGACAGACAAAGTTAGCAAGAAGATGGGAATGTCTTGGTTATTGACAAAGAGTCAATCAATTAATACTTCTCTTGATTGCTAATAGCAAAAGGCAAGATTGGCAAGATAAATCTAGGAGTTTATGCTAACTGTATTTTATTTGACTTTTCAGCTTTAGAAAATGCTGACGTTCAGGGGGACATAAGTGTTTCAGTTATTTAGCATTTTGAAAACAAGGTGCATCTTTTTCCTTTAGCATAGTTGCACATTTTCTATTTTCTGGACAGCTTTCTCCACCTGCTTCCTGAGGAACCAAACAGAATGCAGGGGAATGACTACACTCTTACCTCCTAACTCCAACCTGTCAGAGGCCTAAACAGTGGTGGATTCTTATGGATTTCTTTCCCTTACATTATCATAGATAATCTGACCACAGGCAGGCAACTACTATCAGTATTTTAACACACGCATGCTAGCAATACTAACTGTGCTATGAATAAGTTAATAAATTATTGTATTTCTTTTGAAATGTCAAATGGCAGTTCCAATGATATTTTTGAGAACCAGGTTGAGGTAATACAAATTTTTATCAGGTTTACTCTTTGTCTACTCTAGATCAAAATGAAACAGGTTTTGTTCCACATTGCTTATTGCATAGACATTTGAAAACCTGTATGTTTCAGTTAACCCCTCTGCTTGTAAGGTTATCCAATGGTAATACACATTGCATTTCTTTTCTGTTGTATACTTGCTTATTTTTGTGGTATCCTCCTCCTACCCACAGAATCACAGAATCACAGAATAGTAGGGGTTGGAAGGGACCTCTGTGGGTCATCTAGTCCAATCCTCCTGCCAAAGCAGGGTCACCTGCAGCAAGCTGCACAGGACCTTGTCCAGGCGGGTCTTGAATATCTCCACAGAAGGAGACTCCACCACCTCCCTGGGCAGCCTGTTCCGGTGCTCCGTCACCCTCAGAGGGAAAAAGTTCTTCCTCATGTTCAGAGGGAACTTCCTGTGCTTCAGTTTGTGCCCATTGCCCCTTGTCCTGTCACTGGGCACCACTGAAAAGAGCTTGGCCCCATCCTCCTGACACCCACCCTTCAGATATTTGT
>Ga0065711_1007001_pt1 | contig 27616 bp, 27 predicted proteins | sample Hoacrofraction12_FD_59098 | JGI IMG/M metagenome (GOLD analysis project Ga0065711, IMG submission 59098) | Hoatzin crop microbial communities from Cojedes, Venezuela - Epithelial fraction 12 v2 (version 2) | ecosystem: Host-associated > Birds > Digestive system > Esophagus > Crop | place...
CTCATGTTCAGACGGAACTTCCTGTGCCTCAGTTTGTGCCCATTGCCCCTTGTCCTGTCACTGGGCACCACTGAAAAGAGCTTGGCCCCATCCTCCTGACACCCACCCTTCAGATATTTATAAGCATTTGGAGCCAGGCAAGTTGGGGACTGAAACCACTTGAACAAGAGGAAAGAAAATGCCACTTCAGCAGTAGCATCTTTGGGTTCAGTTTTTATGCACAGTTAATGTTGCCAGGACAGTAGGAAAGTCATGCAGCACAGAGGATTGGTAGCTGTGCTACAGGTGTAGTTCAAAGAGTACCTTCAGTGTGGGCTTAGCTGGGTGCTTGGCTCCCATCTCAAGGCACTGGCGTGGTGAAATCGGCGCAGTGAGGAAAGCTGGGAGGGGAAGACATCACTTTCAACAAGGAGGATCCTCCAATGTGGGCAAAATGCCATATCCTTTGGCTTCCTCCTTCAAACAAACCCTCAAATGTCTTTCTCCTCTCTCAGTCCAGCCTCCGCAGTTCCCCTTGTGCCAACTGGGGCACCAGCAGCAACTGGGGAAGCCGACGCTCCAGCTGGAATAGCCTGGGCAGAGCCCCAAGCCTCAAGAAGAAGAACCAGTCAGGTGAAAGAGAGTCCTTGCTCTCCGGGGAGGGGAAAGGCAGCACAGACGATGACTCCGATGACGCCAAGTCCAGCACGGTCAGCAGGCCCTCGTTGCACCGCCGGGCAGAGTCTCTGGACTACCGCAGCTCCCTGGACTTGCCTGAGCTGCTCCAGTTGCCGACCATGCGCCACTCGCTCAGTATCAGCCCCGTGGCCGTTCTGCCTGCTGAGTACCAAGACTGCAACGGCAAGATGGTTCACGTCCCCAGCGAGTTCTTCCTGCGTGTCGACGGCCACAAAGAGGATGCCATGGACTATGAGGATGACATGGAGGATGTGAGTTGAGGGGGAAACTGGGCTGTCATGCGTTAAGTGGCTTTTCCACTCCAAGAAGGCTGATTAAAAATCAGGCTTTGAAATGTGTTACTGCCTAATGGCTGGTGTAGACAAAATGAATCCAGATCCAAGGGATGGACATCCACTTCCAAAAGGGGGTTTTTTAGCTAATGGGTTGGGCTGTTACCTTGAGGTGGTCTCTAATGAGGTAAAACTGTAAGGGGTTGTGCATGCATTTGCCTTATATCTGGACTGGTTGAGATGGTCCCCTGGGCCCAGGATGCCTCCAAAACTGAGCTGTAGAAACAACAGCTAGCTAATGTCTTCACTCAGAAGAGCTGTTAGCCATCTCAAAGGCTTGAAAGCCTGGAAAGAGTGTTCTCTGTTTAACTTTTTGTTTGTTTGAGGCCTTTTTGGTTTCGGCACAACTTTGGATTTCAAAATGGTACCTGCCTAGACAGTCTTGCTTTGTTATGTTCATATCTTACTGTGTAGCAGCCTCTTTCTTCCACCCCTTTCCTCCCTGTTTTGTTGGACAAATGCGACAATGCCTGCCACACCTTTGTCCAAAGGCCGTGACTCCTTACGGGCACTGTGAAATGCCATGTACTGCCCCCTTTCACGAAAGTTGAAGAGGCAGGAAAATAAAAGAGGAAGAAAAGGTGTTTCTTCTTTTCTATCCAGAGTTACTGCTACCGAATTCGTAAAGTCCTGGAGCCCTACAAACCACAGTGGTGCAAGAGTCATGAAGACTGGTCCCTCTACTTGTTTTCCCCACAGAATCGGTAAGAAATCCCAGTGAAATGCCAGCCCACCAGGTTTTTGTGGTAATGACATGCTACATTTCTAGCTAGCCTTTCCTTGAGAAAAATCCCTCTCTGATGTAGAAGCACTGAGAGTTTTAGAAATCCAATTCCTCATTTTTAGGTAGCTTATTCTGTTACATGTGGGTAGAATTGTGGCATGGTTCACACCATGCCTGTCTAGGAAAGAAGGGTAGTTTAACCAGCATTAATAATAGCTGTTATTACATCTTTTTACATCTTGTTTACTGCATTGATAATAATGGCTGAAGCTTGTGGAGAGACTAGCTTACCACCTGGGTTGATGCTGCTGGCACGATGCTGAAGACTTTCAAGGACGTGCCATTCGGGTGAGAGTCTCTTGCTGATATCTGAAGGATATTTTACTCCCCACCATTTCTTCAGGTTCCGAGTGATGTGCCAGAAGGTCATTGCTCACAAAATGTTTGATCACGTGGTGCTGGTCTTCATATTTCTGAACTGCATCACTATAGCACTGGAGCGACCAGACATAGACCCACACAGCACAGTGAGTACCCGAGTCATTTTCTTCCTTGGTGCAGCACCCCCATCTTAGTCTTGTCAGGGCAAGACCCTGCAAGATGAAAGATGTTTGTTTTCTAACATCTTTTAAGAACTTGCCTCTCTCTGTTGTTCTGTGTTTTACAGGAAAGGATATTCCTAAGTGTGTCTAATTACATCTTCACTGCAATCTTTGTGGCTGAAATGATGGTTAAGGTAATTACATCTTCATCCTATGGCCCTTAGTCAGGCCTGGCAAAGACCAGAGCATGATGTAGTTATGATCTGGATGAAGATTTAAATGTCTCTCTTCTCCTGGCTGTAGGTGGTAGCTCTTGGCTTTTTCTCTGGGGAGAACACCTATCTGCAGAGCAGCTGGAACGTCCTGGATGGAGTCTTGGTCTTTGTATCTATCATTGACATTATTGTCTCCATGGCATCAGCAGGCGGAGCTAAGATTCTGGGCGTCCTTCGCGTTTTGAGACTTCTGCGGACCTTGAGACCTCTCCGGTATGTTCACCGAGTTTGCTTTGTGTTGATAGATCAAGGAGTTTGAAAAAATGCACACGATCCATCAAAGTCTTGCTTAATAACACAAAAAGATGAAACACGGTATGGGTAGAATCATCCATGGGGAGCTCTTATCTAGTGAAACTGTTTGAAAACAGTGAAATTAGTTGCAATATAATTCATCTGCGCCAGCATGGAAAAGAGCGGATGGAGTTTGGAGTGAGAGGTGTTATCATACTCCGGCAGTTAGTACAGTGAATGCCTCCTCCACGCTGCATTTTTATCACTGTTTTATCACTGTTTTACAAATCAGTCTGGCTCCTTGTTAAACTGCACAACCTCGCAGTCATTCCCGAGCAACGAGGTTGCCTTGGCTGGGAGGGAATTTGCAATTGAACAGGTGCTGACAATAATTTGATAAGCTCCAGCATCTATACCTGCTGTCCCGTGCCTGCATATCTAACATTACTGCAAAACAATTCAACTCTCAGCTAGGAAGAGGAAGGGGAGACGTTTTCAGTATTTGAGAAGAGGAATAAAGAGAATTCGTATTTTGTTTACGATTATGCAATAACAAAGAGTGTTAATGCTTGGGGGATTTTTATCAGCTCACAGCTCCTGTTCTATTTCCATCCTGCTTGGCGAGAAACACAAGCCTTTTTTCATGAAATTTCAGGGGAAATAAGATAGGCACCTCCTGAGACCTGTAGGCTTTGTGATGGAGAGCTGCTTGCTGATGAGAGTAATAGGAAGAGGTGATCTTATTTAGGCCCATGACCACAAGAACAACAGCTCTTTCTCTGCCGCTCTGTATTTCCATAGTGACAAGTAACTTTGCGAGTGTTTCTGTCTCCTCTCTTGCTCCCACGCTCTGTTCTGCTGGTGGCATTGGGGGCCCCTTGCAGTGCTGGCTCACCGGGAGCCACTCAGGGTCACTCTGGCCAAGCCTTGGCCTGGCAGCGCCGCGGAGCCCCGATCTAACACACATAACTAGGAACAGAGAGCAGGGCATAGGCAATTCACAAGTAAATGTAAGGGGAATAACGGGGATTGGCCTTGGAGAATAACTAGGCCAGATCCTATTAATAGAGAGGAATTCATCACCTCTCACGATGGCTTCACTTATCACAGCCTTTTCTAGGATTACTCCAGGGACCATTCCCAACACTTTGTAGGTGCAGTTCAGACTGCCGCATTATTTGCTGCCAAACCAAGACCCTGTTGAAATGCTTTGTCCCTGCAGCGTACAGCTCTCCTCTTTTCTCTGTGTTTGGCAGGCATGAAAGCATCGTTAGCCGTGCAAGCTCAAGCTACCTGCAGGGACTCATACCCTCTCCCCTCTCCAGGCCCCTCCTAAAAATAGCTTTGATGTTCTTCAGTCAAAACACCCACCTTCCCAGAAAAGCTTGCTTGGGCTAGTTACGCTTAACGTGTGCAAACACATTTTTCACATGCCCCTGGGAAAGCCGTTCTCCAGACATTTATACAGGAAAGGAAAACACTTGCTCTCCAACACACCCAAAACCTCTCACGGCCTCGCAGCGAGCAAGCTGCTCTTTAATGGGTTGACCTTTTGGCTGTGAAACTGTTGATCACAAGTTCCTGTTAGCTAAGAGTCAATCCAGGAACTAATTAGGAAACAAATTGAAATTACTTTCTTTGAGAAGTTGTGATGGGGCCCAGGCCAGTAGGGCAGGTGAGCACTTATTCCTGTAGAAAGAGGTCGAGACGTGCTCTCTCGTACCACTGCGAAGCTGTTTACGCATGTTGTGTTGGGAAGCAGGCTCCTGCCTGGTGTGTGTCCCGCTGCTTGGATCAGAGACCTCAGAGGGCGTCAGCTCTCTGCACTGAGGTACAGGTAGCCCAGTAGTGGGAACCTCTGTGATATTCTGCCCATAGACAGTGTTCCATTCTCACCGTTCCTGGTGAGCAATTGCCCAGCACCCTGCTGACAGGGTGTCTTACACTTTTTTAATTCCATCTCACGTGACTGTGAATGTTCTGGTTGTCCAAGTCAGTCACTGATTGTCTCTGAATGCTGCCTGCAGGCAGGGGAGGGTTGTGTTAGCTCTGCTGCAGCCCAAGCAGAGGAGAAAAAGCAACCATGTCATAACAGGGCGTGCATGAAAATTAAAAGCTTTATTGTTTTGCATTTTTTCTTTTTCCAGAGTCATCAGCAGAGCCCCGGGTCTGAAGCTGGTGGTAGAAACCTTGATCTCCTCCTTGAGGCCTATTGGGAATATTGTTCTCATCTGCTGTGCTTTCTTCATTATCTTTGGGATTTTAGGGGTCCAGGTAGCGTATTTCACTCACCACAGCCATCTGTAAGTGACTGCTGCAAATGAGAAGCTGTTTTTCTCACCATCTGGGGTTAAGGTGGAAGTAATGAGCTTAAATGTCTCCAAAGGGAGATTTTAGTTAGGTGCAAGGAAAGAAGAGCCGGGCTCTAGAAGAAATGCTCCGGGGTGGGGTTGGCATCTGCTCATGGGAAGGTTCTTAGGATTAGAAGAGCAGATCTACCAGATGAACAACATAGCACCAACTAAGCCTGCCTGATGGTAGGGAATGGAAAAGACAAATTCCCAAGATCCCTCCCGGCTCTGTGCGCTAGGATGGATACAAGATCTCTTCCTCAGAGGGGAGATTGTCATCCTCCCAACAAGACAGGGCAGGCCTGCAGGGTCACCTTCCTTCTGCGTCTGAGGCAATGCACAGCAATGTCTCAGGGCCTGAAGCTTCGCCAGAGGAGTTTTCCTGCCACGTGTGTTAAGACGGGTGTCTGAGCTGGAAGGAAAGGAAAGGGATTTGAACTTGGCAAACAACTCTACTAGGGGAAAGAAAGATAAATTGGGACAGGTTTTTCAAAGCTGCTTCTTTTTTGTTTTTTCTTTTTTTGTTGCTTCTCAAATACAGCTTTTTAAAGGCAAGTTTTACTACTGTGATGGCTCTGATGTAAAAAACATCACTACGAAGACTGACTGCACTAACGCACGCTACAGATGGGTTCGGCGGAAGTACAATTTTGACAATTTGGGACAGGTAAAATCCTCATCGCAGGGATTTTCTGTACCGGTTTTTAATGGGTGAGCGCTTAAAATGTATTCCTTGAGCAGGGTGTGAAACCCCCATCATAAGAAGTTTCCAGGAACGATGTAGGCATTCATCTATCAGAAGCAACCCTAACTGGGTAAAAATGGATCAGGTCACCTGTTGGTCTCTCGCAGCCAGACTTCCTAGGGTTATACGATTCCTTGTTTATAGGAGAGTGTTGTCGTGAAGCCACTGCTCCTGCATGCACTCCCTCATGTACGGACCTCAACTGCCACTTTTAGTCTCTTGACTTCTAGCTGTGATGTTTGCAAATGAAAAAAATAAGGTGCTTTATACTGGCTGAAAGGCAAGACAGCCCATAGCAGGAGCTGGGATATACTGTTGCTTTTTAAAACCCCATGACATTGGGCCAGCCTGACTTTTAATCATGCTTTGGTGACCAGAAAGCCTGATGTGTCTGAGCAAAAGTCAGAAGCAAAAAGAACATTAATGACCATAGTTTGCTCACTTTTAAGCCAGATATAGAAATGGGTAAAAGCAAGCCACAATATTTTGTGTTTCTCCACCAGCTCCAGGCCAGATGATGTGTTATGAGCTGTGGATGGGTTTCGCTGAGCATTGTCTGCTGTTAGTTTCTTTAATGGGGACTAAAGTGCAAGACCAATCTCTGCTGTTTGTTTTCTTATAGGCCCTCATGTCCTTGTTTGTCCTCTCCTCCAAAGATGGCTGGGTGAACATCATGTACGATGGCTTGGATGCCGTGGGTATTGACCAACAGGTAAACGTACTGCAGAGTCCAGATGTGTTGCTCTCGGAAGTCTCATGCCTGGGTGACTCTGGTGTTTTTGAAGTCCCAGGAAGAAGCAGATCTATAGGACCTTCTTGAGTTCCTGACTGCCTGTTGGGCTGGCAAGGTTTTCCATTCTCCACTGAGTAACTTTTACAGTGGCTGCGCCCCATGTAGTAGACAAACAAGCACTGATGGCGTTCTTAATTAGAATGATGCTACTTGAGGAGGGCCACACGTGCCATTGCACCGCAGCTTCGTGGAAGGCATGATGAGTAAGAGCAAACTCACACAAGATGGGAAACAACCAGGAATGTTGTGAAAGAGACGTTAAGTTTGTGTTATGTGGCATTTGCAAAGGAAAGTCAAGGGTCTTAAATGAGTAGTACCCCATCGTAGCTATGGTAACACTATGTACTTAATTTTCCCCTGCTTCTGAAGATCTCATAGCAACTGAGAAACATTAACCATGAGCCCACATCTTTAAAAAAAAGATAAGCTGGAGCCTATCTTCAACTAAAATGATCTCGCAGGTGGGATAATGCACGTCCACTGAGATTTATCTGAAGCTGTATGAAATAAATGCCAAAATAATGAAATCCTGTACAGAGGCTAGGATGGGTTTTACAACAAAAGTAAAATTCCAGAAAGTGGATGAGAGGAAACTGTTTTGGGAAAAATCTCCTAACTCCTCCCAGCCCTCTCCTCCTCCCCACAAAAGCATGCTGTTCTGTCTTGTTGCTACAGAGTACCCAAAATCCTGACTTACCCACATCTTGTCTATGCTGCTTCTCTTCTCTCTTGTTTTTTAATTCCCCACCTCACCAGCCCATCCAGAACCATAACCCTTGGATGCTTCTCTACTTCATCTCCTTCCTGCTCATCGTCAGCTTCTTCGTGCTCAACATGTTTGTAGGGGTGGTGGTGGAGAACTTCCACAAGTGCCGACAGCACCAGGAGGCGGAGGAGGCCCGGCGTCGGGAGGAGAAGCGCCTGAGACGCTTGGAGAAAAAGCGCAGGAGTAAGGAGATATACCTGTCTGGTCGGTAGACTGCGTTACAAACCAAAATCTTTCTGAGCCCTGCCTGCTCCCAAAGCAAGACTTTCATTTTCCTTTGGTTTTGTTTCCATGGGATTCAAGAGGTTGTTTTGCTTCGTTACCTCTTTGGCGGTACCTTAAGTCCTGGGTTGCCAACACCCTGGAATTGTCCTCTCCAAGCCTGATGTAAAGCATTACCTGTTTACTTGGTTGGGGAGAAAATCCTCCCCCAAACGGAGTCCTCCCTCTGTCGTGCTCTGCAAGGCAAAGGTGTCCCAAGCACCGAGCGAGCGCTTGCGGTGTGACTGAGGGATGCAGTGAGTAGACAGCCGCAATGCTTACTGTGTGCCTGAAGGCCAGTCCCGAGGGTCACCCTGTGGCTTAACGTGCCGCTTGCATCTGATGATGGTGGTGGTTTGATTTATTAATTCTTTTCTTACACAAAATAATGGCGATGCTTTTTAGAGTCGTAGCGCATGGCCCCGCATGCCACAAACATGCTGCATGAGGGCATGAACAAACCGACAGCCCTGGGGAGAGGAACGGGGCCCCGAGAGTGGGGCTGTCCAGAAAATTCTTCACTGGAAGATGTCCATTACCAGAGATGCTTGCCCCATCACAGGCTGGGGGAGCCCTTCACTGCTGAGCTGGGACTCATTCTGTCCTTGCAAACAGTCTGCGTGGAAATGCTGGCCAGATGCAGGGCCATTAGGGTGCAACAGAAGGCCTTTAGCTGAAATCTGCTTCTCAGCAGATCTAGTAGGAACCATCAAACCAGACCAAGAAAACACCTGAGCTTGTGCTCCTTTCCTGACCCAAACCTTCCCAGGGATTCTCACGTGTTAATTCTCACCTCCACCGCTCCTTGGCAGGCTCCACCAGGGCAATGCCTATAGCATCTGGTGGGTATCGCCAGGGAAACTGCCGGGAAACCAGTCTCCCCGACTTCCCAGCCCGTTTTAGTGAACAGGGGTAGCCTGCCTGAGATGCTGGCAAGCCTTTTTTGGAAGTGAGGGAAAATGGCTTGGCCACTGTGATGAAAGCTCAGCTTAGTCAGGGGTAAGGCTTGAGCGTTTCTGGCCCTCCTCGCCGCAGCAGTCCTGTGGCTCTTTGCCTAGCGCTGTGCTGCCCTGTCTAATCTCTCCTGTAGGGACCTAATATCTCACCATGACAAACAGCTAGCTGTCTCCCACACATCAAGCCATAGGTGTCCATTTTCAGCTGGGAAAACTGGAGTTAGATAGAATAGTCTTTTGCCTGGCTCTAAGGACGTAGCAGTCAGAGGCTTTGCTAGTAGAAACCCCAGCCAATTTCCTCAATCCGTCCATGTTTGAGTCCAAAGCCAGGCAGCTGTATCCCTCCCAGCTCCTCCTCTGCTCTTGTGGTCCTCTTTATTAGAGCTATGGGAGACTTCAGCACTAAAGGTCTATGCCGTGGTCTCCACAGGGCCTTCACAACAGACTGACCTGACACCACAGTGAAGGCCAAGCCCATTTCATTGTAGCTAGTTGTGAGTGAAGTAGCTGGGTTAAAATGAAACCTAGATCAAACTAGCCAGCTGCAAATGGACGTTGAATCTCTTCAGAGGTTTAGAAGAGTTCAAATGTAATTTCATTTCCCTCTTCCCGTTTTGGTTTTTGAGTTTGAGGTTCCAGCTAGGATTAGAAGCGGAACTCCTGAAGGCAGCGTTTCCAACACAAAAAGAGATATCAGTTTCAGGCTCTCAAGAGTCCTCCTGCCTGTGCAGTATTTCTACACCAATGTGCTGAGTCAAGAAGACATTCAGATAAACTCAAAGTTTATATGGAGAAAAAAAAAACCAAAGCTTATTTACAAAGAACTTTGAGTGTCCTTAGAGAAAATAGACTGGGGTACAGGTAAGGAGGGATCGCTTAACCACAGCCGGTTGCTTTTCCTAATTAGTAAGTAAATCTTAATGCACGCCTGTCTGTGGTTCGCTGCTTAGACACCAAGAAGAGCCAGTCCCTATCAAAGTGATGGACACTGTTATATTGCCCATCTTTATCCAGCTGTCTCGAAGGACAGAGTCAAGGAGATATTTCAGACCGCAGCCCCAGGCATTGCACAGATGTGGGTTGTAACATTTCACTGAGAGCACGTGGGGAGGAGGACAGCTTTCTGGAAGGGGATCAAGTCCAATATAGCAACCGAGAGTCTAAACGTTTGGCCATGTGCTGGGCTTCCAGGAGGTTACCTCAGATCATCTGGCTCTGAGGTCTCCTCCCTGCCTGAGTTCAGCGTGGACAGCTTGGCATCCAAATTTGAGTTGTCAACAAGGTGAAATCAAATATCTGATACACATTTGGGGGGATTATTATTTACATTTTAATGGATTTTTTTATAATTTAAGTGGGAGGAGCTTTCACTTCCTGGGTAATTTAGATGATGATGGATTTGGTGAAGAAATGTGGCAGACTCAGAAAGATGCGAGATGTGGTTGGTGCTGTGCGTGGCAGTGAGTCTCTGCAGAATGTCTGTGTGCACATGCCGGCATGGGATGCTGCACAGTGACAGCGGGCTGGCCAGCTTTCTATGTGCTCCAGCACTGTGTGTCTCACCCATACGGAGGAGCAGGTGAGAGACCAGTGCCCACTGGGCAGGATGGGCACAGGAGACCGGTGATTCTGTGGAGGAGCAAGGAGCCTGCGTTGGAAAGCCCAGCAGAGAGCCTTGCTTTTCCTTCAGCTGCCATTTCTAGCATTTGGCCTGAACAGACCGTAAGGGGAGGAAAAATGAGGGCTGTTGACAAGGGTAAAATCTAGCCTAGCTAATAGATGTACTCTCTGAGCAACGCCTGTCCATCTGGACTCGGCCTGTCTGCCTGGCATCTTGTCCTTGTGTCCTGTCTCCTGTCTGTAATGTCCCCTGTGTGTGTTGCTGTGCATTGAGGTCTTTGGGCAGCTGTAGGTACCTACACACACAGAAACGCACCAGTGAGCCATGGTAGGCGTGGGCTCAGGCATGGAAATGGGTTAAGCCTCAGCTTCTCGGTGCCTGGATGGTCCCATCCACGCAAGCCCTAGGTACGAACCCCAGGCTCTGCAGGTTGGGTCCCAGATTTGGACCCCGTGTGCAGATCTGTCAGCCTGGCAGAGGGATTGCTCCATGGAGGACACAGCTCCTACATTAGACACCGTGCAAGTGGGATGGGGAATCACCACCTGTCTGTTTTGGTGATGCCTCTCAGGCCTTTCAGGATCCTGGCAGGAGAGTCCGTCTCAGCCCACATCTCTGCTACCAGACACCACCTCAGACCTTCCCAGAAAGTTTCTTGTTTCTGAGGGCCACTTTCATGAAGAGACTGGGACAGGGTGACAACCCACACCACTTGTCAGCGTGCCTTGTCTCTCTCTGCTCCTGTGACAAGCAGAGCTCATGGACCCAGCACGTCAGCGAGGCACTGCAGCAGCGGCCGCAGCACCCAGCCTGCACAACTGGGCTGCAGTGAGCTCAGCTGAGGCCAGGGCCAGCACTGAAAGGTGGCACCAGCTTTGCCAGTTCGCTGTGCTCACATGAGAGAAGAGGGCAGGGGGTTGAATACACTGTAGAAATGTACGTGGTGTGGTTTTAAAGGCAGAAATGCACAGCGTACTTTTTCACGTGAAGGTAAAAATTCAAGATAAACTAGAACATTTTTCTGATGCAGTCACTACCTCCCATCCACTACATCTACTATGTAAATAAGTGTAGTGTAATTTAATAATCCTGCAGCTCCTAACCTTTTAATGAGGTTCTCGGAAGACACAAACTGAAACCAGCCTCCCCAGATTAAAGTTTTTGATTAAAACCACATGGATCAGCTGGATCTCCTCTGCATTCAGGATACGGGGCCAAACCCAACCCGCGTGTATCTGCGGTGAAGCCAGCAGCCGCTGGCCCACTGAGCAGAGCACGGTGTCGGGTCAAAGGCAGGCGATAGCTGGGCTTCAAAGGCTGCAGGCAGGGTCTGGGTGACTCTGTGTGTCAAGAGCAGAGCAGGCAGTGCTGGAAAAGCTGGACATGCCTGACACGGCCCTGGGGAGCAGAGGGTGCCTTTCAGCAGTGCCACCCAGTCACTAGTCGCTGGGATGGCCCCAAAAAATGAGAACTGAGGAAAGGCAAATGCTCTTTCCTGATTTCTGCTCTGGACGAGAGGAGCGTGGCCACAGCCGCGTGTCTCTGACAGAGATTTCCCAACACAGAGCAGAGCGTCTGGGCGTTGTAGAAGAGGCCAGTTTTGTTGTAAGACCCAGCAGAGATGCCTTTCAGAGCCCTGACTGGAAGCCTTTCTCTCTAGGGGTGAGCAATGGTGGGCAGCACACAGTGGTATATAAATTATTCCATCCTCTCAATGCCACAACTGTCTCTGTATCCAACAGAAACATTTGAGCTGTAACTTAAATTTTGGGCACTGAGTGTTTAGTACTTCCAACTAGGGAATTATCAAACCATCTTGCTTATTTATTTTTCCAGGCAGCTGCAGGTATAGAACTGCTCTGTGCCAAGCATGCATATAAACCCATTAGGGCTTTCTAATGTTTCATGCAGAGAAGAATAATGGAGGAGCTGTAGCTAGCAATTGTAATGCCAACCTAAATGCTTTTAAGCTAGGAGACAGTGCTTCATTAGTTTTCATGTCAGCAGAATCACAAGCAAAGAAGTTTAAATACTCTTCAGAGAGGTGAGATTGAAGCATTAGCCAACATCTAGAAGTGGGAGCGAGAAAGGACTGTGGTTTCCCTTTTGCATATGTTTGATGGTTTCTCCTTTCCCTCCTGCATTTCCACCAATTCAGACTGTCAGCTGCAGGGATACTTGTCTGTGTTTGATGTCAGTCTGCTGGATGGCTGATTGGGGTCTCATCCCAGAAACTGTTTCCTTGGAGAAACCAGGCACAGGTTATGTTTTTCCTGCTGTAATTAATGATGCACTAGATCCCCCCTGTTTGCTGTGCCCACATCCCCGTGGTCCACTGTTCTCCTCATACAGGTGCTCCTGCAGACCCCACATCTCTGGTTGAGCAGGCTGTGGCAGGAGGTGTGTGCAGTGAATGCTTACACCCAAACTGGGGAAAATAACATAGTTAGTAACGTAGCTTTACCTCTCATTAAGAAGTAAAAATGTGTGTCTGAACTGAGAGGAGACCAGAGCCACTTGCTGTGCTGTTGACTGAAGTAAAACTCCTGTTCCTAAAGCGACCAGGGATGAACAGTGACCCAGCAGAGCCGGGGGTCGTGGAGCTCTGAAACGCAGCCTTCCTCCTGCTCGGAGGGGTCAGAGCTGCAGTGAAGCTGTGTGGCTGGTCTCTCACTGCTTTCACCCTGCTGCAACCCATCTGCCTTTACAAGACCATCCCAGCCTAACACCAGCATCGCCAAGAGCAGGAGCTGGCCTGTCCTACCTGCACCCCCTGCTCACTACCGTTAGCCTCGCATGAGCGGTATCTCCTCTAATGGACATTGCATGGGTTGCTGCACTGAGCATGACAGTGTTGTTGCATGTGTTTCGAGGTCTTGTCAACTTTATCCCGGACTGTCCTTGTATGTGTGCCCCCAGGAGAAGTTTCTTTTTAATCTGTTAACCTGGCTTCAGGGATGTAGTGCATCCTAAACGAGTAAGGCATTTCCTAGGGCTCCCTCATCCCAGGTCAAGGTAAACCTGTCCCAAGTTTTCTCAGCAACCGGTTGACCAGGCATAGCCAGCGCTGAGCACTGGCAGAGTGTACAGGCACAGACCTCTGAGACATTTTTGCTCAATAAAACAGACCCACGCTTACGGCTGGGTGGTTCCTCCTCACTGTTGGTATATCCAGCCCCTGTAAAGAGAGCGCTGCGTTGCCGACCGGCAGCCTAGAAGGTTTGCTGTTTGGCAGCTTTACAGCGGAAAATGTCTTCTTGTGGTTATGCTTTAGAATTATAGAAGTAGTTTATAAAACATAATAAACACCTGAGCTTTTGCTGAATAATTAATCAATGGCCGTGTTGGGGCAGGTTAGAGAATAGCTGCAGTCACCTACAGCCTGTTTTCCTGACGTGCTGCTAGCCAGTGGATCGACACACCGCCCATCACTGCTAATGCTCTTCTGAGATCCATTAATCAACCATTAGTCATTAATAAATAATCCCTTCATATAACATTCGACTATTTGGGGTATTCTCAGAGCTCCCAACAAGCTGATTTTTTGCATTCCCAAGAAGACATTCCCCAAAAAAAAAGAAAAAGTATGTTGTAATCCTGAATATGCTTGAAAGCACATTGTACAGAGTTGAATAAATATTATACTGCAATGTTTTTATTATTATTTTTTAGACACACCAGAAGATTAGCCGAGCTCAGTAGCAAAGACAGCCCTGCCAGTCCAAGGTGACTGATAGGAGTAAGGCACATGAAAGCAACAGAAAAATGTATTCAAAAGCAATTATGTTTGCTTTCATCTTGTTTTTCCACACCCGTTAGCAGAAAAAATAAGTCTAGGTGACCCCAGTCAGAAGGAAATGTTTTTCAGATGCCTCCACTCCACTTTTAACTACCAGAAAAAATAGTAGTTGGAAAGACAGCAGCAGATTCAGTTTCCCTTTATTCTATTTATTTTAGGGTTTTGGACTCTAATCTGGCAGCAGTTACCAAAAAAATCCCCCCACATTTTAAGAGTCACTCCATCTGAAACACATTAGGAAGATGAGAGGAGTGGAAAAGGTATTTCAGGGGGTCACTCAGTGCATTTGAACCTACTTCCATCCTTATTTTTAAGGTGAGGCAACTCCTTTTTCCCAGCTCCTCATGCGTTTAAAGCTGAATTTGCTGAAACATTTGGAAAAAAATCCCTCTCTGTTGAGAACAATCCTGCTCTGACTCACTATGACCTAACATGTCTCTTCCAGTTGCAAAATCTACAGTAATGCTGACTTTGGCCTTAGGTACGCTCTTTGGATATTTACATTTCCTAAGTTTGAAAAGCATTCGACTCCATCCGAGTGCCCGCAGCCATCTTGTGGTCACGGTCTAATCCAAGAGAGACACACGCAGTAAATATGACTCGGTCTCAGGGCAGTGTCCAGACTCTTTCCTTGGAACAGCCCCGGGAAATTGGTCACGTGAGAAAATTTCCCCATTTCAAAGCGAAGAAAGGAGGAGTCATGACCAGTGGCAGAGATAGAAAATTCATGTGGTCATAGCCTGAGTGGTTTTTCAGATGTAGCCATGCCTTTGTTCTTGTGTTTGCAGAGGAGCTTGTGCTGACAGTCTTTGTTGAGACACATGCTGAGCACCCCGCTCCATCACTGTTGATGCTCTCCTGTGTGCTGCTAACCCTCACACGTGTCCTTCTTTGCCATAGGCATTGCTGTCTTTTCTTTAGAGCTTTAAAATACACCAAAAGCCTTCTCTCACAGAAGCTGAGGTTATGTTCTTCCCCTACTTGTGTGGAACATGCCTAACATCAGCGGGATTAGGAGAGATGCATATCAGAGCCCAGACCGATGAGACCTGCCCTCGGCCCTTCCTCTAAACCGGAGCTGAATCTTTGCTGGGTTTGAAGCTTTTCTCTTGGCTTTGAGTCTCATTTCCAACCTGCTTCTCACCCTTCCTGGTTTGTGACAAGGGTCTCATTAAGCGAAAAGGTTGTCCTCTAGCCTGAGAGAGAGCAGTAAGAACAGAGAGCACCTGGGAGGAAAACGGACCTGGTTGTCAAAGCCGTGGAGGTCCCTGCTGCAGGCACAAGAGGTTTGGGTCAGCCTGATAACCCCACTGTGGTTCTTGAAGGTTCTAGGTAGAAGCATTTGGCCATTTCACGTGGCTTGCTTGAATCTGTTCTCCCAGATGATGAATCTGGGCATCCGTAAGACACGACCTGCAGGCCACGTTGTGATGGCTGCCAGCCATGCGGCAGGACCCGCGTTCATTGTGTTGCCTTTCTTCCTCTTTTTCTGCAGAAGCCCAACGCAGGCCTTACTACGCTGACTATTCCCCAGCGCGGAAGTACATTCACACCCTCTGCACCAGCCACTACCTTGACCTCTTCATCACATTCATCATTGGAGTCAACGTCATCACTATGTCAATGGAGCACTACAACCAGCCAAAGGTAAGAGCCATCCGTCGGTGCGTTGCCTGTGAGACGCAGCGCCGTGGGGTGGCAGAGGACCTGAGGACCATATGCTGTTCTCTTGGGATACCGTTGGCTGGTGAGGTCTGCAGCCAGCCCTGCCTCCCTGGGACCATTCCTTGGTGTTTGAAAGCCTCAGCAGGCTCCAGGCTCAGCATTGCAATCCGTCTAACTCTAGGCCAGCTCTACCATTCGGGGGTCACCCCAGCCAAAAGCTTTATTTCCCTGCTCATGCATAAAAAAGCAGAGAATAAGGCTAATGGAGAGTGAGCTAAACTTTTATGAGGAAAAAACCAGTCCAAATATTTCCTTTCCCAATCCCTGCTGTGACTGACCCTCAGACTGTAAAACAGTCCAGAGTTCTAGAATATTCCATTAGCGGATATAAACGTGAAGTTAATGCATGCACAGCAACGTTTCTTTTCCTCAGTGAATTTAGAATAAACCAACTCTTAAGCACAACCCTTCTTTTCTTTGTATATTGTCAAATCCTTCTTTCCCAAGAAAACCTTTGGCGTAAATCATACAGCCTGTCCATTTGCCGCATATATTACTCTGCCGTTGCATGATCATTCACGGAGCTCGAGGCTCAGGGTTTGCTTTTGCAGTACTGCCTGGTCTGCCAGGTAACCTGCAAACGCCTTCTGGAAGCTGAGCCAGAGGGCACCAAGCCACAGGGTAACGCCTGCCTGGTTTACGCCAGCTGACTGTCTGCTGTTCTGCCCCCGTAATTCCTTTGCATGACAGCCTTTGTTTCGCATGTAAGTGTTATTTGTCCAGATTAGGTCTTATTTATACTTGTTTTATATTCATGTAACGCAAACCATCACAAATGATACAAGAATTCAGGCTCAGGCAGTGTGCTTCAGATGAAAAAGTACATTGTCCCACATTCCTGTAAGTTGCCACTTTTTTTTAGGCACTGGGACAAAAATAGGGATAGTAGTGCACTGAGGAGTGCCAGCATCTGAAAAACTTTCAGCTCTTGTTCCCCAAAAAGAGTGCATGGTCATCCCACATGTCTGGGGTCAGGAAAGAACGGTTGTCCCTCCTCTCCCCAAAACCCTACCCAACCAAAGAGCTGTTTTACTCTGCAACTATCTATTTTAAGGCCCCAGCAAGATTCTTTTGCTATTGTTGGCCTGCAGTTCTAATGAAATCCGTTATAAACACTCATCATCTTAAAGTATAAACACTGCGGATTCCTGACTTCCGAGAGCAGCTCTATAGAGAGCGTGAACATTGCACCAAATATGGACATACTTTGCCCAGCTCTAGAGGTGTAACATTTTTCAAGAAGGCAAGATTTAATCTGTCTCCAACATTATTTATTTTTCTGAGTGTTTTAAGCGAAGCCATTGTCCTAAGGGTTGCCATGCTGGAATAAAGAAATGATCCATCAAGGCTTTTATTCCACCCAGTTCCTAGGCCGTTCAGAAGAATTAAATTTCCTTGGATGGGGAAGGGGTAAAAGCTTCTCTCTGACCCAGACTGAACAATTTGTCCACTGAAGTTGGAGAATTGATAGCTCTTGACATTTTTAGCACAACTAGTGTTAGTGCTCGGGAGGTTTTTGTTTGCGTCGCTGTCTAACCCTTTATTTGAGTTTTGCTGTATGATTTAGTGCAGTTTTGTAACTGAGCTCTGCAAGCTGTTATGACTTTCCTTCTTACATCTCTGTGCTTATGCCACCCTCGTGCCTGCCAGGTCCTCTGCAGGAGCTTTGGGTGAGGACAGCTTGGGCTGCCCTAATGGCTGTCTCTCTTTTCAGTCCCTGGATGAAGCCCTGAAGTACTGCAACTATGTGTTCACCATAGTTTTTGTGTTCGAGGCAGTGCTGAAGTTGGTGGCGTTTGGGTTTCGAAGGTTCTTTAAGGACAGGTGAGAGTATTTTAAACTCCTGTGCATTTGGGATAAAGCTGTATTGACCCAGTTGCAAAGCCAGATGCTGGATAAATGTAGCGTTACTATGATTGTACTACATGCTGTGTGCGAGGAAGAGCAAAGGGCTGTCTCTCCACGGGTGCAAACTTACTAGTGCAGGAACTGAAAATTCTAAGAACTGCTGGTACTGCTTTGCAGAAGGAATTCAGGAAATCTTACAGAACTTCGATACATTCTTTCCTCCAGGACCTGCCTCTCCACCAGGTCTGACCTGCTCAGCTTAGAGGTCAGAAACAACCTGTTAGCATCAATCCAGTCCTCAAAAGTGTAGTTTTGGCAACCTAAGGTCACAGAGTTCCTCAGAACAAGCCTTCTTTGCAGCCCAAACCAGTCCCGTGGTAGACTGCTGGCTACCTTTGGCAAAGACAGAGGTAGTTGTGTTCAGCCCCACTGCCTTCAGATCCCAGCTGCAGAAACCTACAGATCTTCTGCGTCGCATTTAGCCAGAAGCAGAAGTGTGTGAAAGTGCATTGTGGTCTGGCGGCTTGCTGGGGAGCAGGGTAAGGTTGGACACTTCTCCACAAGAGCAGCCTGTTTGCTTCATACATCCTGACTGAGTGGTTGGAAGCTGCTACAAGCAATGAGGGAAATTACGTAGGAAAGACAATCAATTTCTTCACATCTTGCCATCTTTCTGGTGCTGGTGTGGAAGATCCTCTGCAAGTGTTAGGCTATAAATCAGTGAAGATACTCAAGTGCAGTTCAATTCAAGACAGAGGTGACATAACATGGGAGCAGCTGCATTACATCACATCAAAGGTCCCTCTAGCCTAGTATCTTGTCCCTGAGAGTGGCTCCAGGGGGATAGCGGGGGGACAACAGGCAGGGATGCTTCCCAGTCATAGCCTGCAGCAGCTTGTGGCTCAGAGGCTGGCTGTGCCAGCTGCAGTGAGTTGATTTTGTACCACACAGAAGATCATGAGCCCAGATATGAGAGAAGAAAGGCATTTGGGATCTGCTTGTTCTTGTTATTAACAGATAATTCTCTACACTTGGGTGTCTGTCCGTGTGTGATTTTTTTGTTGTTGTTGTCCTTCCTCTCTTTGTCTGCTAGGTGGAATCAGCTGGATTTGGCCATAGTTCTCTTATCAATTGTGGGAATCACGCTGGAGGAAATTGAGATGAATGCTGCACTGCCCATCAATCCCACAATAATACGCATCATGCGGGTGCTGAGAATCGCAAGAGGTATGGCCTGCTCCGTACGTCCCCAGCCATCCCCCCAGACACGTCGGGAAATGGTTTGCCCATTTGTTCTTCTAGTCCTGCAGTCTCAGTTCAACTTGAGAACAGATAGGCGATGAGGCTGCAAAATGTCGGTTCAGAGACAAGCTAGGTGGGGTTTCCTAGGTGTTTCCAGTCGCATCTTAGTTTGGTCTCTAATTCAAACCTGGCATCACAGACCTTTTATGCTGATACCAGACAAGAGCGGGAAGCGGTGGAGAAGGGAAGATCAGAACTTGAGATGATGCTTTTCACTGATGAAGTGTCTCCCCATCACAGTCCCTTTTTCCTGCTAGGGCACGCTGGAGTTCTTCTGGCTTTTGGCCTGTTTTACTGATGTCGTTAACATTAATTGGTGTGGGAAGTGGTCAGGTTGTTCAGATGTTCTGTGGGCCCTGCCAGGATGTAGTCAGCTTGCCATCTGTATGAATAGAAGCAAGAAAGATGTAAATCCTCCCCACAAGATCTGAAGCTAGATTGCCTTTATGGGTTTTGCCTGACGTTTCCCAGCCCTGCTGACCAGGGTTTGATTCTCATTGTAGTGCTGAAACTGCTTAAAATGGCCACGGGGATGCGAGCTCTCCTGGACACAGTGGTACAAGCGCTTCCCCAGGTAAGCCCCTGGACTTCATCCATGCCCAGTTTGTTCCCTTTGGTGGACTATGCCTTTCAGGCCTGGGGACAGCTCTGTGCCACCATATTTGGTGGGCACTAGAAGCCACCTGGGGAGGATATCAGCTTTCTCTGCTGCCACCAGTGCCTTGGTAGCAGAGTTTTGCACGGCCCATCCTGCTCACATAGCATATGTTAGACAGGAGAACCAGAATGATGGAAGAAGTGTTAACAGAGAGCCAATTGCTGCAGGCAGAGCTCTTATGAAACACAGATTTCCCTGGCAAGTTCAGGAAACACAGGGATAGACAGAGAAAGCTGTTGGTGAAAGCAGTGGAAGCAGACAACTTCAACGGCAGCAGTTTTCTTTGTGAGACAGGAGCAATCATGTTTATTGCCACCTATTGACAGAGGAGCTGCAGACCTTAAAAAGCAAATAGGGGAGTTGTTTCTGAGCGTTAAAAGCCTGAAGTGGGGTCTCAAATCACCGTATTCTCATAAGCTGCAAAAGGAACAATGATGCTGCCAGTCTTAATGACATTTGATAGGATCCTTCAAGTGTTCAGTTCCTGGGACTACTTTTTTATGGAGCCATTTATTTGAAAAAAGAAGGAAAGAAACTTTTTGCTGACTTGCACTCCTCCCTCAAAAAGATTTAAGGCACATCAGAAAAATTCCAAGAAATTTACAGTTCCTTTGTTTTTAAAATCTTACGCTGTTTAAGCTGCATTCTGCTAGTTTGTGGGTTTGATGGTCTGAGTCCTGATCTTTTAGTCTTTAGAGTCAGCTCAGCTGGCTACACATTCCAATTTCATATACCACCAGGATCCTGTATCCCACCAGACAGTACTGGAAACATTTACTGCCACACTTTACCCAGAAGTGAGTACCAATATGAGGTGCCAGGCCATCAAGAATGAGGCCAAGGGACTCTGCCGCCTTCTTCTCTGAGCTGGCAATTCAGAAGCAGCACTTCTAGGATGCACAAGCATGGTCAGACAAGTCCTTATTTTTCAACGCCTCCAGAACATCCCACAGCTGAGTCGCTGTAAGGAGCTTTATGAGTGGGCCCACTCCGTTCTGTTTAAAAGGCAGTGTAGTGTGTGCTGGGGTGGACTGGGAGAGTCAGGCCTCCCATCTCCCAGCCCCAGCCCCGTGGGCACAGGGAGATGGCAGCGCACCGTGGTGGGCAGTCACATCTCGATCGGCTTCAGCTGTCTGTGGAGGGATCACGTCTCAAGGGCAGGGTGACAGCACTGTGGCTTGGCCAAAAGCCGGCACCGTGTAGATACCTCTTCCAGAGTGAGTGGCCGTACGAGTGTCTGTAGAACTAGTACATGTAATTACCCACACACACCCCATGAGTTAGTTGCTAAGTACAAAGAAGCCCATGATCTATTCAAAATGAACTGGAAAACAAGGGGAATTTCTTTTTCTTGGAAAGACCCATTTACTTTTCATCACTGCCGTAAAGATGTTTCTAATATGAGACATTTGCCCTTTGGTATTCATAATTCCTTTTCAGTGGAGGATTTTGGCTGAGATTAAAGCATGGAATTTACCAACCTGACCCCTGTTTTGGCATTTCAAGAAAGCATTTGATTTGTGTCTTATTTTTTTTCTTTTGAAAGCATTGTGATTATAGAGCATATTTTCTCTCTCGCTGTGTTTTCTCTCCCCCCCCCAGACAATAGGGTGGCTGCAGGCCAGGCTTTTTGCTTCCTTGGGGTGTTTTTGCAGTTTACATTCAAACCAAAGTCTCTTTTAAAGGGAAATCCCCAAGGATATTCCAAGCAGATCTTGTACAGATAAAAACGCCATTTTGTGAAATGGAAGTTCAGAAAATGAGAAGGGAAGTTTGGGAAGATCTGTCCAACAACAACCACTCTTCATAAAGCTACACCTTTCATTTCAAAGGCAGGGGAAGAGTCTCTACCCCAATTAATTTGGCAGCCTAAAAGCACAGCTGGAAAATCCTCATTGAATGTGTCTGCTAAGTGACACGAAAAATGAATTTTGTGGTTATTCTTTAAGGTTTGGGGGAAAATTTTTGCCTGGTGTATGTAAAATGTCCATTTATGGGCTTACCATGACAAGGTGTTGTCATTGCAGTACACTTTTTTTCTTTCTCTCTGATTTTCATCAGCTTTCTATTTGTTTTTATTCGTCGGCAGATACACCTTGAGTAATGCTTAGAGAACCGACTGTCCCCAGACTTGGGGCAACGTTAGCATTTTGATCCAAGATTGAAGTGGTCATGGTGCAGGCTTAGTCTCCTCTTCTGGAACTTCAGACTGACCTTGAGCTGCTGTTTTCAATGCAGAAAGACTTCCTAGCCTGCTGCATCCTCCTTGTCTGGTAACCTCATGTCTAACCAGCTCAGAGATCTTCTTCTCCACCATGTCTCTGAAAAAAATGTGATGGAGTAGAGGAAAGCAAATGAGGGGAGGCAAGAGAGACAGAAAGAATGGTCAGGGAAAGATCTCAAAATGGCACCTTCTTTGCCTAATACCTCAATGCCCTCTTCGTCCCAGCAAATGTTTGGGATAGTGTGAATCTATCATTGTGTTCCTGCCGTAGGCCGTCTGTGCTTGTGCAGCGGTGGCTCTTTTACCCACTACCGCACTGTCTTGAGATAGTATCTCCTTTTCAAACAGGAATCCACGTTTTCCGATTTCACAGCTGGTTGAGCAAGAGGTTGAACTAATAGTGGGGTCATGGTCACCTCGAAAGGCACTGCCAGCCTCAGCTCTGAAGGTGTCCCCTCATGGCACAGGCTTTTGGAGAACGAATGAAATCTGTCATGGACTTTAAAGTATGAAGTGCTAAAATCAGCTACACTGGTGTAAACTCGAAATAGATCCACTGCTTTAGACTGAGCACCTAAAACCAGCTGGGCTAACGTGACCAGCACTGATTTCATCACTTAGACATTGCCAGTCCTAATTAAGCTAGTTCAGTGCTGCCATTCACAGACCAAAAACTCCCCTGTGATGGCAGAGGCCTGCTGCTGGCGTAACACAAGCCACACAGCTCTGCGCTGGACTTCGACATGTCTTTTAAAAGCCACCTCGTCTTGTTTTAAGGATGCAAAGTGTTAGGGCCAGCCCCTGTTGATGAAATACGTTCTTCCTGCTGAAGAAATCATGTGGGTTTGGTCTGAATTAGCCAAGTTTGTGTTTGCATTGGATGTAATTTTGCTTTTTTTCTTCTAGAACTTATCCTTTCTGGAGCAATAAGAGATAAAATAATCCTTTGCAGTCTGGCAAATGTTAGAACATTGAACTCCTTTATTGCTCAGTATGAACCAGGTTTTAAAGACCTGTTTCAAGTGTTTTCCTCTTCTTTATGAGCTCTGGCTATACCATGAATTATATCACTCTTATGCTTCAGCTGAATATTCCCTTGCTTATACACCTGGTGGCTGCATCGGTTTTGTGAGCAGTGTCTGCTCTGGAAGACTCCTGTCTGATGGTAATCCTTTAGTCCTTTGCACATCTCCTGATCTCCAAAGTGCAATTCACCCTTTCTGTAGCATGGCCTGCACTTCGCTCTCGCATTTGTAACTTTGCCTTTGGCAGGGTTAAAATGCTTGTTGTGTAAGTGAATCCACCATGCTGAGCAGCCCAGCTCAGTCTGCACGGCACTTTTGGTACTGATTGCCAGTAAGGAAACCTGCAGTCAATAGCTAAGCTGCCAGTGCTCTTCCTGACGGAGAAGGCAAAGTGGAATCCAGTCCAGTTGGCTTTGCGGGGCCAACAACAGTAAAATGTGGAACTTTCCTATCAAAAGATCTGGGTTCTTTTTCCTTCTTCTTTCTCATTTGGTCTATGGACGGCTCATTAATTAATTGCAGAACTGTACAGTATGCCTCCTCTTTGTCTTCAAAGCTTGGAACTTCCCCCAGGTGGACTCTGTGCCAAGAAAAAAGTGAAGAACTCCTCGTTCTATCGGTGCCCTGAAGGACAGTCTGTAGTTTGCTCCTGTCCAGGAGTTTAACTCTTCTTGGTGCTGTAATTCCTGTGCTTATCTCAACTTTAGCTCTTGAAGATGTTTTCTGGCGTTGTGTAGCAGCAGCTATGGGACATAAACAGTAGCCTGCTTTTGCCAGATGCTGGAAAGCCACAGTGATTGGGAAGCTCAGATTGTTCTCTAAGTAGAAATGTCTCACCAGCAAGCATTGCAGGTGGGACAGATTCTGGAAGATAGGTACATGTGTGCTGTGCCGCAAGCTGTAAACAAGCGCGGAGATGCCCGAGAGATTTGAGCAGTGAAGCAGAAATCACGAGGTAAAGAAACACCATTCTGCTGGCCGTTAGCTCTGGTCTGCGTGGGGCTGAGTGGATGCACAGAGAGGGGAGTTCGTTCAGTTCAGCTAGTGGCCTTGTGGTTGCACCAGTGCAATGACTTTAGCCTCCAAGGTTGTCTGGCCCTCGCCACCAGCCCTGGAATTCACACAGATGGCCTCCGTTTTCCAAGCAGACACATGTGTCCACTTTCTCTTGGGTCCAGTGCATAAATTAGCCTGTGTTTTCCTGCTGCCAGGCTTATTGCTTTGGCTGGAGAGTGCTGGAAAGAAGATGAGGAGGACTCATGTCCTTGGAAAGGATTGGCAATGGCTTAGTTTCATGAGAAATTGCTCTTGACGGGCATCCCAGGGAGCTGTGTGCATTGCCTGCATGGACAACTGAAATGCTAAGGTGTGGGCCAGTGATGCAGAAGTAACTGATGTGAGAGCAGGAGGAGGCACGGGAGGAGCTGGAGTGTGCTTCAGCCAGCCATTGCAGGAGACACGTACTTCATCCGTGCCTCTCCGGAGCAGGGAGAGTAGAGGCCAGCAGGACCTAGAGGGATTTGGGTAGGATCACACAGCTGACAGCGCAGCAGAGAAGTGATAGTGCCCAGGAGGCCGGTGTCCTGCTGTCCATGATCAGTGCAACACATCTGCCTATCGAGCTGACACAGCCTGGCGTAGGTACTCTGTCTGTCTGCATCTGTGGGCTTTTTACTTGGTGGAGTCAGTCAGAGGTTGAACACTGAGGGGACGTGCAGTGGTGCTTAGCTACTGCAGTCTCACTTAGGGGGAGGCAGAAAGCTAAGAGCAGTGATGTCCACAAGAGCTAAAGCAGAGGCAGCCTCCCCAGACCACGCAGCGGCAGTGGGAGAAGGGTTTTGCTGGGTGCGTGGAGAGGAGCGTCGCTTTCCTTGCCACTGAGCAGGGTCATTCCAGGGCTTTTGCGACAGTAGATCACAGATCCAGCTGGGATGCGCCATGGTGAAGGGTGGTAGCTCTGCACACAGGGCCTCCCAGCTCCTTCGGGTGGGATGGAGGACTCTGCCTCCCCCCACAACATCCCTCTGTCCCAGGCACACAGAAACTTCTGCCAGCAGTGTATGACAGCCAGGATGCCAGAAAGTGAAGGTCCAGGAGGAATCACACATACTCACCAGGGTCTCCATCTTCTCCTGTGGCTTCTCTGAGGTACTTTAGGGCACCAAGAACATCTCCAAGACATTCTTCATCTCTGCTTCACTCCCTACAGGCCAGAGCCTCCCCTCGGCACTGGAGCCACAGCAAATGATGGATAGCTCCTGGCTGCCAGAGAGAGGGGTTATCTGTAGTTTTCTCTGCCCAGGCAAAGGCACCAGCCCAAGTTAGGGGGAGTCAGATGGATAAACAGAGCATGGGCTGACCTGTTCGGTGCTGCTGGAGCAGAACCGCTTCTCAGAGCCTGTCTGGGTGACCGGCTGCCAAAGCTGAGGTTGCTGACCAGAGCTGGATCTCTGTCCCTGATGCAAAGTCCAGCACACACATCGCAGCCTTTGGCTGCTGGAGAAAAGTGCCTGGATGTGCTCCTGCCCCCTCCCATTCCTCCCAGCAACATGATTCATGCACGACGTTTTTCTTGTCTGGTCTCAGTAGGTCTCAAAGTGCTTTAGAGACATTAATTACCTATCCGCAAGGGTATTACAAATGGGTACGTTGAGTTACAGGAGAGGAATGACTCACTCAAGGTCACAGACACACATCCAGTCTGCTTTCTCTGCTACTCAGCAGCCGCTGGCTGACCTCGCTGCCTCCACCTCAGCCCATCTCTGCGAACATACCTTGGGTCCTTCTCTGTGCTCGGGCCTTGGTGAAGGCTGTGGGCTGAAGAGGACCTTCCTTTCTTGAGGGACATTGGTACGTACCAGAGAGCTGTGGGCTAGCACTGACAGAATATTAAATCTGGCACTGGCTTGTACTGATTCAGTACAGCCAGAAGCTACGCAAGTGGTTTTGCTCAAGCACCTAAGCAAGAGGTGAGCCATTTCGCTCAGCCACATTCTTCTGAGCATCAGGTATTTGTGGGCTGCTGAGAAACTCATGCCCTCTCCAAGCTCGCGAGCCACCGACTGCCTGCACACATACACGTGGGTGCTACGTCTGCAGGGGGTGGTCAGGGCAGCAGGCTGTTCTTGTGCACATGGGGAACAACCTGCTTCTTGGCTGGCACTCCAGAGCAGCGCTGGGTGTCTAGATACAGGGTGGGGTGGAGTTTAACAGGAAAAGTCATGCCGTCGCCCATCCCAGGGTCTTTGACTTGCTGCTGTCTCCCACATCTCTCTTTCGTGTAGCCACGTTTCCACGTCAGTCAGACATTCAGGCACTTCCCGAGAGACCCTGTGCATCGGCTGAGCTTTGGAAGTGCCCGGGTGTCTGCTCTCAGCCAAGGGTAAACGCAGCCTTCGACACCAGCAGACACCACGTTAGCAAATCTGCTTCTGTTGGCACTTGTAGACTATGGCTGCGATGCCTTGAGCCTGTAAAGCAAACCCAGGAGCGCAGATTTGTCTTTGAAGGACTAGCTATGAGTCACGTTGGTTCAGTAATGTAATTAGTCACGATCTTAAATACAGAATCTTTTACAAATGCACATTAGATAGTAGGAAAATTGTTTATGAGCCAATGTCAGCGCATGACATGCTTTGCATGTCGAGAGATAGATAACAGTTTTGATTGATAACCTGGTAATAACTTTGATGTTAGTCTGAATTCTTTGGAATTTCATCAATGCCAGCAGTTTACAGACTGATTTATTAGGCATTAAAATAGCAGTAAAATATTTAGCTTATAGGCTGCTTTGAAAAAATTCCAAGACCCTCTTCTGCAGTGCAGCATCAGGCTTTAATTTACACTCAACCTAGAAAACTTGTGGGTCACTTTTATTTTCCTGCTCTTTAATTATTTGCTCATTTGCCTCCCCAGCAGTGTGTGTGTATATTTGCGTGTGTGCCTGCTTTCCTGTATTTTCTAATTTGCAGTTAGTTTGGTGACTGCCTGCTAATGTCTTACAAGCCATGAGTGGTCCAGCAGACATGAGTTAGGAAGCACTATTCCAGAAGACAGTACATGCAGACGAAATACTCCAGACCAGCCATCCACATCTCTGTATGATCTCTGTTATTCCCTGCAGTATGGTAATAGCATTAGTGGAATTGCAAAGCTCTATGTGTAGTAGCCAGTTGAGGCTTTATAGCAATTACAGTCTCCACTGGGTGATTTGACTAGTCCCATTTCTTTAACACAAAAAAAACCTACTTCATAAGTGATAGCTGTGTTGATTTTATGGTAACAGGTATCATACTGATAACCTTGGTAATGAAATTAAGCAACATGGTCAAAATACATGATAGCTGTGTTGATTTTATGAGAACAGGTATCATACTGATAACCTTTCTAAGCAGCATGGTCAAAATACCCAGCAACACCGTGGCTGTGCCGCCTCAGAGAAGAAAGCTCTGTCAAACTGAAGAGTTCGCTAGAACATACCTTGGAGCTCATGAATCCCTCGGCCTGACTACCTGGGTCACCACCTAGTTCATTTTTATTTAGAGATAAATGATCCTTGTGACACCATGTCCAACTGGAGAACTCGATCGCTCTATCTCTGTTACAAGCCGATAGACACATGGCATTTCACAGAATCCCAGAATCCCAGCATGGCAGGGGTTGGCAGGGACCTCTGTGGGTCACCCAGCCCAGCCCCCTGCCCAAGCAGGGTCACCCAGAGCAGGCTGCACAGCACCGCGTCCAGGCGGGGCTGGAAT
>Ga0065711_1032282_pt1 | contig 27616 bp, 9 predicted proteins | sample Hoacrofraction12_FD_59098 | JGI IMG/M metagenome (GOLD analysis project Ga0065711, IMG submission 59098) | Hoatzin crop microbial communities from Cojedes, Venezuela - Epithelial fraction 12 v2 (version 2) | ecosystem: Host-associated > Birds > Digestive system > Esophagus > Crop | place...
GGGGGGGAGAGGAAGAGGTTTCTTGTGTTTCCAGAAGAAAAAGCAGTGCCATTCTTCTTGACATCTTTCAGAAGAAATAGAAGTGAAAAGCAGGGTATGAACTTCAGGCACAGTGTCTACATGGACTTAGCACAGAACTGTCACTCTGAGGACCTTTGCACGGTTGTAGGGGACCCTTGTACAGTTTAAACCCAAGGTACTTTCAGTGTAGAGGAAACTGGTGCTGCTGTCCTAGATTATGGTACTACTAACCTCCAGTTTAAAAACAGTTCTGTTTGAGTTTACGTATGCTCTTCTTTGATCTTTATTAACCCCTTGGTGGCTAACCACAGCCCCAGCTTTTTTGGAGGCAGCATTCTTTGAAGTGCTGGCATTTCAGTGCACACTGATACTTCAAAGAAGGCTCACTTAAATACATGGTACAGTACTAATCATGTATTCTTCAACCACTATCTTATCTTAGACTGATCTTATTTTCATCAATCTAAAATAAAGCTGCAAAAATGTCACCTTAAGACACAGTTCAATTCTTGTTGCATTTCCATCAAGATTAATTATAAAATAACTGAAATGAAAACTACTTCACTTCTCTATCAGAAATTAACCAGAAAGCTTTCTTCTGGCTTTGGGCAAAATTAGTTCAGACTTGACTCAGACATGGAAGAATGAATGTATAACAAATTTGCAATGGGATGCTTTGACTTAGTTGCTCATCATACTTTCCATAGCTCATAAATCCTACACCTGATTGCAGTCAACAACTTCTCACTTGTTTTTCAAAATAACTACAGTTCATACAGATCCCATAAACTGCTATTCATATTGAAAATAACAATGACTACCATAATATATGAAAAACAGGTACACTGCATCTCACTGGAGCTTTTTTGCTCTTTGTCTAATAATGTGGAAATTTAGTCTGCAGTACTTAGTCATCCCTTCCTTCCCGAAATGAACAATGGAATATAAGAATATATGTTGAAGGATATAGATATATGATAAGGGAGCCAGCTCAATCTCTGTCTCCTTAGCCGCTTCACCTTAAGCGCATGCATAGAAAGGACCTGTATCTTTTCTTACTAATTACAGTATCAGCAGATTTTCTGTGAGGAATAAAATACATTGAAATATTATGACTAAGATTAATTCTTTCTGGTAGCTTGGAATTTAAGATAATAGTCTTTCAGCATTTCTGGATATATAGATCAACTTTTGACCAAAACAAGAAAATCTCCTCAGATCTGTTATTTCATTTGTATATTGTTCTGACCTCAAAAGTATTAATCACAGGAACTACAGTACAGCTTTTCAAAATCTTAGATTTGACCTGTATCAAATATTTCAGCTTCACTACCACCTCTTCTAGAAGAAAGAGGATGAAACCACATTCCTACATATCTGCACTTTAAGAGCTGTGACTAACCTGTATACTTTTTCTTTTTTTACAGCTCTCTTAATGGCTGAATACTTTTCTTGCTTCCATAAAAATGTAATAGTGCACCCCTCTGATTCAGCAAATACTTTTCTGCCCTATGTTCTTCTAAAGGAAGTTAAAAGTTTTCTTTTATATATACTTTTTTCAGAGTCCTCTGTCAGAAAGGTCTAAACAAATTGTTGAATTATTTTTTTCCCCACAAAGAAGGTAAAATTAGTATCTAGTAATTAAATTAACTCAGGAATTCAACAAACACCAAAGAGAAGAATAGGCAAGGTGACTGAGACTTAGGTATAACAGCTACAGTTTTCCAATTCAGAACGAACCTCTGCAAGGTAGTGCAAGGTCTGTTAAAGATCACGTGCCTTCAAACCAGCCTTGCCAAAGTAAGTCTTCCATTCAAGAGAGACCAACCTGTTAGTTCCTTTGGTAAGGAAGAGACTGTCCTCCAAATTATTACCTGCATTTCTCCTATTCTCTGATATAAGTAAAATCAAAGCTTACATTAAAAAAACCCAACCATAAACAAATAAACCCACCCTTCAAGCATGATTTAAAGGCTAACATGTCTGTCAGAGATTTAATTCAGGATTCAAAAATCTGAGGAGAGCAAAAATCTGGGAATTTACTTCATTGTGTGATGATTGCAGGAGCATACGTAAGAAAGAGTTCAATTAACTTCAAACATTGTATCACTCTCTGAGACAGGAAACAGTAAGTAAAAGGCAGCAACACCACTAAGAAGCACATGGAGCAGACTCCTAACTGTTACCATACTAGCATAGCATATCCAAAAAACAACAGGACTCAAAAACCTTTAAAATGGTTTAACTATTTAATAATTTTCTCCCTTGAAAGTCTTGCAAAAGGTCTCTAAAAATAAGAACACAGTACTGAATTATGATGAAGCACCCTTTCCTGGACCACACAGAGAATACTGTATTTACTCAAGCTTTAAATGAAGGAAAAAGTAGCCTGAAAATGTACCTTCTCTTTTAAGTGGTCAGTGAACCAGGAGACAAAGGGTTGGCAATTAACAGACACTGCACAGAGGCAAGTTCAAAACCGCCACCCGAGACAGTCTGCAAGTGAAGATACTGCCTGTGAACTGCTTTTCGCAAGGTGGTAGTTATCAGTTCACACTAAGACCCTGCAGGTGGCATTAAGAATACTGCTTCACACCTATTTGTTCCACAGTCTGCAAGAACTCGGCGTGTAACAGCATGTACACTGTACTACCGAGGATGGAGAAGCAGCATTAAGGTATAGACATTAAGGTCCAGGCAGGTAGGACAAAAAATGTTCAAAAGATGGTGAGCTGATGTGGGAGAACAAGCTAACAAAACATTGGCGTCTCCATTTGGAAAGGTGAAAGGGCATATTTGGGTACAACATCAAGAGGTAAGGAGGCACTTTATACTTGTTTTTTCTGCACACACTGATTATTGTCATCCTATGTTTAGATAAATATAGTAGTATTTCATGCCTGATTACTCAGTGCTGATTTAAGCTCACCTGAATATCTGCAGCTTTAATCACCCATCCTATCAAAGCTGAAGCTACTGAACTGCTTGCTGAGATGCACCGATGCCCAAAGGGTCATAAAGGCTCTGAAGACAGCCCCCTCTGAAAATCACACCTGTCCTCTGGCTACAGTAACAGAAGAGAAGTGCAGAAGCCATCTTAATTTACGTTACAAAAGCTACCAAAGGACTTGACCTTTCAGTTAAAGCATAAGCAACATTAGAGTGCTAAACCACCTAAGGCTCCCTTAATATAGTAATTCAAGGGCTTAGTCTAGGAGAAAAGCTTGTATGGTGACATGTCAGAAGCAGCTAGTTGAGAAGATGTAAACTTCTTTTCTATAGCTATTTTAAGAGAAAAATCATTTAGGTACTAAAGAAAGTCCTAACAAAACTATAAACTGCATATTTAAAAATCCGGAATGCAAATGTGAGAGCAGAACATTTCTCTCTAACAACCATACAATTTTCCACTTTTTTGCTGGAGATGTTAATTCTTGTTTTATGCAAATTCTTCAGAGATTATTATTTAAGACCATATCACTGTTAAATTATCATGCAGATACTAATAAACATAATTTAGGTATACTGCATCAAAATGCACATTTTATTCCTTGAACATAATCTTCCTCCCACATATACAAAATGCATATGTAATTATCTGTAAAGTCACACCTTTCTCCATTATTCAGCTTTAGAAATAATCATGTATTATCCCTGCTAAATTAATCTAACTTCTTATTTTCAGCAGCCTATGATGAAAAAAATTAAAGAAACCAAACATTTTGACGTAGTATATAATACAACTTCTCCAAGAAACCTTGTTTACAAAGTTTGTTAAATCCATCATAGAAACCACTCTTAAAAAAAATAGTGGTGAAAAGAATTCAGAAGCGTATTTTTTTTGAAATTAGCTTCTCTGCTGATAGGAGAGTCAATTCAGACTGACACTCAAAATTGAGAAAAGACTATTTCATTTTATCATGAAAATTCAATGTTTTCACTTTCCTTTTAAAAATAAAGCTCATATATTTTGTGAAAGATATTTCAAGGATAAGATAAAGTGAAAAATTTTCCACTGCTGTAAAAACATTAATGCTTTCAGAAGACAAACAGTTTTTTCTCATTTTGGGAGGAAGATGAATTCCAATATTAATGAAATGAACAGAGCCCTAGAAAAGAATAAAAAATATTAATTTGCATGCAAACCAGCTTGCTTTTTAAAAGTAACTCATGAATTTTAATTGAGACTGTTTCAAATACCGAATACTACTTGTACAATATTTTTCAACTAAAAATTAAAAATACAGCAATGAAAACTGATGAAAAAGGACTCAAATAGAACCTGATCTTTTCCTACAGCTTCTCAAGGTCACAGGATTCATTTTCAGTATCATGCACCATTAAAATTTACTTTGTTGTACTAGTCACTAAGAGGGACAGAGAATACGGTTTTCACAAAAGGGATGGCTTTCATCTAGACTTTCACCCTCTTTATAGGGAATAACTTTGCTAAACTTTGGAAATGAAATACATGTGTGAAGCTATATGGGCAAGCAGCAAATCACAGCAATAGCTATGGATTACTTACCAAACCATGTGATAGAAGTAACCAGTTTTTCATACTAATTGCTGCAAGATGGTCTTTTCCCCAAAAATGAAGGAAGCGGGCAGTGAGAGAAGAAGAGACAGACTGACAATCATCACAGAGATTACAGCACGCTGTATGGGATTTGGGGATGAGAAATTAACACATTACTAAATATAACAGGTTCTTTGGCTGAATTTATTCTGTGATGTGGATTCAACGGCTTTTGAATGTTTCATAAGAAATAGGTTTGTAGGTAATTCCACTTGCCCAAAATTCTTTTAAGGTATGATTTTAATTTCTGTTTACCACATTTTAATAATTTGTAATAAAATTTCACAAGTCAAAGTGGCTAAGTTAAGAGAACTTTAAGTTTTCCACATCAAAGCTATTGCCCAAAGTATTTCTTTGATTATCTCTGTACAAAGCTGCCAAATATGGCCATGCTAAGGCTTCAGAAGTTCACGGTCTGTATACAACCAGTAGGTGTTTGCTAATGCTAAAACACCCTTGAAGATGCTGCCCATCCTTCTCCTGGTCGTGCCTCTCAGATTTCCCCCATCACATTTGTCATATGCCCAGAGTGTGATCTCATGTGCGTCAAACCCACTGGGAATAGTCTTAGTTCCTGTCCATGACAAACACGCATTATTCCCACAGGCCAACAGAGAACAATTCCTCTAAGTCCACAATTTTATCTACTAAAAATAACAAAACTACAAACTGAACTTTCTCTGAAATGGCTACTCCAGAAATATTGAGTGACATTTGGACAAAGGCAGTTGCAGTTGTCTTTCACCATTGCTCTCTATGTCCATAACAACATTAGCAGCACAAAGGAGGAAATTATTTAATCCAGATACAGAAGAGAGAAAAAGCCTATGAGGCAACAAAGAAAGCATCCAGTTGTGGAAGCCATGGAAGATAAAAATGTGAGAGGGGAGGGATTATGCATACATGATCTGCTGGTGATCAAGGAGAGAAAAGAGGACAGAGTTGGGAATCAGCAGGACAAGAGGCAGAGTAGAGAAGAAGTGGCACAAAACCAAGTCTGGCTAGAACAAAAACCTCGGAAAAGCAATCAAAGGTCAAAAAAGAAATCTGATAGGGATAGAAAATGCAGGCAGGCAAGAGCAGAAAGAAGGCTGGGTGGGGCAGAGGTGGGGGGGGAGACTATTTCTTCTACAATGTCTTCTTAGGACATTACAGGTGTCCCTGATTCTATCGCTCCCAGAAAACGTGACCTCATTATCTTAATACTGTCCTACAATATTCGTCTGGTGCTCATTTGTTATTTTTCTGAAGAGAGGGGGTGAAGTAGTGTGTATATGTGTATATTTAACACATAGTGTTTCCACTTCCAAAATTTCACTGTTGTGAAGTAATCTTGCAGCTGCACCTTAAAACAGCAAACATTTCAATCATACAAATCATGTCTCACCTGCCCTACCATTAAAAAAAAGAAAAAAATAATTAAAATAAATACACCACCACCACCCTCCAGCTAAAATCACATCTTACCATCTTCAGCAGCAGTAGCAACAGCTTCATGACAGTTAGCAAATGAACTCATCCAAAACTGTGAACTTTTTAATGATGTCACTACAAGGTTCTTTAAGCCAGGACAGATAACACTGTGCTTATGCTGTGTTTTAATGTTTGAATCAAGAGCGTGCTGTCATACTCAGACACATATTGCAATAAGACAAAGCTAGAAAATGTTTTCAGGAACACAATGCAGAAATAGTAAAACAAATGCAGAAATAGTAAAACAAACAAACAAGCAAACAAAAAACCCCAGAAGACTTTAAAATGACTTAATGAGGGCCACAAAGCACATTAGTACAGGTATTAGAACTGCAGTTCCTGCTTCCCAGTTTTGATATGGCCATTCTTGCCGTTGTCCTTAAAATCACAGTCTCTCAAATCTTTATTTTTAAGGGTGCATCAAGGACTAGTAAACATCAAAGTTGGATGCTACAGTTTCCTTATTCTTTAAAAGCTTAGGAACAAAAAATCTTTGCCTTATTAGGGTAGAGAGAGTACTCATGGGGGCTATTTGCTGTGTTCACAATTTAGAAAATATTTTTTCAGTAATCAAACTTTAACACTGCTATTTAGAACCAGAGACCATAAGAGATATAGCATTAAATCAACAGATATAAATGGCATGATCAATCCAGTGATTAAAGCTTAGGGTTTTGGTGGTTTGTTTGGTTTTTATATGTAATATTATATATTCCTTTATTTAAAAAGTATTCTTGCATTGCTAGCATTACTGTACTGTGAAATAGCGTTTTCCCCCTTAAACAGACTATTACCCACAAGCATATGCTTTGTGTTTCTAAGTATCATTAATAAGGAAGTTGCCTTAAAGCCATTCAAGTAACAGGTCAATATTTCTAGACCTGATATACGAAAGGACTTCTAAAATCAAGCTTGTCATTTTTTTGTTGTTTATTTCATATCTATTTTTTGCTCTTGTTCACCCTCCTTTGAAGTTAGTCTTCAAAGCTTCAATATCAATTGGAATGCAGCATTAAGGATTTTATGGCACTATGCTACTTAAACTTTTATTGTTTTGTTGCAAAATCATAATCAGAAGGATTAAGATCTCATATCTTGCTTTTTGTTTCTCTTTTTTTTTGTAATTTACTCTTTTTTTTAAATTCGAATTCCAGCATGCCATAAGTTCGTAGCATGCCCCTCTTAGTCTTCTCACATAGACAAATTAACGCAGTTTACACTTAAACATGCTCAAGAAAAAAAAATTAACATTCTTTATCCTTTTCTAACAGAGACAGTTAATACTCTCAGACTACATTAATAGAATCTTTCTGCCATTGTAGAAAGTTTGATAGCACTCTTATTTCAATGTCTGAATTTTTCTCGGGTTTTTTGACAAAGACAAATGATTGCCATCAATCAAGATCCAATCGGGTATACACAGAGTCAAGCAAATGCATCACTCTTTACTGGTTTTCCTGCTATTTGTGCAGGCATTGCTGCATATTATTTTATAGAATGATCAAAAAAGCAGCCATAAGATGGATCATTCACACCCACTGTAAAATTAACTTCCATGAATAATGAGAGTTTTAAACCTCTGATAATGTATATGTTATACAGAAGATATTGCTGAAGTTCGTTTCTGGCTAGAGATTATGTAAATGATACTATATGACCTTTATCATTACAAACAGGACATGCAAAACACATATTATTTCATACATCATTCTAAAGCAAGTCAGTACCTAAAGGAGAATCAGTCATTTATAACATTCATGGTGAAGTGCTAAGGTTGCAAGAAAATGATATGAAATACTTGTGATATTTTTGACTACTCCTCCCCCTTAACCTGTTACTTATGCACTCTAAACATACTAGTAGAAACAAAAATAAAGTTTATCCCTGTTTCTTTTAAGAAAATTAGTATCTTATTTCCCGATAGAAAGATCATTTATCTCAAGACTAAACTACACTGATAATAACCATTTATGTCAAAGGCAATGATGTTGAATTAATAGTAACACATAGAACTATATCTATATAATAAATAGGTACTTCAATTTTTTTATGCAAAAAAATATTTTAAATCATTTTCCTTATGTTATTTCCCTATTACTGGACAATAAGCTTAATTTGTTAAATTGCTTAAAGATTTCCCAAAGATAAAAGGTACCATTCACCATGAAGGCTAGACAGTAGATACACATATGAAATCAATGAACTCTAGCAAAGACCTAGCCACCCAAGCAACGCTCAGACTGCGATGTTCCAGACTTCTTTTTTCTGCACCAATGAGGAACAAAAAGAGTATGAAATGTGTTTTAAATTTTGAGACTTATACAGCTCTTAAGCATTTAAGGGCCTTTATCAAAATACCTAAATAAATATATTATACAAAATTATATATACTCATTAATTTTATATATATATATATATAAATATACATTGAAATGTCATATAGCCATCAGAGAAATGCCTATTCCAAAACATGAAGTCTTTGGTATGAGAAAGCAATAAAGTGAAAAATTCAGTTAAATTGTCTGCATATTATTCTTACATCAGGAAATATACTGTGCCACACAGTTCACCAGTTCTTAGTTCTCAGTATCTTTCCTACTTTCAAACCTTGTGCCTACCCATTCTTTCACCCAATCCTAACAGAGTCATATTTCTGTGACAGACAGGTTCAGTAGTTTCTGCTGATTTACTGGATTGACATCACAGCTTTAGATACCGATTATACTGATTATACACCATGCCTCACATAATGACAGGAGAGGATTTAGCTAACATCCCCAATTTATTGCATACTCTCATGCCACATGTCCAGTACAAGTACACTTACAACAACTGTCCTTAAATCTCCACTGACTTTCGCTGCAATGAACTACTCCCCTTGCTATCTGGGTGGACGATCCCTTTTTGTTGCAGACGTCTGAAGGCACATAAGGGAGAAGATGGCTGGAAAAGATGACTCTGTAGTCTTCAGAGAAGAGCAACAGAGATAGTACAGAACCCATATGACACTGGGCATCTCATCTGACTTCTCACAGATGGTCACTGATACTGTATTTCTCATCGTCTCAGTACCGAGTATGAAACCTTGGACTCCAAACAGCAGAACTGCTGAGTATCCACAGCAACGACGGAAATCGATAGAGGTGTTAAAAACAGTGTACTATGGCCAGATAATTTGATGCATCTACTTGTCCTCCTCCCATTGGAGAGACAGAAAAGAAACAAGGCCAGACAACAGAAAAGGTAGAAAATAACAGAAATTAGAATCCAGAAAATCATGGGCAGTCTAGATTTTGTAGAAATCATTGCCAAAAAATCAGCTTTATGAAAGAAGATAAGGTTCTGGTTGGATGGATTTTATCACAGAACACTTCCCACCTGTTTAAGGGAGCAATTGACTGCATCCATCCTGATCTTTGCATGCTGCATTTTTAAAAACAAATTTGTACAGCAATTTTCTTCAGTAAGATCAAGCCAGGGCAGCCATGTCTGTGTGATACTCAGAACTTCAGAACTGCAGTTGAACTGCTGTGCCCCTTTTCCCACACACTTTGACAGGCCAGCACCCTTATCAAACCCACCTGAGAATCACCAAGAAATTCTGTCCTAACAGACTTCCCAATAGTACCACCAACATACACACACAGCCAGGATGCAGTTCAGCAAAACCAATACAAAAAACCACATTTATGTGTCAAATTACTCTGTAGCCTTATCTCATAGCATCTTACAGCTGCATCTTCAGGCTAATATACACAGTTTATACCTGCATAACTAGAACAATTCAAGTATTAAAATACTATAACCCCAAACGTAGATAGTTTTCCTTTCTCTCCTTCCCTCACTGGCAGTTCTGTAAGTACTTATGGGATATAGGTATCCTTCACCTTACTTTTCTAGGAAGCCATTGCTTTCACCAGCTGCAGCTCTCGGTTTCCAGAACTCTGTTATTGTCATGCCCATTTCATGTCCCCCATTCTCCTCTGGGTCAAGAGTCCTTCTGGCCATCTTCATGTCCCTTTCCACCAAGAAGAGAATGCCTTTACACACCTCCTCTTCATATTTCTCTTGCTATTTCTTTCCAAAATCTAAAACTGTACCATGAACTTCAGTAGTAGAAGCACTGTAGTGTGGAAATATGGTAATTTTATGTTGTCATTGGCTAGTTTTCTGTTTGCCTTTTACCAGGTCATTTGAAGCCAACATATGTGCTAATCAGGCACTAGGAGTTTCACATGCCTCTCATTTTGCCCTCTCCAGTTTCGTAATTACCTCTGAAATACTAGTGTTCTAATCAGTCACGTCTTATATGCTTCTCCATAAAGCAACCTCAGCCATTCTGCCAGAGCTGCAGCTGAATCAGTGGCAACATCATTTACCTTGACCAACAGGACCCAAATAACAAACCTAAGGGAAGAACTCTTCATGTGAAACAGAAAACTCTCTTCAATGCAAGACATAAGCTAATCACCAGGGTCAAATCACAGACCAAACAGTGAAAACTGCATTATATACTATAAATGTATTTTAACTCAGCCACTGTGAAGAAAAAAATCCTCTTTTTCAGTCTTCCTTCTCCCAACCATGTTTTGAATGCATGAGAATAAGTGTATCTCCAAAATTACATCTGCATAAAGCACTGACATAAATTGGGTATTTTCCTTTCATTTCTCAAGTACAATTCCAAGCAACTGTCCTGTTTACATTAGCTAGAGCAAATGCAAATATCCCCTCAAAGATGGAGATATGAATCATTTTCTTATACATGCACCTGAAAAAAGTCATACCAAAACAAAAGATGGAGTGCGAAAGAAAAAAGAAGAAGAAATGAGGAAAATAATCCGTTTTACTTTCAAGCTATGCTTTCTTTTTTCCTGAACAATTTCTTCATATTCTCCTCTTCACTAGCACCCTGAATCTTCAGTGGCCTCTCTTTCAGATAATTTTCTAATATATTAAATGCCTTACGATTATACATGTATTTAATACTATTGTGCCATTGTGCAATTTACTCAGTAGAGGTTGTGCAGAATTTGCCTTGCCTGTATTATAAAGTCAGTAAAATAAGAAATAAATTAAAGATAATTATTTTTCTATTTTGTCTTAAAATTGTATCAAAATACCTCTGCTCCTCAGTTTGAGCAGGTAAAGGCATCGGATATTCCAATGCAAGATACAATCATTATGTTAGATTTAAAAGCATAGTTATCTGAAACAAAATTGGCCACAAAGTATGAAACAAATTAATGATGTCATGTAATGACAGTATGCTTCAACCAATTTACTTCTACTTTTTTTTTCTTTTCTTTTTGAAGCCTTGCCTTCTGCTGTTTAAGGAAGAAAAACTCTTACAGTCATCTGTTCAAACAGAAAAACTGCAAAGCCTAGGCCCTTACACAAAAATAACACACTCTGAACACAAAAATAATTTACATAGTACATCATAACATACTTGCAGAATCAACTGAGGGCAAAAGGTACCTTGGTCAGGGAGAAAGGCATGGGAGTTCAATGTCTGGCTTGTTCTTTGACCTAAACAACTTTTAGATTGATGTCTAACAGCACATTCTACCATACAGTAAAAATATGAGTTTGTATTTCTCAATAATTTCTTGCTTCCTTGTTTATATATTTCAGATATTTGACCAAATAGAAGATATGTAATGACTTAATCCCAAAAACACTTTTCAAATGGCTCCATGTGTATATCATGTAAATGAATCTATAAATTTTCCTGGCCCAGTGTTTACCTTTTGCTGCGGAATGAACTGTAGTACAAGAAGTGGTTACAGCCATTATACTGCTAATGTGGCAAATATTATGGAGTCAGTTTGAGTAAACTCTACAGGGTTAGAAGGTCAAAATAAAAGACTGCATAATTTATCTGATCAGGCAAATCATTCTGAAAGTACAGAGTTAAGTGCAGCATTAGCCTGAGATTACCGCCTTTCATGAATAAAGGTTAGAATCAATGTTTATTCAGTCATACTATAGATGGCATGTCCTGTATAAACTTCATTCACTTAAAGAAATCCTTCCTGACACTGTCACTATTTAAAACAGTGGAACATAAGTAATGCATGCCGTTCTTTTAGGATTACTATCCCAAACCATCTAATACTGTTGATCTTTCAAAATACTAAGTCCTAGACTACAAAAAATACCTCAAGTAACACTACCCCCGGCAGTAATGAGAACAGTTTTTACTTCCACAAAGTTTGTTGACAAATTAAGTCAGAAAAATAACAAAAAACCTGAGGAAATCAGCATGAAGGTTGTCTAAAACCCATGATATTTCTGATTTTTTTTTTTTTTTTGCAAAATTTCTATGCCAATTTTATTTTTGGCCTCAGCATTATAACGTTAATAGCCTCCTACTGCTGTTCACCAGTTAAAAATTCAGCATAGTTCTAGCAAGATGAGCTATATGACTAATGGAGAATAAAAAAGCAAAATAAACATCAGTTAAACCAGTGAGAATAGATCCTATAAATGCACAAGACTTAAATTGCTTGAAACTGCTTTTTCTCTTAAATGACTGTTGATTAGTTGAAGACATCCAAGCAGAAGACTAGTTTCAATAGAACTAATATTTCACACGGGAATTTATTAAAAACCAAATCTATGGAGTTTTCAAACTTTTGCATGTTAAAAGGTGGAAATGGAAGGAAAAATGTATTTGGGCATGAGAATAGGAAAATGTGTAAATAAATAAGCAGAGATACTAGGGAGACAGAAATGACAACAGAGAAGTATTAAGCCTTCTCATATCTACAATAAGAAGAACACTGGTCAGCCTCTATTTCACAGTCAAAGCAGCTCGTATTCACCAAAGAAGAGGAAACTCAAGGGCATGTACACTGTGTAAAGGCATCCCCTTAATGGAACAGCAGAAGCCCACACATCCCTCAATTTCCTGTTCTCTCTTGAATTCAGTAGTCAGCTCCTGAAGAAATACTCTTTTGGGGAACACTACTGTAGTGTACCTTACATGAAAAAAAGGAGCCACTCTCGTGATGCACAGGAAAGGTACACCTCATGTTTTGGCTGGTACTCCAGCTTTTATACTGATTCTCTACTAACGGTTTGGCCAGTCCTTCACATGTGTAGGTAATAAGAGAGTTATATGACAAAATTTAATAGAATATGACATTAACAGCTCACTTGCCTCTTTATGCTCCTCAGCAGTAATTTATCTGATTAATATAAACAGGTATCTGCAACTCATATATACTATACCGATGAACTGCAACATCCTTTAACACCATCAAGACTGTTACCAAAGTACACATTTTATTTATTTCATGTACAAATAATAAACAAATAAAACAGTTCACAACTGGAAAGACCTGGCATTAGCAATTACATGAAGCAATAAAAATATCTACCTACTCCACTATTCAAACCTGGATTAAAAGTAGTACTGAGCATGCACAGATCACAGCTAAACTTGTTTTAGCAGTCTGTAGAGAGGGAGGAATGAAACGCTAGCCCCGAAATCTAAACCAGTGCACATCTCCATGAAACACAGCATACAGTATACAACACAATATAGCAGCTCCCCACCACTTTCTTTAATATCACTGGCCATCACTTCTTTCAGATGCTTCATTTGCTGAATTGCTGTGTTAGCGTGATAGGCAAACATGAATTCAGAAATCAACAGTTTTATTTTTCCATGTTATCTACACCTACCCCACCAACAAGAAAGCACCCAGAGTAAAACAATTGTTACAGTTCATAGCCATATGCCTACTTGCAATAACAAAAAAAGACTATTTTTCAATGGGCTAATCTCTACAGACTGGAGCACTGGACTGTGTTTACAATTACCTTTGAAGATACTTAGAGTGAAAAGCCAGCTGAAAATTACACCAGTGAGTAAACTCCTGCATCACAAAGACAATGTCATCTTACAGATATCATACTTGCATGTTTTTCCCCCAAAGTTCTCCTCCTCTAATTATACATGTGCAACACATATTTTTCAAGTGAAAATAGAAGCTATCAGAAAAACTAAATCATGGCTATTTGCACAGAAGAATTTTACAAGATGTGATAAGCAACTGCTACTTGTATAAGAGCTTACCAGGAAAATCAGGGAAGAAAGAAATCTTGTTTATTCTACAGCAACAATCAGTCATTTCAGACACATAGAAAGTGTACATTTTAAATGAGTGTATTCAGTGAAATTAACATATAGAACTGTATTATCTATATAATCTCAGATACTCTGATTACTGTTTTCTACTTGTTGAGAGAATAATGACCAGAAAAGTTGAACAAATACAAAAGGAAGAACACTAAAAACAGGAGAAGAAGAAAAAGAAGAAATTAAGTAAAGAATGTCACAGTATCACAAAGCTGAAGAATGACCAGTCCTAGAAAAGTTTCCTTGTACCTCTTCAAGTACTCTAATACAAACTGTGGGAGGAAAAAGATATTCAGGGAATATGATGAAAATGTGGTGTTGGGAAACGATTCATAGTTACAACAGACAGATGTACCAGAAGACTAAGAAATAACCAAGTTCAAAAGAAACCCAATGGGATTAAGGATATGGGTCAAAGAGGGAAAGAGGGATTAAAGGAGAAACATGCCAGAAAGAATACATTTACAGTGAGCAGCAACAGAAGCAAGGAAAGAGAACATGCCCCTGAGCAACACTGCTTAGCTGCCTGAAAAGAAAACCAGCTTCATTCATCTGGGATTTCCTCTCATCAGATAAAAGTGACAGTAGCAGTGCAATCTGATTTTTGTATATAAAGGCACTCAAAAGATAACTATGTAAAGGAGAAACATCTGCTCAGCGTGCAGCAGACCACCTCTACTAAGGCAGGGGAAAGGTACGATGGGCAAAGGACACAAGAACATCAGCAACAGCTGTGAACACTGCAGACTGGAGAGGCTCAATTATCTCTCTTCTAATCACTGTCTCACTCGTGTTAATAGGTATAGTGTGACAGGCTAAGGCCTATAGGTAAAAGGTTATATACAGGCAAAATTTTTGAGGCTATTATTTAATAGTTTGGAAAAACATTTCAGTAGTCATGCTACAGCCTACATATATATGGAATACACAGATCTAGTGAAGAGAAATTAAGTGCAAATCCTGCTCTTCCACCAGACTGCTCACAAGCAATAAAAAAACCTTCAGGCGAGGAGGGGGAGAAAATATTTGAGATTTGCCAGAAATATCAGATTTCAGGTCAGTTTGTGATGAGTGCAAAAGAATACTGACAAGTTTCAAACACTTTTAATAAAAAGCTTGAATTAACAATGGATATGAGGCACCTCCTTTGACTGCTACTGCAAAACATTTTTAAAAATCTGATTTATTTACTTTTAAGTCATCTTTATACATTCCTCTCAAGTCCAATACAAAACACAGAAACTATTTTATTTAGCAATTAATTTATAAGCATGTCTACTTTTCAGGCTTTCACAAACCAGCAAGAACAATCGACCAAAGAAAAAAGAGTTAAATAATGCTTTTAAAATGTATGTCTAACACAGCTGCTTGACCTGGGTACCCAAGCGGGCCTCAGTTATTGTCTGATCTGTTTTAACTTCATTTGCAAGCTGTTTGGGATGCAAAATAGGTCTTCATATTTTGCTTCTTGTCACCCCAAGGGATTGTAACTGAAGCACTAAATGAATGACTGGGAAGAAATCTCTTTTATAACCAATCATTACTTAAAATTGACAGAAACCAGATTAAATTTTTTAAAAATTCAAAAATTCCAGAAATTTCTGGAATGGAAATCAGACTGTTGAAAAATGAACACATCCTGCAAAACAAAATTATGTTAAAAAGCTCTGTTCAAAAACACAGAATTCAATCAAGTGATCTTGGCACCTCCTTGACATGTTATTTGAAAAAAATTAAAAACTATTTCAAAATTAAAAGAAAAATTTCTTTCTGAAAGTACAGAAACCATATGTTTAATGAAATCATTAACATGCTTCATTGTTGTCCTTTGCACCAAAAATAAATTTTTAAAAAAAATCTCATCTGCATTATTTTATTAAGTCTCTTATAAAAGAAGCAACAATTCCAATAGAAAGAGGTTCAGCTTGAAAATTCCCAGTAGCTCTAACAAGTGCCATGGCTTTTATGTTTCACTTGAGCCAAACAGCAAAACTCCCCTCCTGCCCACATACTTACAGGGTGGATAAAGTACTCCAAATTCAGCACTCTCACGTGCGTGCCATGTTTTGCTCAGTGTTTTTAAAGCAGTATCATTTAAACTGCTTGTGTATTCCTAGTACCAAATTACAAACAAAAAAACTTCAACTTCAAGTAAAGCCTAGAAGTCTTTGTTGCCATATTAAGCTACGCAAGTTATGTCAAAGAACAAGAGGTAGTCTTCTAAAAAATTTTCCAGTGTATGGATAGCAGCCCAAAACAGTATTTTAGAGTCTGTTGTTTTAATTCTATATTCACTATTCTTTCAGTCATCAGGCACTAATGCTCTAACACTGTGATGAAAATAGCCTAATCATGCAAATTCTCAATTTGCAAGCATTGTGCTGTGTAAAAAACGTATTTTTAAAGCTATCACCGAATCTGCAGTTCTGAATGAGGATATTGCATCTGTGCTTGTCTAGTGAAACTGTGATTTTTAGAAATGTCTTTGCTACATCCCCTAACACTTGTGGCTGATATTATCACACTCTTGAAAGATCAATGATTGTTCTTTGTCTTCTGGAGTAAACTTACTGCTAAAATACTTCTTTGAAACAACCAATAACTGTAAATCATTTAAGTGGATTTCAACTTCCCCATAAAATATGCTAAACACCTTGCAATGCTACCATATTGACTTACTTGAAGTAATATCAAATTTCCAAGTGTCTTCTCCTAAGTAGGGAATGGCATGAAATAGATCAGAATAAATCCTATGCTGGAAATGTTTTAAGACAAAGAATCACCTCTTCCAAAGAATCACCTCTTCCAAAGAATCACCTCTTCCACTGACTTGAAGGGACAGATAGAGGGGAATGGAAGAAAATCTGGAAACTAACTCAATTCAATGCTGACAAGATAGTCCCAACATTTCTCCTTCAAACTTTTTCCTTTTTTTAATCCTTCATACAAGTCTCACCAGACAAGATACTTGGTCTGGTTTCACAAATGAGACAAAATGAGACACACACATGCAGGAACATTCCTTCCACTTCAAACTACAGTTTTCCTAATAGTACATTACAGCACAAGTAACAAGACTTTCTGCTGTATTTGACAAAGACAAGGTAGACAACGTTGATCACATCGGTAAAATGGAAGGGAATTCTATCCAATTCTATTAACCTGCTTAAAATTTTTATTCTAAACTATTTTTGTCATTGTCCATTCTAACTATACACATACACCATTATGTCAGCTATTCATAATTTATTTTTTTTAAATAACAGAATGATGCAAGCAATGAATTCATATAACAGAGAAATTAAATATAACTCCTCTAGAAGCCCAGTGCTAAAATTTCACACCTCTGTCATCAGCCATTTAATTTTTCTCCCGGTTGGGCTTGTGCAACACACTAATGCCCACCACATAGTGAGTTACTTAGTCCTTCATTTAAAATTCTTTACATTTGGAACAAAGTTACCTTTTATTTTACAAGAATATTACAGGTTTGAAACATTGCTGCTGCAGCCCCTCCCTTTATAATTGGGTTTCCAGACAATCCACAGTAAAAAGTACAAAGCTTAACAGTAGCTACTACAATCTGACTTCCTTCTAGCGTTGATTCACTCTGTTACACAATTCTCTGAATGCTTTACTTACATGAGTTATCTTTTACAATCACTTCCCCAAATATACTACACTATATTGTAAAATGAATACACTTCTAGCATGAATAATTTACTGTATTTTCTTCTTGTATGATCAATTTTCTCTAGTCTCTTTTTTTATCTAAAACCTCAAGAGGTGGTTTCTACCCCACCTACCGTTAATGAATTCAGGTGCTATTATAACTGCCAACCTTGTAACAGTCTATTACTTTTTTCCTCCAGGAACATTAAAACCATTACATACCTCTCTGTTTGCCTCACACCAAACAAACAGCTGTCTTAATTATTTCAATTTTATGTCTTTACACTTTGCTTCATAAATATGCACAACTTCTACCAGTACATATTTATCCAACACACCTTAATAAATCAAGTGGTTGACAATATTACAGACTCTTTCTGCTATTTAAACCATTTCAGACATGGAAGACAAAGAAGTATTTCTCTTGTGTACCACAAACACGAAAGAGGGCGTAGACAGCCTAGCTCTCCAGCACTATATTCACAAATATGTGACTATTGTTGTGACAACTATGTTACTATTCTTGTGACAACTGAGTTTGTTCTAGCCTATTAGAAGTCAGAGGGAAAATACTGTACATCCAGTATCACTAAATCTGACTAATCAGAGGTATAATCCTTTCAAAATCATTAGAACTGAAAGAAAACATTACAAAAAAAATGGGTGTCTACTATTACTGTGACTAAATAGGATTATTCAACCCTCTTGAGAAAAAGTTATGTATTAAGTGAGGGTCTAAGTACTACAAAAATTTGTGGGAAGAGAAATGCAAATGGTTTCCTAATTATCTACAGCCTATTAACATGCAATCCTGATTACTAGCAATTAAAATCTCCTTAAATTTTATGACAAAAGTTCACTGAAACGTTGAAAATTATATGCTAATTATTGCACTGTAATGCACACGCATAGTGTGCATTCTGAGTACAGACACAATAAATAATGGAATATTGTACACAGCCTAACTTGAAACTTGACTTAAAAATGCAACATGCTGACTTCATATTGCAAAACACCTCATAACACTCATTAAACTATATTAAAGAGTTCTATAACAAATAGTAGTTGTCAGTGTTTTGCTATTGCAAGGTTATCAGAACACACTAAACAGTATAACAAAGTCTAAATAAAGAAATCAGTGTTTAGATCATAAATAATTTTGCCTGTGTCTAAGCTACAAAAAAAATATTCTGTGTTTACCCAAACAGTTACACATTATTTGGGGAGCATTTTGGAATAAATAGTGTTTTCTCCTTAAAGAAAATATGTTTTTCAGTTTGTCCAGGAAATAAAGATCTTTTGCACATAGAAAAAAAACACTGGAAGCATCTCTCAACATTATCATCCCTTATTCAGCATCAGTTACTCTCCACCTCATAAAAGAAACAGCATAAATCAATTTTTCTTTAAAAAAAAAAGGAGATATTATTACCTTAATCATGATTAATTGGGAAGAACTGTCTCTTGGAGTTTGCCTGAATAGGACCTAGCCTTCTCCCATTTCTGCTCTATATGTCACATTGTCTCTATTTTTGTAGTACTGGCTACTGTATTACTACTACAAATAATTATATTTTGGAACCAACCTTGTGGATGAAAAATAGTTCTTCCATAAGCATTTAGCTAAAAACTTTAAAGAGAGACATGGAGGAGAAGATTCGGAAGAGAACAAACACTAGTAACATCTCTTTATTCTTTTATGACAATCCATTCTCCTTTTAACACTTCAGACCATTTCTATATGCTAAACAGGCTAAGCATTAGGGGTGCTGAATAAAGCAAGCAGTCACACCTGCCATTACTAGCTGCTTTTCATACATGTAGCCTACCCAACATACTCTTGTTCCTTTGGAGAAGGTTCTTAAGATAACCTGCAGCACACAGAGCACCTTCCGGGGGACACATAGCAGAATAGAAGGCATTAGAGACAGGGAGGCCAAGAGCAAAAGCAGGGTCTGAAATAAATTGCTACTTATCTGCACATATTTACATGTGCACTGCTACTGAATTCTAAGTGCGGGAACAAGAGGTGGGATCTTTATTTTTAGGTTTGGTTTCTTCTACAGATGGCTCAAAAAGCTATACACAAAAATACAGTAAATTACCCTAAATCCCAGAACAGAGCTCTGTAGAGAGCATAGGACAAAGGGCTGCATCAGTAACTTAATAGACGCAGGAAAATCCGTTTGCAAAATGCATGATTTAATTTAAAAAAAGAGTCCAAACTACAGGACAAGCTCAGGTATTTGAAATCCATTTACAACTTCCCTTAAAAAACCTGAGCTAATATGTTCAAGTTTGAGATGCAAGTCATACATTTGAGATAAGAATGAGGTTGTAGGTCACAAAGCTGTCTCAGCACAGGGTTCAAATATAAACATACATAAACTGGCTTACATGCCAGACTGGAAAGATTTAGTACCTTGACATGTTCTGAAAAATATATAGGCACACCGAAAGCAATAAATATAAACCAAAAAAGTGGCAATCACATATAGTCCTGAGAGTTTAATATTAATGGAAGAATCTCAAATTTACACATTTTTCCCCTCGGCATAAAACCCAGACTCCATTTTGCTGAAACATGGTAAACTATAACAGAAAAAAAAAAAAATTACAGAATACTTGAGTCTCTAGATTCCTTTACTATTTGCAAACAATTGTTTTGGCTATATTATGGTACTTAAGAAAACATGGCAACAACAGGAAGAACTGCGATGAGGTAGATTCAGAGCCAGTGAAAATGAATGTATGTGGCATTCAGCCTAGCCTTTGACTTTCACACAGCTTTAAGGCTGGGCCCAAAGCAAAAATCATTCATACTGCAACAATGAAGTAACATAGTCAAGATCAGAGTCCCTTTACTTACTGCTCATCTTAAGAATATATGTCCTTCCCAAACAGAAACAGATACTAACAATGATTGCCTACTGATCTTCCCCTCAAAAACAGTCCTAAGGAAATATACAACAGAAATGATTACAGAGGTTTTCTCCTCCTCGACATGTAAATATACAATCATGGGCTTTAAATTTAATCTATAATTTCATGTAAGTTGAAACAATATCGCTTATACACCAACTGTGTTCAAAAAGACATATCTAATACTTTCACTCATCGTCATCAGCAAAAAAGTAGCAGTGCTCCCAGGAGCTTTCGCACTTCATAAATTAAGAGCTGATGTGGGGGAAGGTAGGGGAGATAGTACGCTCATGCAAGTGAAAGCATCTACTGTTAACAGATAAAATTTAAAAAAGCTAAAACACTCACAAATAAAAAATAGTGTTTACCAGACACATGAAAAACAATGAACTGGCTTTATGTGTTTTGTTCTCTGTGACACTACGAAAAAAGACAGATAAAACTTACACCAGGTGTTCACAAAAGGTACAGTTTTTTAAAGTTAGTCTTATAGTTATTTTTCAAGCCCTTAGTTTTAGACTCTAATGTTTTATGTGCCATTATTTTGCTTTTACTGCAAAAGGAAGAGCTGGCTTCCAAAGATAAAGGAGATTTTTGGTAAATGGTGAAGGTACAGAAATAAACGACCCACTTGGCTAGTGTGTAATTACACTGGCTGAGATTGTAACAATCTATCACATGAAGGAGGATGACACCACGCTAAGGGGTTAGTCAAAGGAGATAGCCTTTGACTAACTACTGGACACAGGCGATCGATACTCCACAGATATTGTTCTCTCAAAAAAACAATTGAGTTCTAAAAAAAGTTTGAAAATAGATTCCTCCTTTCCTCCCAGATACCAATCAGAGACTCATCTTGACCTTATTCTGGAAAAGGAATGCTTTCTTAAACAGGTATATGGAACAAATAAATCCTTCAGTGTCTTGAAAAGCATTTTTACATGCGGGAGTTTTGCTCTGAGCTCATTTTCAGCTTTTTTCATTTGGATGGCCTACTCTAATCAACAAATTAGAAAGCACATATTTCACTGAGAATAAGCCTGCCATTACATGTTTTGCATCTCTGATTAACAGCATAAGGAAATCCAGTAAGAACAGGAAGGCAGACAGACTGCGAGGATGCAAGTAATTATAGCTTGCACTGAGCTAACAGTCTTTGCTTACATCCTGTTGTGATGAATACATTGCATGTAACAGTTACACAAAATATTCCTTTGCAGTATTCAAGTTAAAAAAGATATGTACACATTGCCTCCCGCTGGGAGAACAGTGACTTTCAAAATATGTATCACTAGTGCAGGGAGGGCACTCTCATCAGGTTTGCATATGACACCAAACTGGGGGGGACCAGTCGATATGCTCAAGGGCAGTGTTGCTGTTCACAGAGACCTAGAGAGGATGGAGGAATGGGCTGATGGGAACCCTATGACCTTCAAGGACAAATGCAAAGCCCTACACCTGGGAAGTAACAAACCCTTGCAAGAATACAGGCTGGGAATGACTGGCTGAGGAGCAGCTGTGTGGAACGGGCCCTGGGTGATCCTGAGGATACCAACAGCACTCTGCACTGCATTGAGTGGAGCACAGCCCAGAGACTGAGAGAAATTATCCCCATTTAGTCATCACTCATTAGACTGCATCTAGATAGTCTATGCCCCTCAAACAGGAAAAACACAGATAAACTGAAATGCCCCCAGCAGAGGGGCCCCAGGGTGGTTGGGGACTACAGCACTTGCCATGTGAGGAGAGGCTGAGGAAACTGGGCTTGCTCACTCTGGAAAAGAGAAGGTTTCAGGAGGACCTCATAGCACCTGCCAACACCATCAAGAAGATGGAGTTAGGCTCTTCAGGGTGGCATGTGGTGGCAAGATGAGAAACAATAGACACAAATTGAGACAGAGTAGTTCCAGTAGTATTGGATTTTTTTTTTTTTTTTGTTAGCTATTACAACAGTCAGGCAGTGGAATGGGCCACCCATAAAGGCTGTGCAGTCTCCATCCGTTCAACTGGTTTTCAAGGCCCAAATGGATAAAGCCCTTAGCAACTGATCTGATCTCAGAGCTGATCCTGTTTCAGCTACTAGACCCCCTAAGGTCCCTTCCAATCTGATTACTCTATGATTCCATTAGGAATTTTAGTACTAACAGAAAATGTTTTTTTAAGATGGGGGGGGGGAATCAACTTTTTTTATCAAATTGAGCCAGACAAAATTGGACTATAAACCCTCCAGCAACAAAGGAAGCCAGCGTTTGTGGATTTTTGAATTACGAGAATGCTTGATTGACTTCTGTTTTACCCATCTCACTACTTTCTGAAAAAGAAGCAATTGTACAATTTATGTCTTTAATATTAAAAATGCTTAATATGGATAAGCCAGCTTGCCACTGTCCATTCATAACAATCTAATAATAAAATACCAAAATCAGACTAATGTTAGAGACATGTTATAAGAAATTTACATTACAAGAGACAATGTATCTTCCTAACTAATATTTATTTATATTAATGAAAATTACAGTGGGAAACCATAAAAAAATCACTTTAATGTGACAATACAATAGTAAAGAATGCTTTGGTTTCAGTTATATGCTGTATCTTTTTTCAGGAGACTATAATTAGGGGTTTAGAGGAATAGCAACTGGAGTCCATATTTCCAGGTTACAAATGGGAAATACGAGGAAAAAACAGAAAAGCCAAAGAAATAAAAGCTAAGGAGGTGCAATCTGTGTAGCTATCATTTGCTAACAAGCAACACCTAAAAAAATAAAAAGTTCCTGCTACTTCGAAAAAAACCAATCACTTGAGGGCAGAGGCTAAGTCTGCTCTCTGTCCCATGTTGATAGTTCCTTTAGCATCTAAAGCTACTTGTGGGGGCGACCCAGAAAAAAATCATTAGGGAACACACGATGCAGAAGCTGATGTAAATGAAACAGCACTGAATGTACCTATCACATAGAAGATGTGCTGCCGTTTCAGCAGGAGGGGTTAAACTAGGACTTCAGTCACAAATGTCTATGTACTTCCAAACAAAGAAGTGAACTGCTTTGCTTTGCCTAGGATTTCACAGTAAAATAGCTAGCGACTGTTAATTTTCTACCATACAGTAACAACTCATCAGTAGTGCAGACACAGCCGTAGAAAAGCACACCACCATCAATAGAAACTGACGGTTTTCCCTAACTTGCAGGTTCCCCTCCTTTTCTTGTTTCTTTTGATGTTGTTCCATAGAAGTGACAAACAGGCTAATGTACTAGCCCCTTCGTGCTTCATATATGTCTAGGTAGGTAGAAGAAAACCAAAACTGGCTTCAAGATACAAACCAAAAAGTGCTGTCTGTACACGATGCAGTCTCCACCTCTCCAACTGGTACCCGTCAGTAACCCTGAACAGAAGTCCCTAAGAGCTATTCAGGCTTAGCAAGTCTGGAGAAGGAAGGGACACCCTCTCCACTTGAACCAAAAATACACTTGTCTGGGAACACACATAGGTTTATTTTTAAACTTCATTGTCATAATAGGTGGATTAAAGACTTCAACTGTAACAGAAGAAAACACATAACTTCAAAATAAATGTAATCAATTAAGTAAATAAACAGCAGAAAGACAACCTCAAATGAAGCCATGTTCACATCGGAGGAAATGTATGTTAGCATGAAACCATTCATATGTCTATAACATAGTAAACAAAAAGGCAGATAGCCCCAAACACACTGCTAAGAGAATATGCTCATCCAAAAAGGATATACGGAAAATCACCTCCTCTAGTTAAGATGAGGGTATTGACTGAAGTGAATTCTAGCATATATTACATTTCTGTATAGCCAGAAAATAGACCACTATGTAGCTAACGATAATAAAAACTAACTCAGCTACCTTTCTGTTCTCTTTAAATTTCTCCAATGCTCCACTAAAAAGATGCTGTCTAAATTTTACACTTTAGCTAGGGTAAGTCAAAATTTTATTAAGCAGTCTTTAGTAGCTATATAGTAAACCCCAAAAATCTCAGGACAGCAAAACCCAAAAATCTCAGGACAGCAAAAAAATTCTAGTCCTGAATTTGAACCAGAACATCTGACCTGCACTGACAGAACTTAAACACCTCCCCTCACTCCCAACTGCCTCAACTTCTCGGGGAAAGGGGAAGCTAAAATACTACCAAATAAAAATTCTCTGTTTTGACTCTATGTTTTGAACTTTACTAAAATAACAAGACAAAAGATAGGAGAAAAATGAAGATTCTGGCTAGCATATTAGAATTAGAGTATTTTATTTCCATAGAATAAATTAGCTGATTCAGATGCACTATGGTCTAACACCATAATCCTAATTCGAATGATAAAACATTTTAGTATTTATATGAGAAAAATTAAAATGAGTTTACAATTCAGGCATAACCCGAGACAAACAGATCACCAGTAGCAGGCATGCGTTTAAGGTTTGCTTGCTTTTTAAGTTACACTCTTGCTTTTTGTAATTCACTGTGCAGATGAAACTTTTATTCTTTCATGCTGGTTCTGGATTTTAGGATATTATAAACTGTCTTAAGCAACACTAAGAAAAACAAAATCAGCTGCTGCTGACCTACTATATTTATTTTTAATCATCAGCTGGACCTCCTGGAAGGATCAGACATCAGAAATTATTTTTCAAGTTTCTCCTCTTCTTAGTAAAGACTAATTTCACCAAGTATAAACTAGAAATCTGTACTTCTTAATGCGAAGTTTCTTGCATTTCCTTGTTTCTTAATAATTGGTTGCAATAATAAAATCTGAAAGTTACATTTGCAGCACCCTGCCAGCCACTGGTTAGTAATTCTCTGTTCAGAAGCAGGAAGTATAAGAATCTGCATGACTACAATATGCATTTAATTCGGCAATTAAAACAAACTCCACAATTCTAAATATATATAAAATAATCAGACAACATCAAGAACTCTCACGCCTTGAAAAAAATGTGTTGGTTGGTTTTGTTCTTTTTTTAATCTGTGTTTTGGGATGTATGAGGCTGAAGTAGGAAATTACCAGGCCTATGGAGAGGAAAGCAAAAATAAAAGGTGTGTAAAAAATTAAAATATCAGATTCTTTTTATTTCTCCCCTGAAGTAACTACACAGATTTTTCTAACACTTCATATGGAAATTACCTGGGTCAGATTGCAGCCCTAAAGATATTTTTAATTTGTTATGCTACTGCTGAAAAAAAATGTATATATGTGTATCTAACAGAACTCCAAAAACTTCAACTTTAGCGTTTGAAAAGTCATACAGCCAAATAGTACCACAGCATACAGAAAACTTTACCGACTCCACTATTCATATAAATGCCACTTTACTGTTCTTCTTGTTAATCTCAACAACAACATTTAGCCTTTGAAAAGTAAATGTTATCATAAAATTACTGTGTAATGATTCCTCTTACTTCTGTTTTGCACAACACTTCAATTTTTTTCCAGATTTGTCACTTTAGTCCTTATTTGCAGTCCTGGACTTGCCTACATCAGGTAGTACTTCAGCATCAAGATTACTTCTACATCAAAGAAAACATTAGCAAAATAGAATTTTTCATAATTTAGATTCAGAAATATTTTTTTCATTATTGTAATCTGTCATTCTTTTCTAGTTCCACTTATTTTACAGTTTATTTCTAAATAATTCTTTAACTGGTTAAAGCAGAAGTAAAACCTAATATAGGATATAATTTCTAAGTAACAATTCTAAATCATTAAACAGCAACATAAACCCCAGAACTACAAAATCTAAGCACCTGCTTTTACTTACACTGGTCCAGAGCTTTTGACTGTTTACTATAGTCTCTAAAAACCTTATTCTCACTAGGCTGTCAAGATACAACCTCCTTGAGCCTTCTCACTGTCCTCCCCTTCACCTTTTTCTTAAGTTTATCATGCTGAAAAGATGTATCCATAAACTGGTACGTAACATAAGCCCTAGCACAAATACAGATGTATCAACAAACTCTGATTTTGGTTACTGACCAGACAAGTCTGCATGCCTTGCGTGCTTCCGATGATCTACATTAGTCAACAATATGAGAAGATCCAATTTTTGACTAACGCTGGCAAGAGCCTGGGCTGTTGATGCAATTACACTGGCAAGACTGACCTTTTGCAGAGGTGTTCTAATTTGTTTTGGTGGTTACCTTACGCTAAAGCAACAAAATTCCTTATTTCTGGTATAAACCACAGATAGTTTTGGTAGGATAATATTGCTGTATGAACCTATCAAGCAGATGAAGGCATGGGGCTTCCGAACAGAAAGAACAATACAACCTGGCTTTCTCCTGTTACAATACATAAAGCCCCCCTCAAACTTTGCTTGCTCTTAGTGATAAAAACCTACTGAATGACCAATTGGCTGTTAGTAATATGTAGAAAAGATACATTACTAGCTTTATTTGCAAAAATAATAAAGGATAATATGATTTTCCTCTTTTAAACTATTAAAGAAGTAGTAATTTAACTACCACCATGATCTCTTCCAGCAGCACAAGTTTCATCTCCACTATCTACCCTTTAATAGTATAGCATGTATACTCTTTTCAAAGATTTTGCCTATATTGTACCTCTATCACTGTATACACATAGAAAGCAAAGCATCTGATAATTTACCTATATTAGTCTGAGCAAATCAGCAAATTCATCTTTGCGTTCGCAAGGCAATGCTTTTTGACAGTGTAATAGCAATATTAAGAATACTAAGGCTGAGGGAGGGAGGGCTTGCTTGTTTGAATGTAATTTCTACAATGGTAGCTCGTAGGTGCAAGAATATAATTGGGGGGGGGGG
>Ga0065711_1003818_pt1 | contig 27615 bp, 16 predicted proteins | sample Hoacrofraction12_FD_59098 | JGI IMG/M metagenome (GOLD analysis project Ga0065711, IMG submission 59098) | Hoatzin crop microbial communities from Cojedes, Venezuela - Epithelial fraction 12 v2 (version 2) | ecosystem: Host-associated > Birds > Digestive system > Esophagus > Crop | place...
TGCTCAGCCTCATCTGCCCATGGCACTCCTCGCACAGAGGCACAGAGATTGGGGCTGCTTGCTTGTCTTGCCACCTCAAACTTCCAGCGTAGCTTAGGGGGTCCGTGCCGGGCGCCTCCGGCAGCCCTGCTCCCAAAATGCGAACGTCTGCAGATAGCTGACAGTCAGAAGGGGCTAACCTGGTAAGCTGTTGCTCAGCCTCATCTACCCATGGCAAGAACACAACTGCTTTAATTTTCAAGTGTCTTTCAGGCCCATCCACCTTTATGGGCTCCAGTCAATCATATTCAGAGCAGTACATCTGCTCTCTTTCAGACAGGCAGCACTTTATCGGTTGCAGTGTGCTCCCACCAATGCCTCAGAACAGCCCTTCCCAGCAGCTAAACACGCTGTGATCATCCCCGTGGGCATCCTTGCCTGTTCCTCCCCCAAAGTAATCTCATCTCTAGGCTCAAAGGAGGCACAGCGCTTTGCTGTGTTGCCACAAGAGTATTTAGAAATGTTTTTCTACCGTCACAGAACACGGCAGATGGTAGTATGGGTGCAATCCCCTGTTTTCCTCCAACCTTTCTGGAAAACAGGATTGTTCTGGGGAAACGTAAATCCAAAGCTTAGCCTGAAGCAGAGCATTAACTCCCTTGCACACACAAAATCTCTGATGGTTAAAATCCGACACATCTCTAAGCCTGTGGAAACTGGAAAGCTGTAGGCGGTTTTAGTGCCTGTAGAAGAGAGTGGTAATGCTGAAAATGCAATTTAAAGAAAATAAATGGTTGCATTGTTTTTTCCAGTTTATACCAATGCCTGTGCTTTATGGCGTGTTTCTCTACATGGGGGTGTCATCGCTCCGAGGAATTCAGGTACAGACTTTTTTTACAGCGTGCAGCATGTCAGCTCCCTGGTATTTCCTCTGTGTAGAAGCAGGAAAAAAGCAGTGGCATGGGAAGAACTGCTTTGAAAGCAAGCCGTGAAAATATTTTGTGTAAGAAAAAGCTTGGTGGAGGCACAGGAGGTCTATAGTGCTGGGAGGACCAGGCAAGTTCAGCACTCCCTGTTTCATGGTTTAGGGCAGATCAGTGTTTGGTTATTGTGAACATATTGGAATCATAGCATGGTTTGGGGTGGAAGGGACCTTACAGATCATCTCATTCCAACCCCCTGCCATGGGCAGGGACCCCTTCCACCACCCCACGGTGCTCCCAGCCCCATCCAGCCTGGCCTTGAGCCCTGCCAGGGAAGGGGCAGCCACAGCTTCTCTGGGCAGCCTGGGCTAGGGCCTCACCACCTTCATAGCAAAGAATTTCTTCCTTGTATCTAATTTAAACCTACCGTCTTTCAGCTTGATGCCATCACCCCTTGTCCTATCCCCCCATGCCTCTGTAAAAAGTCCCTCCCCAGCTCTCTCGCAGGCCCCTTCAGGCACTGGCAGCTGCTCTCAGGTCTCCCCGCAGCCTTCTCTTCTCCAGGCTGAACAGCCCCAGCTCTCCCAGCCTTTCCTCCCAGCAGAGGGGTTCCAGCCCTCTGATCATTTTTGTGGCCTCCTCTGGTCCTGCTCCAACAGGTCCAGGTCTGTCCTGTGCTGGGGGCTCCATACGGACCCTCCAGAAAAAGAGGATGAGGGAATTCAGTTCAAAAGGAAGGCAATTTCTACCACCGGTGGAAATCCTTCCTGAAGGATTCAGTGGTCCAAGAAATGCTAATAGTAGAATAAGGTGGAATAATTGCAATTTGCTGGGCAGGTCTCATGGGCAAATCGATGTATAGATGGAGCACAGGGAAAATGGGTGCTGCTCCCAGGAGGAACATGGTGGGATCCAGGATTTCTCATGGCAACCCAGATTGTGAAAACTCCCTCCGCATCTCAACAGGGCCAGAACATGTCCGCAGTCCCATGGTGGCACCTTTTTGCTTTCATTTTGCAGTTCTTTGATCACTTGAAGCTGTTCTGGATGCCAGCAAAACACCAGCCGGATTTCATGTACCTGCGGCACGTGCCCTTGCGAAAGGTGCATTGCTTCACTGTGATCCAGTTGACCTGCCTCGCCCTGCTCCGGGCCATCAAGGTGCCCCATGCCGCCATCATCTTCCCCATGATGGTAAGAGCTGCTGCACTCGGTAGCGGGATGTTTGCAGCGTTGGAGCGAGATGTGGCATCATCTGTGGCCTGACTGCATCTTCCCTCTTCTGGGTGAAGGTTTTGGCTCTCGTTTTTATCCGCAAAGTGATGGACTTCTGCTTCTCAAAGCGAGAGCTCAGCTTTCTGGATGACCTTATGCCAGAGAGGAAGAAGCGGGACGATGCCAAAAATGAAGCCAGAGAAGAAGAGGTAACACTTGCCAGGTGCTCAGGGCTGGGTATCTCCCTCGGGCTGTGGCATTGCCAGTTGCTATCACAGCTTGTCTTTAAATGTTGGGGGAACATCAGAACTGAGTAGCAATAGATTCTAATAGCCTGCATCCACCTCATAACCTTTTCTCCCTAAATTAGCAGACAGCTTAACACTTGACTAGAGGTATAATTTTTAAAAGGAGTCTTCGGGAATAAGGTGGATGATAATGATAATGATGATGATTATGGACACATTTGCTCATATTGGTGATTTTAACACACACTCCCAAATGTTTGGCATGAAAGGTCTTTAGCCTGCTGCACTAACAGCTAAAGCTGCCAAGGGCCAGATGGAGAGGGCAGCATGTGATGTTTTTGCTGGGTGTTTAGTTTATCTGCAACTTGATCAAAGACAGAGAGCTTGATTTGTCCCTTTTGATGTCAGGAGTCCCAGAGTACAGTGGAAGCTGCTGCTGCTGCAAATTCAGTTCAGCTGAATCTGGGGGAGACCAGCGCCATGGATGTCCCAAAGCAAAGCAGTGACAGGTAAAGCCCCATCAAGTGCCAGGACCCCTGGCAAGGTTAGTTTGGAGGTGTTTGGCACAATTTTCTCCACTTGCCTCTTTACTGAGCATCCCGTAGAAGCCTGCAGTCAGCTTGGTGGGGAGATCGCACTGATGGGCAAGGCTGCGGGAGGTGCTCACAGGGCTCTGGCTGTGGGCAGAGTGGTTGCGCAACTCCCGTTTGACCCCCGAAACTTGCATCATCAGTGACTTTACGGCAGCTGGAGATCCTTGTACTAAAAAATGAGGAGTTGCAGGCATGATCTGTATCAGCAGTGGCTCAGGAGCCCAGTCCAGGGCTGAACACCAGCAAGAGCCTTTGCCCAGAGCTGTTGCTCTGCAGCTCTCAGGCTTGCCTCCCAGAAGTCCTCATCTAGCAAAACCTGCTGTGCTTACGCTGAGCTTTGATCCTCTGGCCCCCTGTTCCTCTCGCTGATGCTAATGCGCTTGGTGGCACCTGTTCCACAATCACAGGTTGCTGTGTGAAATGTTTATTGCAGGACTGATCCTTCGGTGGTTCATATCTCGGAGGAGATGTCGCAGACAGCCATATGGAAGGCTCTCGCGGTGAACACAGAAACAGTCTGAGTCCAGGGAGGCGAGAGGTACAGGACTGCAGGTGACTGTGGCCGTGCTCCTCTGCAAGCGATGGCATGTGCCTACGGTCTTCCCGTGCTTTGGCTGGCAACGCCGAGCAAACGGCCCATCCCTGGAGCAGGCAGCGAGGACCGTGGCGTGCAAACCAGCTCCTCGCTGCCAGGGCAGTCCCATGAATGGGGCTGAAGCAGCAGCAGCCAGCAGGTCCTCTACTGATGCTGCTCTCCCTCTTTTTCTGTTTTTCCCTCCACAGTCTTCACATAGAGGAGTGAGGACGTGATTCAGGGATGCGCTAGCGCAGACACGGGGAGAAAGTGCTTTTTTTCGGTTGGAGGATGCCCATTAAAGCCGTGCAGATGTTGTCAGTTATCCTCAGTGTGCTTCAGGCATGTGGTGTCTCTGGAGCAGCAAACTGAGGTGCACATCACAGTCAGTGGGAGTTGGGTGTTGTGAAGCCTCCGTCTGTACGTGCGTGTGCCCTCTCTCCCTCCACAGAGAGAAAAGGTCCTGCTGGAGGAGAGCCCTGATCTCTCCACCACTTGGAAAATCGTCTTTAATTCCCGTGGAGGTGTAAGCACCAAAACAGGGCAGGTTTGTTCAATGCTCTCTTACAACAGCGGTGAACAGAAGCACAGGAAAGCAATGGGAATAAACCAAGCTCATCCACTATCTCAAGTGACTGAAGAAATGGAGGCAGAAAATGGGAAAGGTCAGCAAGCGCCTGAGCACAATTCCCAAGTGAAGCGATCCTGTCAGCATAGCACTCTCTGCCATCAAAATACCTGACCAGCAATGGTGGGTGGGAGCTAGATGGAGACATTCGCACTTTCTGGGCAGAGCTGTGCCAGGCGTCCGGCAGGTTCCCACAGTCTACTTTTGAAGTTTAGAGGAGCAAAGAAAGGAAGAAGCTCACTGTGGTGTATAAATTTCTGGCCACAATTTCTCTAACTAAATGTTTGTACAGAGCCTCTGTTCCCCAATGCCTTTTCCTGTGTTCTTCCCTTACCAAATGCCATATCAGACAGGAAGGAATGATTAGTTTTCCCTGTGGGGTTTGAGCCCACCCTTCCTCATTATATGACCCTTCTAGATCTGTGACAAGTTTCTGGTCTTTCACAGCCGGCACCACCCGGTCATTCCCTTTCACCCTTTCATTACTCTTTCACTGTCTGAGGTCTCTGAGTTTGGCATATTGCCTCTTTACAGGCCCGTCCCAAAGTTCTTTGTCCAGCACTAATCTCATAGCCCAAATAAATCACCTTGCACTGCATTATTTGGGCCTTCTTCTTAGATACAAGAAATTTAGTAGACTCACCGTCCAGGTCATACAACCATCTTTGTTTCGGTGGCAATCAGGATGTCATCCACATACTGTAATAATTTCCCTTCTTCAGACGGGATTTCCCAGGACTCCAAGTCTTTTGCAAGTTGATTGCCGAAGATGGTAGGACTGTTCTTAAATCCTTGTGGCAGCACCACCCAAGTGAGCCGAGTCTTTCGACCACTTTTGGGGTTCTCCCATTCAAATGCGAATAATTTCTGACTGGCTTCATGGAGAGGGAGGCAAAAGAAGGCATCTTTCAGATCTAAAACAGTAAACCAGGTTAGTTTGAGAGCCAATATGGTCAACAAAGTATATGGGTTTGCTACTACTGGGTACAGGTCTTCTGTTATTTTGTTTACAGCTCACAAATCCTAGACCACCCGGTACAACCTGTCAGGTTTATGGACAGGTAGTATAGCGGTGTTAAAATCCGACTTGCACTCTTTCAATAATCCTAACCGTAAAAATCTTTCTATCACTGGCCGGAATTTTCCCTTATCTTCCTGTTTTAGGGGATATTGCTTAACTCTTACCGGTTGCCAGCCTTTTTTGAGTCCAACGGGTGGAGCATTCCCACGGTCTACTTTTGAAGTTTAGAGGAGCAAGCCAAGCAAGCAGCCCCAGTGTCTGTGCCTCTGTGCGAGCAGTGCCATGGGCAGATGAGGCTGAGCAACAGCTTTCCAGGCTAGCTCTTTCTGGCTGCGAGCTAACTGGAGAGGTTTGCACTGGCCGATGTGGCTGCAGCAGTCGCCCCAGTGAGAAACCGAGATACTCTGTCTGGAGATGAAAAGGCAAGCGCTGAGCCAGGGACTCCTAAACGTGTGCAAGCAGTGACATCTACCGCCGAGTGACAGCAACAGCTGTCAAGGCTGGACTCGTGTGTGCGCGAGCTCTCCGGAGAAGTTCTCACATTCGCGGCAGTGCTGCAGAAGGCGCTGGGCAGTGACCCACAGGCTACGTTGGAAGGTTGAGGTGGCAAGACAAGCAAGCAGCCCCAGTCTCTGTGCCTCTGTTCGAGCAGTGCCATGGGCAGATGAGGCTGAGCAACAGCTTTCCAGGCTAGCCCCTTCTGGGTGGAAGCTATTCAGATATATGTGCACTTTCAGGGCAGGGTTGTGGCAGGCATTTGGTAGAGACACCTCCTCCTCCTCCCCCCCCCAGGCTATACTTGAAGTTTGAGGTGGCATGGGAAGCACAAAACCCAGTCTCTGTGTTCCTGTGTGAGCAGTGCCATGGGCAGACAAGGCTGAGCAACAGCTTTCCAGGCTAGCCCCTTCTGGGTGGGAGCTAGCCCTGCCCTGCCCCAAACGTGCAAAGGTCTCCAGGTAGCTCCCTCACAGACAGAGGCAGCCTTGCAAGCTGTTCCTCACACTCATCTGCTCACTGCACTGCTTGCACAGGCCCACAGAGACAAAGATGCTATGTGTGAAGTTTGAGGTTGCAATGCAGCCGCGGAGCCGCAGTGTTTGTGGTCCTGTGAAAGGGATGCCACGGGAATACGAAGTCCAGCAACAGATTTCAATTCTTGCACCTTCTGTATGGGAGCTATTGGTGGATGCTTGCAATTTTAGAGTTGGGCTCTGGTGAAGTCACATTGCTTTCCCAAACTTCACTTTTTCCCATGGAACCTTTCAAACTTAACTCTTTTTCTATGTTTATTTTTCTTACTCCATTAAACCACATGCATGCAAAAACAGCAACCTCTTTGACCATGCTTGCACAATAGAGCATGGTTTAAAAATTCCATTCCAAGTAATAAATGTATATTTCAAAGAATATAAAAATTATTTAGGCCTTAACCTAAGCTACCAGCCTTCTAGTGACGTAAGCCGTCATTTGAATCATGTGATAGTTACGTTGCATTTGTGAAGGAAAACTCTTGCAGTTGAAAAGCAGCTTAAGAGCTATACAGCCTCTGCTTCCACGTTGCAGGCAAGCAGCTCCAAATGGACATCATTTCTGGTCCATGATGTTTCCAGAAGTTTAGCTAAGGTATACATGTAAGCACATGTTCACTTCTAGAAGCTATCTGCCACACCTGATGTCTCCAACACTCACAGCAGGTCTGCCTCAACACCACCGCTCCTCCTCGCCTCCAAGCACCATCCCAACACCACCGCTCCTCCTCGCCTCCAAGCACCATCCCAACACCACCGCTCCTCCTTGCCTCCAAGCACCGTCCCAACACCACCGCTCCTCCTCGCCTCCAAGCACCATCCCCCCTCCCACAGCTGAGCCCCAGCAGCCCCAAGCCAACCTGCCCGCGGGGTCACGTCCACCTCATTACCTGGGATTTGTTCCTTAGCCTGTTGCAAGAAAACTTCAAACGCCCACTGCAGAGTCTGGCTGGGAAGGTGGAAAGCTGTTTTTTGGTGAAGGAAAGCCAGCGTGCCCTCTGAGATGGTTGCGAGCGGGGACCTCCATGGCCACAGCACCTGCAGAGGCTCCTCTGCCCACCCCACCCTTAGAGCCGACCTCCCCTGGTCAGGAACCGCTCTGGCACAGGCCCATCCCATTTTTACCATGGAAAAGGGTAAGAGAGTTGTAATGAGTGGCTCCAGGTCTGGCCTGTTGTCAGATGCCCACCTGGGGGTCTCCAGTCCAGCCAAAATGCCGTCACCACCCTGGCAGTCTTTTTACACAGGTAAATTACAGAAAAAAAACAAACGTACACCACGCTCAAGTCCCACGTGTTAGGTTTTACACACGCACAGCCTGAAACATCCAAGTTCAATTTCTATAATTAGTTTCCACCATTTCATGCTAAACAGGGATTAAAACAGCAGTTGGCGATAGCTAAACTTCTTTTTAATAGTTAACTAGGTACAGACTTTGCGCACATCAGTGTGCTCCTAATTTCCATTCACGCTAGCATGGGACTACACCTGGAAGTTCTGAACTGTGACCGTCATTGACTAAACCCTGAAGGCACCAGAGGGCAAGGGGAATGCGTATACCTGAAACATGGCTGATGTCACTTCAGATGCTCTATTGCAGCCCCGGCTCAGCTTTCTCCACTTAAGGAAGGCGCAACTCATATATAAACAACAAGGGAAGGAGCTGTAAAAAGCCCAGCTGCTATGGAACTTGGAGCTATAAGAGGAAAATCAGATGTTTCAACTGCTTTGCAAAGCCATGACCAAGAGGTGACCCGCTGGACCACAGCGGAACGTAATTGTGTGGACTAGCAGCTACACGGCACAGGTACTGTAGTGCTCAGGATAGAGACTGCCATGAATTTTAAAAGGGAGAAGCACCCTCCTCAAAGGCACAATTACAACATTCATTCTAATAGCGCAGTCCTCTAGTACTACTTTAAAAGCAAGATTTTTGGTAGACTTGGAAACATTAATTTAAACAATCCCACTTGAAAACAATGAAAAAGCCTTCTCTCCAGTCCCACCTGATTGTGATAAAACTTCAGATGGGAGGGTTTAATGATGAAATGGCATCTGGCATGGGATGCTTCTGACTAGAGAGAATAACAATTCAGTATGGTTTTTTTTTTTACTACAGAAAGGTTGTCTGGCTCCATCTTGATATAAATGTACTATTTTGTGTTGCACAGCAAAGGGAATGACCCGTTAGGCCAATTAAATCCAAACATTAACACAGTTTCAAGGTCAATACTTTGTTTCTGGCACCAGAGGGAGAGAACCAAGCATGTAAACAGTTACATTACTTTGCCTAAAAAATGTTCCACTACAAGGGAAGTATACAACAGGCACATTTCTGGGTTACCAGCACATGCAAGAAACTAAAAAGAAAAATCACACCACTCTCAAGGTACATATGCTTACCTAAACCTAGGAGAAAGCAAAAAATGAGTGAAAGATACTTACCAGAGAATGATGCCCCATGAAAATACATTAAAACAAAGCATAAGTTACCTTCAAAAGCCAACACACATTGTAAGCATATATTTTATTTGTTGTAATATAAAGAAGCATACATCATTCCGTTTTCTGAAGTACAACTCAGATTGTACGCTAACAAAAAAGATCAATTCAGACATCCACGGACACGTCACAACAGGATTCATTACATTTTGCTCTGCTGGTATTGCACTTGGAATGGTTTTGAAGTAAGGCACAGTAAAAACAAAGTCATTTAGTGCTTCTACAGCAGATGTCTTTTTTTAAACACATGCTACATGACGTAAAAGTACTTCTAGCTTATGTATATACACAGACAGGGAAAAAGAAAAAAGCATGCACTAGAGGACTTATATTTCAACATATCTTGTTTCATAATATACAAATAAAGTAGTTTAAAGATGTAAACAAATTGCATGCACATAAACTAGAGCAAAATCTTTAATACAGTATCTGAAAGCTATTATGCTTAAATAAAAAAATATAACTTACTAGTACTCAGGTTTATGTGCCATTTTTGTCCTGTAGACACTAAAAGTTTGGGGCTGGGGGCAGGGAGTTAAGGGTGGGCACAGAGGATTTTTCTGGTTTTGCCATTGTTTTGTTTTGATTTTGGGTTTTGTTTTTTTGCTTTACACATTGGCAGCGGTACACTGGTTAAGAAAGACAAACATGTTTTTTGCAAAACAAAGTATAACAAAAACATGAGAAAGCACAATTGCATTTGGAGTCTGGTATTTTCCCGTCAAGAACAAAAACAAAACAAAAAAAAACACACAAAACAAATCAATATGATCTTCGCTTTGAACTGGGAAAGCTATGCGTTCCAAAAGACCTTTTACTAAAGACATTTAAACTGTACAAAAACGAGACACTTTGTCAAGTGTAAACTCTTAAAAACTAAACACAGAAGAATCTGAACGACTCAAGCTTTGCTTTCCACTTCAAATGCTCCCAAACAGGTTTCTCCCATGGCTGCGATAGCTGAAGTGCTATTAGACTGTCTTCAGAATTAAACTAGATGCCAGGAGACAGTTTGCTTATTTTTGAACAAGTACATTAGAAACTAAGTAAATTAATTGCCTAATTTTTGGTTTCACTTTATCTTTGGCATAGGATACGCCAGTTTTCAAATTAAATCCAGGACATGGACCACTCCACGTTCCAACATGATGCTGAAAAGGCACATTTGCTGCTGCCTGGGCAGCAAGGGAAGACTTCTTATTTTGCAAAAGGCACGGTGTTTAGTGCAACATTCTTTCCCCATCCCCCAAAGAGTGTTTAGTTAGACCAGGTACAGTTCTACACAGCGGCTTCCCAGGAGCTGTCCGTTTTTCTCAGCCACTGCTTTCTTAGCTAGATCCAGGCTTGGAAAAGTCACCAATGCTTCTCCACTGGGCTGGCCACTGAAGTTGTAAAGCACGAGGATGGAATCTGTGTGGAGCTGCAATGGTACAAAAAGACAAAAGAAAACAAAAAAGTCTCTTAAGACCAGAGACCACACCTGGAAATGCAGTTTTTAGTGCTGTGCATCTGATTCACTCCACTCCTGTGTCTGTGGTGAAAAGATTCTGGCCGTAAGAATCAGGAGGAGGAGAATGGACCGAAGATTAAAGGAATCCAGCTTTTGGCTTGGAGAACAGCAGCAGCTCTTCTCCTGCTGGTGTGCTGAACAGAATGCTATAGACGTAATTCCATGCAAAGATTTTGCTTAAGAGAATTCAGATTAAAGGACGACAAGAAAAGAGAGACTTGAAGTTTATTAACTTTATGTTAATAAAGGGTAAATGGAGCAAGAAAGACTAAGCATTCAGTAAGTAATTGCGGTACTACGTGGACTACTGGCCAAGCAACAAAGGCTATAATGGATGTGAATACTCATACACAAAGTTTAAAAAGAATAATTAGAGAGCTGTGTGAGAGTTCTGTGGTGGGAGGATGAGCTGAACTTAAAACAGGTATACAGTGCAAGAAAGACTGCTTGGTAAAACAAAGTAAAATTTGGAGCGGTCCAACTGAACTAAAGAAATCTTTATTATAATTTTAACAAGGCTAAGAAAAAATCAGGCTAGCCAATGAGATTACTTAGTTGTTGGAGTTGATTTACTCTGGAATGCATTTGCCCCTGTGAATTTAGTTTCACAACGCTGAGTTTAGAGCAGACAACTGCCCTATGGTACCCCAGCCATTTCTCACAACATGCTGGAAGTCCTTCCAAGCTAGGTTTGGAAGTCCTGTTTGTCGGATAGAAATGGATCTCAGTGGAGTTTAAAAACCAAAGGTTGAAGGATCAAAAGCTCAGCACATATGATTAGTTTGTTGGAGAAATCAGTGCCAGACAAAAACATTGGTCCACACTGGAAAACCAACCAGTTCTGTGAGTATTAACCCAATTCAAGTTAAGTTCATGTGACATATGTCCTCATAAGTTAATAAAAGGTTAAAATATTTAAGGGTGTCACACTCTTTGTAGAACTTCTGCATGCCTGGTATGCTGCAAGAAATACCAGACTTCTCAGTTATTATCAATAACAGTTTCTGATCAGCTTTACGTTCAAATATATGAAAATAAAGTACATACATGCAAGAGCTTCACTCACCCAAACATTTAGCAGGCAGTAAAAGTATTCTTAAGATACAAGCAAGAGTACACTTTAGAAACTAAAAGCATGTATAAGACAGTTAGTACAGACTTCGTATCATCTTCTCACAGAACTAAAGTTAGCCAAGAAATAGCATGCAGAAAGAAATTCAAAGACAAATAAAAAACCATCACATCTGAAGTCCAATTCAGGTTTGGAAGTAATCTTTGTTTATGTCAGAGTAACACTGTGCTCAAAGAGAAAGCTGTACACAGTTTGGGTTGAGCTGCAAGTCTGAGCTCAAAGATGGTCAGCTCTAAAGCAGCTCTTTGCTTTTAATCCACATGGGATCAATTCAGCAGCAGTCCTGAATGTAAGTTCAGCATCACAGTTCACAGCCAAAAACACACATGGAGTTAGACCTCTGAGCAGAGAGGAGAGCTTTAAAAAGTAGTTTAAATAGCAGCATTGGTGTAATATCAATGTAAATATCTGGAAATTCACATTATAGGTGTTACATAGAATGTTACCAGAGAAGTCTACTCTTTCTCCAAGCAACATCATTAAAAGGGTTCAATAAAACCCTTCTGTTTTATTTTAAGACACTATATGTGTACACTACATGTGTATATATATGTATAATACTACTTTGGACTACTTAGAATTCAGGATGAGTTACTCCATAAATTATTTTTTAGTCAAAGACTGTTGTCATCTCCTACATAGAAGAAGCCTGCATCTGATCTGGTTTTCCAGATAATCTGGGTAAAACAAGAGCACCAAACAGATTGTCCAAAGTCACACAAACATGGAAAAGCTGAGAGTAATACTGGGTGTTCTTCTGTATACCACCAGACCACGCAGCCTCTCATCTACCTTCTCCCTAGCACATCTAACAGTATCATGAAAAACCAACTCATTTGAAAACAACCAACTCGATTGTGATTACGTGAAGGTAGCTTTACCTATGAAGGTACTTCTATCAAGGCACAATATTTAGTTGCCATTTTTTGTATTGAGAGTTTTGTGTATGGTTTTTTTAAGGAGAAAAAAACATAGTAACTAATCAGTAGAATTTTGAATGGAATACAGTGGTATTGGGAAGTCACGAACTCCACGTAAGTCACAACAAAATTTCTTCAAGAATTATGTGTCAGTGCCAAAAACGCAGGGAAGTTTACCATTAGCAAATTTAGTTAGTTGCATTAGAGAGCCATTATACCAAAGAAACCTATCCTAGAAAAAAAAAATGTAACAGTTGACATTGCATTAGAGAGATCAAGAAACAGAGCAATTAATCTCTAGATAGCTATATGACACAAGAAAGAGAAAGCCAGAGGTTTAGGGGTTTTTTTGCACGCACATTTGTGTGTGCTTTGCAGCCATACCACAAAAAAAAAAAAAATCATCTTCTACCTCTATGCTAAAAACAAAATATTGGACTGAAAGCTTCACATGAGAAACAAACACTGCTAAACCCATCTGGAAGTTTAAAGACATGATCTGAGCAGAACCAGGCAATCACACGACCTCCACCACTTCATATCCCATCAATTACAGGCCACAATTGGCCTATTTCTTTAGGTTAGTTGATTTTTTTAGTAGGATAAAAGCAGAAAGATTAACGCAAGGATCCCAATGCAAGCTAAGAAGGGGAAAAAGCCATAAGCAGAAAACCTCCGTATCACCAAGCCCTTCGTTCCCTTCCCATTCACCACTGGAGACCCAGTTGCTGCCAGCCGCATCTTACCTTCTTCAGAAGTTACAAAGAGTTACAAACAGACCCACTCTTTCGGTGCTTGTAACAGACTCCTTGCTTGATCGCTCAGCTGAATAAGGCCATTGTAGTCATCAGGTGCGTACTACAGTACAAGTGTGATATATGATAATCAGCAAGAGAAGGAACAGTTCTGGTACAGCAAGCCACACAGACGATCATTTGCAACCATAATTAAGAGCAACAGCTATAATAACTGGCAGGAGACAGTGAATTTGACAGATACTACTGTTACGCAAGATAAAAAAAAAACACACATCAACTGAATTACTGGTAGTAGAAAAATATTTAAAGTAAACTAATGCGGGGAATATTCTAAACTGTGTATCTGAACTGTTCCTTACAGAATCACAGAATGTTCGGGGTTGGAAGGGACCTCTGTGGGTCATCTAGTCCAACCCTCTGCCGAAGCAGGGTCACCTACAGCAGGCTGCACTGGAAGGGAAATGGTTTAGACCATGAAGTGCTCCTTTTTTCCTTCTACTCATGAGATGGCAGCATCAGGCAACAAAACTCGTAAGTTTGCGTAATCATGCTTGCAGTAGTGACTTTGACTGGGACAGATGAGAATCTTCCAGCACGCATGCTGAAGTGGGGGATTAAAAGCAGTGTACGGATCTCATTCAGATCTCTTATGGAGTCTGGGAAATAAACTGCAGCTTCTCTACGGTTGAGTGATAAACACTTCAGCTGCATATAATAGACTTATATAGACTATACCAGCACAGTTAAAGAAAAACAATGTCCCAGCATGAATGCACTTTGAAGATAAAGTAGCATTTATAGTAACATAGTATAGTCCCATGTAGGAAAAAGAAATAAACTATACAGTGTAACTGCATCATGATAGGTTGGTAGACTACTAAAATAAAAATAGTGACTGCACCGTACAGTCACACCAATAAATTAAAACAGAAAAACCACACATGTGGGTCAGATCTAAAAAATATTTGAGATCCTGAATATGAACAGTAACCATGCATACCATTGGAGGGCCTGATATAAATATCAAATCCATACTTAGTAAACAAACCTTGGGGAATATGAAACATTGTTTTGTATCCATCTCATAATCTTTCCAAAATTACCTATCCTGGACAGTGACTGAGCATACCTGCGCATGCTACAAAGACTACTGGAGTAGGTCCTGTAATCCAGAAGACAAAATGTTTAGCATAACCCAAGTTACAGAATATCCTTTCAGTAGGAAGAAGAGTTCCCTCTCTCCTCCAAAACGGCTATTTTGCACTAACATTTTAGAGGATTGCCAAATGCACGCAATGTAGACATACGATGCTGCCTTCCTTTGATATTCTTATAGGGCAAAAAGTCTCCTGCCAGCTTAGGGAGAAAAGGTATTATACTTGGGCATACAGGACACACTGTATCCATCCAAAGTGAAATTGAAAAGGAAAAAAAACCATCACAGTATACACCTTCCACATAGAACAATAACCAAGAGCCCAGAGAATGTAAAAGAAAAGAACCTCCCAGAATTTTTACTACTGAATTCTAGCCACCTTCACTCTAGACCCATGCCACTAAGTAAAAGACAAATATAAGAAGTGTTTTCTAGATAGTCTCTGCCAGGGCAACCAGACCGTGCAAATATTAGATTTATCAGTTCCCAGACCTGCCCTTGAAACAAATCTACAAAACATAAGTTTAGTGTTTGGAAGGAATGTCTCAAGATAGTACATACTTTAGATTATCAGTAGATGTACAGTAGGTAAAGGTCTACAGTCTCTTGTGAGGGACAGTGTTTAAAAGGTTACACCTGAAATGCATAAACAATGAGGAACACGTGAAACTGGGAAAACTACCCTGCACAGATATGTCAAAGTGGCCAGAGCTTAGGCCTAGGGCTAAAGGGAGAGAGCAAGAGAGAAGGAGCAAGAGAGAGGGAGCAATCAATGTGCCTAGCAACAGAAGCAACTTCTAATCACAAGAAAGATAGGTTAAGAGACTGCAGTTAATTAAAACAGAAGTTGTGAAGAGTAAATTCTTCAAACTTACAGATTTCAAAAAGTAGTACCGCAAACCAAGATAGGAGATAAAGTGGGGGAATTCTTATTCCCTGTGAATGAAATGGAAACTACCCCAACTTGCCTGAGAAAGCGCACGATCATGAATACTTCTGATTCTGTCTGCATTTCAGAAACCCATAAGAACAACCTAAAAACATCCAGTCACAGAGAGTTAACAGTGTAAAGCCAAGGGTGAACCTAGAAACTCCATGCTTAAAATGGAAATACAGTTTTGCTAGCTTCACCTGCAATGCAGTAGGCCAGACTCTGCCTCCATTCAGATCTGAAAAATATCACCTAGTGATTTAACCCCTCCGTATAACCAGTTGCAAGTTCACCGAGCTAGATTCTAGCAGCTTGTTTCCTGTATAAGTGCTATTGAGACCTGAGACAGTATGACAAATACAGAGATAATACGAAACTTCACACGTTATTTTCAAACCCTACCCTTAACACACAAGTAACTGGTAAGAAGTCAAAGTACTCCAGTATTTCCCCTTAAATTTAAGTGAAATGAAACTAAAAGCAGACCTCGCTCTTAGTGCCTCCGGTACCTTCCTCACCCCACTGTCATCTCATTCCCACCTTACTTGTGTCACTGAACTGAAATACAGCCTCTTTTCTCAGAGCTGCTGCCTTCTCCCCTCCTCCCTTTGAGCTCACAGCTCTTGAGGTGTTGGACTTCCCTTCCAACCTCAAAGATTTTGTGATTCTTTCTCACCCAGGGGTTTCCACTTGCTCTCGGCATCTCAACAGTAGCATTAAAATGCAGTGGTCTACTGGAGAGACACAGTAGAAAATCTTGCTTTTTTAAGCGATTACTTAATCTACGAAACAATCTCTATCAAAGTTTTCCTCCATCTCATCCTATTAAATTGGATACTCTCATGTGCTCATAGATAATGAACAAGGGAGATCTATTTCCTAGAATGACTGAAGGAGACCATAAAGCAATTTCCCTCTTCCCCTTGAAGTAGCCATCAAGAAGTCTAGCTTAGTGTAGCAAGGAAGATCACATAGAACACCATTGTTAAACTACAAGCTCCATTAGAAGAGTCAGCCTTGGAGCTAAGGACATCAGGATATGGTCCTCAGCACATGCTTTGGTGTTATACTGACTTCTTCCAGTGAAGAGAGATGGGAGCTAAGGTCAAGAAAGATGAAAACTAAATATGGAAACTAGGTATAGGATAAGGCTTCATGTGAAAAATGGTGTTGCGTGTGAAGAATGGCATTTCCTGTTCCCTACATTCCTCCTCTTATCTCCCCTGTGGCAGGGGGGACTTCTATAGCTTAAGACTTGTCTGTTAGTAATGGCAAAATGACGTTTCCCGAAGGATATGTTGCTTCTCTACAGAAACAGCAGTTTACCTCACAAGCGTACGGTAAACACCATTCTAGGTATCAACATTTCAAATGGCAGAGATATTTCAACTCATTTATACATTAAATAACAGTTTTTATAATATTAAATAACATATTACAATACAGTAATAATAATGTGACAGACATATATCAAATACTACTAACTCCTCCTTCCTAAAGGAGATGACCATTTCTGTCCAACCATTACCTCCAGCATGGCAGCAGCTCCCAGACAGACTATTTGCTACGCTTACTGCAGCGCAGAACTTCAGATCACAGGAATCCGAGGCAGACTGGTTAATAAAGAGGTAGTATACTACACTCTCAATTCAGATATGGTTGTTTGGTTTTTTTTTTCTTCAAGAAATTGTATCTCTTTCAGAAATACTTGTTACATTGAGGGGAATATGGGACTGTCCTTGTCCCCTCACAGTCTATGCACAGATTTAACAGGGTCACTAACCAGCGAGACCTTGACTTCCATTTCATTTTTGCAGTTCCTACAGCGGACATTCAAAGATCATTCTGAAACAGCACATGCAAAGCAATCTAGGGAAAAAAAATCCATTGCTAAAAATGAAATTAAAATTGGAAAGTACATTTAGACATGCCCCAACTGGGAAAAAAACAAGGGGAAATGAAAGCTAAAAAAATTTCCCACCTGGAAAAGAAAACATCATAAGCAAAATGGCCTCTTCAGGATTGCCGCTGCAATTCCAGCCTAAACTACCGATAAAACTCTGTCACAGAACAGTTCCCAAAGGGAAGAAGTCCACCTCTCAGACTTTGGAAAAAAGTCTAGATACAGTAAGTCTGGAATGTAGAATCTGATATTAAGACTAGGTAACTATAACCTTCAGCACAAGAGTCAGGAGAAATACCCAAAACTGGCTTTACCACTAAAGTATATCAACTGTACCTTCAGGGTGACGATACAAGCACTGGCAACCACCTGAATGCTCTGTGGAACAGACAGTGAAATATGTAATCCCTGTTCCCAAAAATACAGCTTGAAGATGGTGCCACTTAAGTCTCTTGCTTCAAGCATGGGAGACACCAGACAGCAACAGTAACTGCTATTTTAGTGGATCCAGTCTCACAGAGGCTTCCTCCAAACAGGTAACATTCCCAGCTGGAAGATAAATTTAGGAATAAAGAAAAACAAGCAGCATATTGTATTCTGAGTGCATGGTACTGAGCATAGAATATCACCTATATTGCCAGATGACTTCAAATACCAGTCAGTGCAAATTCTTCCTCTGCAACATCCTTTTTCCCTTTCCCTTCGGCACACAGATGATGGGGCATCCCTCTCAGACTATGAAGCGTCAGATTTCAAAAGGAACCCATAGGAAATAGAGAATACTTCTTTGTTCAAGCATGCATTTCAGAGAAAAAAAACTAATCCCTAAAAAGTCAGTAACAATGAAGCCCGCTGTCCTGACACAAGAGCGAAATGTTGTTAATGCCCCTGGAATTTCGCCATCCATCCCCTTCCCTTCATTTCCTTAGCACTGTTTTAAGCACAAGTCATCCTCCTCCTCCCCCACCAATGAGCCCTGAATTCTGTGTCTCTGAAGATCTGGAGGATTAAATATGCTGCAAAAGCTCTTTTTAGCTGCATATAAAAGGCACCGAAGCCCGGTACAGGTTTAAAGAATAGTATTTATTTTAAGCTTCTCTTACACAAAAATATGTACACAACAAAGTCCCTACATATTCATCCTAGCCTTTTTCAGCAAATTCAGGAGGATTTAAATACAGCTCAAATGGCGACCATGGCCCCTAAATGGTAATCTCCTTAGTCTTCTCTCCTTTAGTTTTTTACCAGTTCTGAATGAAATATACTACTACGCTTACACACAACTTACCTATCTAGCAAGTCTGCTTTCTAAGAACTAATCCACACGGTCTTTTTCAAGCAGACGTGAGTTCACTTCACATTCACGCCGGCCTCCAAGAAACTGGGCAACTACTACTAAACGCATGCTGAATTCCAGCTAAGACAACAGCTGTGAACTAGGTTTTGGTCAGCCAAGACCATGGGCACGGTTAAATTGCATCTACATGTCCATAAACCTAACAGTTCTGATCAGAACACCAACTCTGTCAATACTAGCAATAAACCTGCATTCTCATAAAAAGAAAAAAAAATAGGTCATTATTTGGAGACTAGAAAGATTTCTCACTGATTCATTTAGTGACTAAAGAGTAAAATCCATAGAGGATTTACCCAGCAAATAAAGACATTTTAGTGAAAAATTTTGTTCTGATATTCACAACTTCATGTAAAGCCACCCAACTACTACACTTGTTCCTTCCCTATTTACTTGATTTCTCTCTTTGCTTCTACAACTGTACAGAGTGATGGCCTAAAGTAACACTGACAGGTCTGTTGCATGTAATTACTATTTTTGCACTACTTCTTCCTCAAACTTTTCCCCATAGGATCCGAAATATGAATTATTGTTCTTAATTCTAGAAGGGTCTCTTCACAATCATGTATTTTTTGAATTACAAGGGAAGTTTCCCGGAACTGTGCATGGATGCCTTACTTCACCATAACCCCCAAAGACAAGCATCTGCTGAGCAGCTAGTGTTGCAGCACCTCTCAGAGCAGCTACCAGCGTCTCACTGTCCTACCTGAACTGTACGGTGAGGGGGTTTGTTGTGGTGGGTTTGGGTTTTGTGGTTATTTTTTTAAGTATCCTTTAGCTATGTATCCAGTACATTACCGGAGTCAAATCAATGGCCCTGCTGCATTACGGTACAACTAAAAAGCAGTTTAACATGAATTACTTAGTAAATAAGAGTGCTAATAGTAGCTCTTTTGAAGATTACAGTACACCACAACGTTATAGAGAAAGGTGATGGGGAAAATTACTGTCTCCAAGATTTACTATTAAAATTCTTCACAGGTTTTTCAAGGTGGTTTAATGGAAGATACATTAAACTCCTGCAAGCTGGAAAGAATTTTCAACAATAAACACAAAAAACCAGAACTACAAGAATAAATCAAACTGCTGAACCACTAAACAAGAGGCTAGTACTGATAAAGTAAAATCAAAACACTGATCTGCAGATTGTTACATTATTTATTATTAAAAGCATGTACTGATTAGAGACCAGCTTGTTGAAGCCCATGATAAGCAATGTCTGTCTCTTAAGAGGCAGGTCTGGTATGAAAGGTGCTTTCACTTAAGTAGCTACATGTCCATACATGCAATATACAGAGCCCATGACAACTGTAGGAAGAAAACAGATGAGAATAAGGCAAGAAATAAAACTTAAAACCGTTTTGTTTCAGACAACGACGTACAAAGACAAAAATCACCCTTCAATCTCAGCATCTCCAATCCAGTTCCCAGAACACCAACACTGAAGCCCACTGAATACCAACATCAATTAGTTATACAGAGATTAAAACCATGCCCAAACCACTGACGATTATTAGGGGCTCACTTTATGAACGAGCAGAAGCATGGTGCAATAAATCCTTGGGCAGCAGCAGAAAATGAAAAACTAATGTGATGAGAGAGGAAAGGCAAGGAAAAAAGAAAAAAAAAGTTAGTTCTTGCTCCAGAGACATAATATTGTCCCAATACAGTAAGTCACCACTTCTTTTTTTCCCCTGAAGGAATGAGCGAGTATAAAACCAGCATTACCACATGCGGGATTCCAAGAACAATTCAAAATAATTCCTTGGCTCCTTTATAAGATATTGAACCCAATCTCACTTGGACAACATCTTCTAAAGAAATCAAAGAGGTGACCAATTTAATAACAGTAACTGATGACGACAGGAGGTTGCAGCAGAAGAATACAGTTTTCACCCTGTGGCAGAATTTCTATTTATTTGAAACCTTTAATTGTGCATTACGAACACTATGAAACGCTCTCTAAGCGCAGAAACTAGGAAAAGGGCAAATTCAGCACCAGACCCGCAGTCCTGATCCACTGAACTGAAGATTTAGCGGCAGACAGACCCACTACACATTGTCACTGACCTGTTCCACGCACAGACAGGTTCAGGTCACATTTTTCAGTGGTGGACTTGCACTTCTAGCTGAATTTCAGTTTAGAAAGTAGGCTTTCTCATTTAAGGTTTTAATACACCCACCATCCATCCACCAAAAACCCCAGTCAGCTGGGGGGCAAAGGTAAAGTATCAATGGCTAAGCAACAGGCGAATGATTACTACTGCTTGTCTGGATATCATGAAAGCCACAAGTAATCGAACTCGGCTTGAACTCTGGAAATATCTGTGGAAGAAAAAGCCCTAAAATACAATAAGATTTAGTTTCTTTTTAATGTTTGTCAAAATTCATCACACTGTTTATAAGCTAACCTTCAAATTTTTCCACTGAAAAACCAAGTATGCAAAAATAGTTTCAAACACAAATGTAACCTTTGAAAAGAAGTCACAACAGGTAGAGCACTGTATCTTCCAAATACTCAAAAAATTGAAACCTATACATTTAAATACCTGTTCTCAGGCTACATTCATTTACATAGCAGACATCTGGCCCTACAAATTAAAACCCATTGTCCCTTAAGAATCTTCAGGAAAAAACAAAAAACATACCATGCCTGAAAGTTTTGCATTAACTGCTGCTATGCATTAAAGAGAATCCACCTGCACCTTACTCTTCAGCAATCCTACTGGTACTACACTTACAGAATTTTGAAGGACAAACATGCAAAAATTGTCATCTTTTCACATGTATCGTCTGAGCTGTGGTTTGAGACCCACCAAAAGGATTTTCAGTCAGGGCTTCTGAGTAGCACCCAAAGGGTAGATTTGGTATTTGTCTAAGTGCTGTTATCCACAGAAGTTAAATACCAGAATATACCATATTCAATTATCTTTCCTTTTAGCAAACATGTGATGACAAAATATGGATATAGATACAACATCCTCTGAGATGAAAGGTAGAAGACATGGAAACATCCATTCCATGAATTCAAATAAGTGCTGCTGGCAAAAAAATTTGTACGTGGTGGTTTTTTTTTTTTAATGTTCCTCAAGAAGATACGTTTCTGTGTTTGCTCACTGACAGAGCATTGAACGCGTACATACTGACTGAAGTTACCTACAGCACGCGGAACATTTGCTATGAGTATAAACCTGTTCAGAAAATAGAGTTTTCCTTTAGGTTACAGCGTAACGCAGTTTTAACAGAAAATGTTCCTGCCTGTAACCAAAATAATTAGTCTTTGAAACGGACACCTCTCAGACACTCTTTGTCTCTCTCCTTTTGCAAGCAAGTCACCACACCCAGGTTACAGCCTTTTGTACTAGAAATTTGCTCTCAGCAGACTTTGATGTTTAAGCCTTGCAGGTCAAACACCGACAGTGCTACCTAGGGCTCCCACCAAAAACCAGCCAGGACTGAAAGATTTTGGCAGCTCTCGCCTTCCTCTGGCAGCCCCTTCGCAGCCCTGCTCACACTGGGGCTCTACACTTTCTCCGTCTCCAACTCAAACCCTAACGCTAGACACTAAATCACTGCTTTTAAATTAGAGTATGTTTATTACATAGGAAATAAGGCAAACTGTGCATTACACTTCACTCTGCCAGTTAAATATACAACATTAAGCTTACACACTTCTTCAGCAATTTCCAAAAGCACTCGCTTGCTCAGTTTGATCCTCACCGGTCATTACTCAAAGGTCCAAATACCGTATCATGGAGAGGGACTGCATACTAACCTGGTACCCCTGGAAGAAACTGAGTATCTCCTTCACTCCTGTATTATACGGCAAGCCCTGCATACGGACTAATGCTCCAGGCTGGGGCAGAATCGGAGTGTGGGCGGCAGTGGCAGCAGCAGCAGCTACAGCTCCTGGAGGAGCTGCAATATACCCCACCGTGGTAGGAGATACTGGAGGACTGGAAGCAAAAGAGGAGCAAAATTATTACGAAAGCCAATACCTGCTTTTAGTACTCAGAAGAGGCAAAGATGAAACCGAAAAATTAAATTTGAGAATAAGCCTAAAAACCACAGAAAAAGCAGCAGGCCTGACATGGCCTGCTATGTGGACTTTCTTCATTTCAGCATCTGACAATTTATTTTTAGAGAAAGGAGAGAAAGGAAAATAGCTAACATTTGTAGTTGAAGACAAAGAGTAGCATTTGTTATTTCACAGGGGAGGAGAAAAACAGTAGCTGCAGATGACTTGTTCTAAGATTGTTAATAAAACCATGGGGGAAGGGGGCAGGGAGACAGGAATCACAGCGTGAAAAGCAGGCAAGGGCCAAAACTGGTACTTCCGAGCCACAAAACAGCGAGTAAAGTGGCATCTCTGGTCAGAGCCTGTCTAGCAATTTACCAGATACTCATGTTAGTAAGTGTCACAAGCCTAGGCACCACGAATGAACAAGCTGTTTCCCCAGGGACCCAAGTACCAGACTTCTGTGAGCCATGTTGATACCGTCTGTGGGAAGGGAAAAGGTGGAGATCTCCTACCTTGTTTACACATGTTAATTGTTCTTTGGTCTCACCGATATTGTAAAGAAATAACAACAAAACAAAAAAACCTAGTACACACCTATAATAAGTCTTTCAGTATGGCAACAGTATTGTAAGCACAAGAACAAACTAAGGGACAAGGGTAGAGGCATGTATTGACACAGCTTCTCATATGGCCAAGAAACAGAACCGCCTTGATGACATTGCCTTGGTGCCAAAAACACTGTTAAATATTACACCAACATTATCATGAGATTCAAACAGGACCTACGGAAAAGCAAAACTTCATTACAAGGCCACAGAGAATCAGTTAAAATGGCTGCTGCCTCTGCTGATGAACATCAAGTTCCCAGGATTATCTGCCCCAGAAGTACAAATTTAAGAGCTGTTCCCAGGTGACCACACAGCTGCCTGCTCCACTGAGATGAAATGTCAAGAGAAACAGCTAGGTCTAGGGTTTACCTGGGATAGTAAGCTGTGTAGTTCATATAAAGCTGAGCAGCCTGAGCTGGGTAGTAGGTAACAGTTGGAGGAGCAGCCGCAGAGGCCTGGGCAGTCCTGGTGGTTGGCAACAGGGCTTGTGGCTGGTAAAGCGCTGCCTCTGCTGGGATCACAGCTGCTGTCTGGAAAGCAGCATAAGCTGGTGGAGAGAGACCTAAAAACCCAACCAGGACACAGCAACAAAAAATAATCAGAATGGAGATCTCTGCTATAGAAAAAAAAAATCATTCATCCCAATGTGATTAACACCATCTGGGTGCGATTAATGAACACTTGTGTAATGACTGCTCTCTAGCCTGTCCCCTGCAGACCCCTGCTACAGCACCACGAATGACAACTGGGGCACTCGAAACGAGCAATTCCTAAGAGTTCACAACTCCTAGAGCTGAGCAGCCTCGTCCATATGCAAAGGGAAAGTAGGGAACTTCAGCATTATTCAAAGAAAGCATAAAGCCACGTGCACAGAGAAAGCAGGCGTGCCCACCAACACACCCTCTGTTCTTTCTAACAGAAGTTGTACTCTGTGGGACAAAAGTACCGTAATACTAGCTACACACGGACTTCTACAACTGCTGACCATGAGTCTTCATGTATAAGCCTCCTGCAACTTCAAAAAACACTTTTAGGATATATCAAATGGAAAAAAGAAACCTTCACTAGTCCGATGTATTTTGATGAACAAATATCTGATTTGTTTGGTGTGCAGCCAAACTGTTTTTAAATACTGTATTTGGCAGCTTTTTACGATTTTGCAAATACACATCAGTATGTGCTTAGAGATTTGGTAGTGGGACCGATTAGAATGGTACAATAAAGTCCCATTATAGTTCCACAATAAGATTCACTGTAATCTTAAATAAAATAAAAATATAAAAAACCATCCAACTTCACCACTCTATAGTCTGTTAGCATACAGTCCAAGTAGGTGTTCTGCTTCAAAAATAAGCCCAAAGAGTACCTTCTCAATGCTCTAAGGCAATACAGCAAGAGCACTCACTGGCAGCTAGAATATAGAATTTCTCCCCCTTTTAAAAATCCCCCTAATTCGAAGTAGGTTTCACTACAGGCAAATCTACCGCAGAGCTCAGAAGAACAGTCACCCATACAAAGCAAAGTGTGCAACGATTTCACTGGCAAGGCCTTGCCACCCTCTACTCACCACCAAAAACGCAATAAAAATGCCTCTGATCAGTCCCATTATCGCCCAAAGGGAACAATTCCAATCTCGGCACGTATACAGATGGGTGATTATTGATCACGGCAAAACCCAAGTCAAAAGGTGAAAGGCCACAAAGCTTCAGCACCTACCACATATCAGCCTTTAGCAGCAGAGAGCAGAAGAATTGCAGACTTACATGGTAACTTACATGGCGGTGGGGATAAGCCACTACGATTTAAAGTGCCACCCATTAAAACAAAGTTCATCTCCTCTCCCGAACACTGGAATACTTCCACATAACGGTCCTTCATCATTTTTTTGTGACATTTTTGAGCCACCATAAAAGCTTTGTCAGCAGATTTCATTTGGATAAAAGCATCACCTGATGGTCGTCCCTGGGGGAGTGGGGAAATAATCATAAGACAACCTGTTCTTAAAACACCCAGAGCACAAGAAATGCAGAAAGTACTAAGATCAAATGTGTACTGAAAGTCTGTATTGTTCTTCCTCATCTGGCACCAGCGACCAGTAACTCCACAATTGTTTTTAGGAGCAGAAAGGTGAGACTCCTGCAACCAGCGCCCAGTTACCACAACACTACTTCTGTCTTCTACAGAAAGAAACAGAGCACAATTTATCATGGAAACAAAGTCTGAAGGCCTCTAATCCAAATGCTGTTCAAAGCAGGGACAACTTTCAAGTTACAGGAGGCCACTCATTGCCTTCTCCACTCGAATTCCAAGCTTTCCACAGCATCTCTGGGAACCTGTTCAGGTGCTTAACTAATTTCTCATTGCGATTTTTTGTCTTCCTTTTCACCCACTCGGAATTTTCCTTGATGCAGTCTATTAACGCCGTCTCTTCTTCTTTTGCTGTGAAGCTCTAGAAGAGTCTGTTTTCGCCTCTCCTGTAACTACTTTTTCGGTAATCGCACAGCAGTATACAGCTCCAGACTTGCTTTAGTGAAGTCCATAGTTACCTTAGAAATTGATTTTCAGGTTTGAACTTCTGCAACCTGACAGACATTGCTGTAGGTATAAAATACTAAAAGCTTTCTTAACAAAAAAGTAGAACAAATATAGTAGATTTCACTCATTTATTTTCTTTAATATGTCAATATTTCTGTGGCTAATAAGGGGTTATTTATAAACACAAGACAATAGGAAAAAATATCCCTATGATTACATCATTAAAATAGATCCAAACCACAATTTTTAATTACCAACTTCCTTTAAAGCCTGAGAAGTATCTAATCAAGTTCGAAGTTAGGAAAACCTAATTTTCCCACAAATACCACTCAAACACACCTGCCATTGAGCAGAAACCCTGAAGCTGACAGCTATGTCACCTAACGTGAGACATTTCTGTCTTGGGTATTTCCAGCACTTGACTGAAACACAAGGGACTATTTAAGACAGCCTCCAGGACAACGCTATCATTAAAAGAACAAGCTTCATTCTCCCTGGCCTTATAGACACATATACAAAAAGAAAAGCAAGTGTGCATGTAGACGGGGAAGAGAAACAAGGGCCAGGAAGGAACAAAAAGACAGGCAAACAGAACACAGTACTTTCTCAAGATTCTAGACGACCTAAAGCACAGCCAAGAATGGGTAAGCTACCCTGCCTTCCACCTCTGTCCAGTAACCGGAAAGTTAGCCCTCCCATGGCAAATGCTGTTACCTGTTGATTAAGGACCATGTGAACTCCATGGGGCTTGATGTCAGCTGTGGCATCTCCCATGAATTCCAGGATGTCATCAATGCCGGCAGTGTAAGGCAGGCCTCGGAGCCGGACACAGTCACGTATGCTGCCCGTGGCAATGGTATACGGCGGGGGTATGACAGGAATGATGGGAGTTGGGAGAGTGGGAATAAGAGGTGTCGACATATACCGATTCAGTACCTGTTGGCAAAAAAAGCACACTGGTAAGAGATTTACACATCACCTGGCTGAGCACAAATCAATTCTCACAATATTATTTCACACATTTAAATAAATCCACTTCCAACATCAGATAAAACAACCTTCTTAAACCCTTAGACCATATTATTGAGGACAGTTTCTTGTTGGGCATTTGAAAGTTTCAAACGCAGAAGGGGAGAGAGGAAGTCTTACAAATTTAATTTGCTAGACCCTAGTAGTAGACATTCCTAATCTCATTATAAAAAAGTTAAAAGCAGATTACAGTTCATTTTAGAATATCCTAAAGGAGGAACATCTGAAAACCACGCCTGTGCTAATGTATCATCACATATCATTCTTACTTAAATTAGGATAAATTAAAGTCAGTAATTTTAAAAGAACCGAGACCTGAAATAACTAACAAGTAAAAACACTAGCTCTAATTCCTTCATTAAACCTGACTGGTTAAGAGAGGGTGAGTACTCATCTCCAAGCTCGGGGTTTTGTGGGGGTGGGGCAGGAAGGAAAAAAAAATATATATATATATATGTATGTACATATGTATATAAGAACTATAGGAGACCCTGAGCTCAACTTTTTATTTTCTCGAGTCACTCTCAAACGACAAAGGGAATACAACTTTCTGTTGGGGCCCACTGCTGAAAAACATATTTAGCAATGATCATCAGAAATAAAGACACACATTCCAAACGAAGAGGTTACAAAGCTTTAGTTTTGTCAATAATGATTCAGCCTAGGGATTTTGTCTCAACAGAAGCCTTTTTTCAAGATTCTACTTGTAGCACCTTTCAGGTCAAATCCTCTCCCTCAGCTGTGTACAGAACATTGCAATTACTTTGTCTTAAAATCAAGTAGATGAGAGCTGGCTTTACCTCTTGTAGTCACTCAGACAAGGAGCCTGTAATTCCCTAAAATGGGAAACCTAGACAACTGTCAGCGAAAGAAGTAATGACATATTGATAGAATATAAGTTATACAAGTTTTATCCAGGTCTCCCTAACAAAAATGAGAGCAAGGACTCGGTCACTGTGACAGAGTGGTTTTGTTCCTCAGAGGACTTAGGTTTTTTCTCTTTAAGGAGGAGAACTGAAGAGGAAGGAAAAAAAAAAAAAAAAAAAA